>Ga0193729_1001286_pt1 | contig 12897 bp, 12 predicted proteins | sample U1c2metaG_FD_143036 | JGI IMG/M metagenome (GOLD analysis project Ga0193729, IMG submission 143036) | Soil microbial communities from a riparian zone of the East river system, Colorado, United States - U1c2 | ecosystem: Environmental > Terrestrial > Soil > Riparian zone | place: USA: East River... | reverse complement strand
ACCACGAGCTATGTGTGGGACTTCGAGAACCGCATGACCAGTGGGACGCTACCTGGAACAGGTGGGACAGTCAGCTTCAAATACGATCCCTTCGGCAGAAGAATCTATAAATCCTCATCCTTGGGCACTTCCATCTACGCCTACGATGGCGATAACGTCATCGAGGAGGTCAACGCGGCGGGCACCGTTGTTGCACGTTACTCGCAAGACCTAGCCATCGACGAACCCCTGGCCATGCTCCGCAGCGCAACCACGAGTTTCTATCAGGCCGACGCGCTCGGCTCCGTTACTTCGCTGAGCAACGCCGCGGGAGCACTCGCACAAACCTACACGTTCGACTCGTTCGGAAAACAAACTGCCTCTACCGGCTCGCTCACCAATCCATTCCGCTATACGGGCCGGGAGTTGGACACCGAAACCAGCCTCTATTACTACCGAGCGCGGTATTTCGATTCAAACGCCGGTAGGTTTCTCGGTGAAGATCCCAGTGGTTTCAGGGGAGGGATAAATCTATACGCCTACACCATGAACAGCCCTACAGGTTGGACTGACCCGACCGGGCTTGAGATGTCCCCCGAAGAATGCAGAAAACTGCTCCAAGACATCCGAAGACGCGGTGATATTCTTGCGAAAAAGCTCGCGAAATATGACCCAATTGCCGACGGTTTGGGAGGAGCAACCTATAGAGCGGGCGGACAAATAGGCAAGACAGTACCTGGTTCCCACTTTGGTCAGATCGTGGGCATGCAGATCAATCTTGCGATTGACATCGTTAGATACCAAAACGGTTGCAAGAACGGACCCAAAATCCCTCCCTGCACTTTCGAACCGGTGTATAAGAAGATTCCGCAACCAGTAATTCCGAGGACTATGCTGGAACTCCAGCTCGACGAGGAATCTGCAAGGTACATGGAGAAGTTTTGGACAGACATTTTGATCGGTGCAGCCGCTCTGGGTGCTGGTTACTCGGCACCGGCTGCGCTAGGAGGCGCTGGTGCTGGTGGGTTGTCATGGCTCCCAGCCTTCGCGTATTAGATGGGCGAGAACACTCAGGGTCGAAATGCTGAGGAAGCGATTCGTAAAGGCAATGTTCAAGAACTCATCGCTGCCTTGAGCGAGGGTGCGGACGCGGACCAGATTTTGCAATCTGGTAACCGACTAATCCATGAGGCCACCGAGAAGAACGACGCTCTTCTGGTTGGGGCTTTGCTTCGTCTAGGGGCGAATCCAAATGTCCAAGACGCCACAGGCGACACCGCGCTCCACCGAGTTGCAGAAAAGAACTACACGGGGAGCGCGATAATCCTGTTAGAAAACAAGGCTGACCCGTCCATTCTTTCTGCTCGTGGGGACACGCCGTTGCACCGTGCCGCCGGAAGCGGCTCGCGGGACGTGTTGGTCATCATGCTTTCGCGTGGCGCTAATCCCAATGTTAGGTTGAGGAGCGATGGCCAAGTGCCCCTGCATATTGCCGCTGCTAACAATCAGCGAGGCGCAGCCGAAGCGCTTCTCGAACATGGAGCTGAAGTTGATGCGAGTGATTCAGACGGGCAGACGCCTCTGATGGAAGCCGCCAGGTCAGGAAGTATCGAGGTCCTGCAGCTCTTGCTGGATCGCCACGCAAACGTAGACTATCAGGACAAGGAAGGTCGTTCGGCGCTTGTCTGGGCAGCCACTAAGGGAGACTGGCCAAAGGTTGTGGCTTCACTGGTTAAGGCCGGTGCTCAGGTTGGACTCAAGGATCGCACCGGGAACACGGCTCTCTCTCGGGCCAATCTTCTTGGGCATCACAAGACGGCTGAAATTCTGAGCCAGAGTACCGCAGCCTAACACTGAGCCGCCTTCTGAGGCTTCTGAGGGCCTGTCAGTGCGGTTAACGCCGAGCACACCGGAGAGACGCGGGAAGAGCGGCGTCTTCGACGCCGGGATGGCGTATGCACAACACCGCGACGTGTTGTAAAGTGAACGCGAACGAAGTCTTTTGAAGCATGGCTGTGGACCATGAAAGGTGTGCGAGATTGAGGCTACGATAGCTCGGGAGTGAAGCGAAGATGAAGTCGTAGTCGTACCCACAGAATTCTCGCATGAAATACCAAGGCATCGTGCCAAGCAGCGTAGTGCGCGTCTCCATAGCTGACGCGTCAAAGAGCTTTGCTGCGCTATTGCAACGAGTGCGTTTAGAACGGACAGAATTCGAACTCGAAGAACAAGGTGGAATCGTCGCAACGCTAAGCCCTGTCAAACCGGTCGGTTTTCGTCAGCAAGAATAGACTTTGCACGCGCGCCGCCGGCGCGGGTCTCGAAATTGTGACGGTCGAATTTTCCTGCAGCTTCCTCTACCGAAGTACAATCAAATATCAAATGCTGCAATGGCCTAAAGAACAATCGCACATTGGCGTGCTCTTCGGCGGTGAGGGTGTACCTCCTTTAGCCGTCGCAGGGGTGTACCCAAAAACTCGCGTCCGGGTTTCAGAACCGGAAAATATGCCCTGTTTTGGTGCAACAGCGCCGCTAAAGATAGAACTGCGTTGGGGATGCGAGGAGTCTGGAAAAAAAACTGCGGTAGGGTCAGGAGTTACCTTCAAGTACGATCCCTTCGGAAGAAGAATCGAGAAATCTTCCTCGGCTGGCACTTCGATCTATGCTTACGACGGAATCAACGTCGTTGAAGAAAGCAACGCAACCGGTGGAGCCGTTGCCCGGTACACACAGACAGAAAACGTCGATGAACCGTTGGCAATGCTTCGTAGCTCGACGACCAGCTACTATGAGGCGGATGGCCTCGGCTCGATCACATCCTTGTCAAGTTCGGGTGGCTCTCTTGCCCAGACCTATGGTTACGATTCGTTTGGCAAACAGACAAGTTCGTCAGGCTCCATAACAAATCCATTCCAGTACACGGCTCGCGAAGTTGACCCCGAAACGAGTCTTTCCTTCTACCGAAACCGATACCTAGATGTGTCCACGGGAAGGTTCCTCAGTGAAGACCCGATTGCGTTTCTCGCGGGAACTAACTTTTACGCATACGTCCACAATGAGCCAGTTGGATGGGCTGACCCGACCGGCGAACAAAAATGCAAGAAATCGTGCGGCGTAAAGAAAGGACCAGAATATGGCCCGTCTGGCACGATTCGCGGCGGCACTTCGTTTGCTTTTGGGGCGGAATTCCTAAACGATTCCGACCATTCCCCGAGCTGCTGTGAGGTTCGTCAATTCATTCTCAGGAACCAGGCACTCAAAGACAGTCTGGGGGTGCCGCATCAAGGATTCTCCTCGAACTCTGAACCCTATAACTGGTACGAAGATAGAGATCAGTGGGACCAAAGATTCAGGAGGCCGGGTAGACCCCATTCACCGGGAAATCTCTCAGGTGTCAACGATTATCACGGTAACGGCTTCGATGGACGAGATACACCGAGTGGGTACCCTCCCGGAGTTACGTTCTTGTTTCATCTGACCGTGGTAGATATATGTAACGGAGGGAAGACGGTCTACACCAGTAGAACTCTCACTGACAATTTCTAGGGTGATAACTATGAGAGCAATCGTATGGGCTGCGGCTATCGTTCTTCTTTATACTTCGAGTACGGCTGCTGAGAACTCGATGTACGCCCTCTCTTTGAGGATAAGAGAGACACAACGGCCGGGCATTCTTGTCGTGGATATTGAAAATTCGTCATCGCAGCCAATTCGGATGTGGCAGGAGGCGAACAGTTGGGGCGCGGCCCGCTGGCGCATATTAGTTTTTCGAAACGATCATATGAGCGCACTCTTTCAGAACCCCGACCAAGGTTTTACGGTAAACATGCCGTTGTCAGATGAGCTTGCTCCCGGAGCACGTATCACGAGGAAACTCGATGTAAATGGTGGGAATTGGTGTGGTTTTGGACGCTGTTCCTCATTCAGCCAGCACGGCTTCGGCGGGGAGGAATTCAAATTTGAGAAGGGAGACAAACTCGTCGTCATATACGATGTGCCGAAAACGGACGAAGCCCATAGTAGGGGCGTTTGGTATGGATTTGCGGCTGCTTCATCTACTGTCCCGTAGTTACCTTCAAATATGATCCGTTTGGGCGGCGAATCTACAAATCTTCATCGAGTGGCGCCTCAGTGTTCGCGTACGATGGCGACAATCTCATCGAGGAGACGAATTCGTCAGGTGCTGTCGTGGCCCGCTACGCGGATACGCAAAACATCGATGAGCCATTGGCTATGCTCCGCAGCAGTGCCACGAGCTACTACCATGCCGACGGCCTCGGCTCGATCACGTCGCTGAGCAATTCGGCTGGTGCCTTGGCGCAAACCTATACGTTCGACTCGTTCGGCAAACAGACGAATTCTTCTGGCTCGCTGACGAATTCGTTCCAGTACACCGCCCGCGAATCAGACGCCGAAACTGGGCTATATTACTATCGCGCCAGATACTACGATCAGAACTCGGGACGGTTCCTCAGTGAAGATCCGTCCAGTTTTTTCTCGGGGTCAATCAATTTTTACGATTATGTCGAGAACTCTCCTTTAGGGTTCAAAGATCCGAACGGGCTGCAGGCGCAGGGTGGCGCTGCCTCATGTTGTGACAAGCAGAAAATCAAGGACGGCCTGCGCCACTTACAACAAGCCCTCAGCAGCCCGAAGGCTGCCCAGAGTGCAATTTTTCAAAAGTACAAACCATGCCTTCAAAAACTGGCAGGCGACCTCGACGTTAAATGCGGACCCCCGCTAGCGTCCACTCCACCGGGAACTGTGAACTGTGGTTACCACAGCCCCTATTCTCCAGGGACCATCGTGATTACACCGCAAGGAAGCAGAGGTACAGGAGGATGCGGTCCTGTTAAGGGCACCATCGCCCACGAAATGGTTCACTCTTGCTATGAGAACGATCTGGCAGGTTCCAAACTCTGCCCCATAGACCAAGAAAAGGAAGCATTTGGGATCGAGTGCCAATTGTGGGGGATCAATTGTGCATGTGCGCGCGATCCCAAGAAGTGCGGATATTGATGCGCTTCAGCCTTTCGTTTGAAGTCTGGACTTATCAGGAGATGCGATGAGCCCGAAATGGTCAAACTTTTGCAAATCTGACCGGCTGATCATTGTGTTGGTAGTTCTTCTTGCCGAGTGCCTGACCGGCCGACCTATGGTTTCCGAAAACGACAATTCTCTGACTTTTATTGATGTGACTGATGGGAAGCTCTACACCCAAGTAGGGATAGGTAATTTTGTAGCTGTTAACGCTGAGACTGGATCAGTACTTTGGAATTTTCACGACAAGAATCTCCGCCTTTTCACAAAGGCCGTATTCAGGTCGGACGCTCTTTTTGTCGCGGCAACAAGTTCCAATTCAATTTCAGAATTGATCCGTCTCGATCTCAGTACTGGGAAGATAGACTGGCGGGTGCCAATCGAAGGGTTAGGTGGAAATGCTTCGCCTGTGTTATGTGCAGGAGACGTGCTGGAGCCCGATTACTGGCACAAGACAGTATCCGCATTCAACGTCTCGACTGGAAAAAAGGATTGGACAACCGAGTCGCAGCCCCTCTTGTTTTTATTTCCGCCAGCAGTTCTCGACGACAGAGCATTGTTCCTAGTTGCGGATAAGAACGCTCCTGAAAGCAAGCAGCAGATTATGTCCGTCTCCTGCGGAGATGGGCGGCCAGGCAAGACCCTGCCGATTCAGATTGAAGGCGTTTCGCGAACTCCCGTCATTCTCTACAAGGATTCGGCAGTCCTTTCCGGTTACGATAGGGTGCGAGGCACATCTTTGGTGGCAGTAAGGATGAGTGACGGAACGCAACTCTGGTCTGCCTTGGTCCCCGATGAAATCGCACGTTTCACGCCGACGATTCAAGACAATCTCTTGATTGCGGGAGCGGCATCGCTTTGGGTCGTAAACCTTGATACTGGAAAAGTAGCCATGCACGAGGAACTGCCAACGCCCACCGTGCCAGTTGCAGCTGCAAATGGGCTCGTATTCTCCAGCCGCGGCAGTCAAACAATCGAAGCGCGAGAACTTCCGTCGGGGAAACTGCGCTGGAGTGCCAAGCTTAGCGGCAGAATCACTTCTAATATTGCCGTGACTGATAGCCACGTGTACGTGAAAAACGGTAAGGCTCAGTTGGCCGTGCTGAGGATGACGGGCGAGGTCGATGAGTACATTCGAATTGCAGGGCCGGATGGACCAGCTGCGGCTTCGCATTGATGTACGATGCGGCGATCCATGCGTACGACACTATCGTGCTTTTGTCTGAAAGCTTCAAGTACGACCCCTTCGGGCGGCGTATCTACAAATCGTCCAGTTCAGGCACCAGCATCTACGCCTACGACGGTTACAATCTAATCGAAGAAACGAATTCGTCCGGCGCCGTTGTGACCCGCTACACGCAAGGGTTGAACATTGATGAGCCGCTGGCGATGCTGCGCAACTCGACGACAAGTTATTACGAGGCGGACGGCCTTGGTTCCGTTACTTCACTGAGCAATCCGTCAGGCGCTTTGGCCCAGACCTACGGCTACGACTCGTTCGGTAAACAGACAAGCTCGTCAGGCTCGTTAACCAACCCGTTCCGCTACACTGCGCGAGATTTTGACTCTGAGATCAGCCTTCAATTTTCCAGAGCGCGCTACTTTGACCCAGTCACCGGTAGATTCCTTAACGAGGACCCTGAACGCTTCGGAGCGGGACAGAACTTTTACGAATACGTGCTTAACGACCCCATCGACAATACAGACCCCACTGGCTTGAAGACTAGCGTGTGCTGTCGTCCGCTGCGCTACGTAATCGGCCACCTAGGACTGAAACATTGCTACATCAAAGTTACGGCAGATGACGGGTCGGTCCGCAGGTATGGGTTACACCGAGAGGATGCTACCGGCCGTTTGTATCCTGGGGGGCCGAAGGCAGTACCGGATGACCCAACCGATGCAGGTGGCACCTGCAAAGATGTAAAGGATGCGACTCCGTGCAAGGAAAAGGCTCTGGACAAGGGCTATAACGATCCAAACTGTCCTTCTTGCGGAAACCACTATTTCTTTCTATTCAACAATAGCAATTACTGGGTGGCTGACACACTTAGACAATACGGCATGACGCCACCATCGTTCGGGAATGCGCCGGGATACAACTTCGACCCGAATAGTTTCGCGGGATTGGACAAGCTGCAATGATGACGGCGACTTGCGTAACTGGAGGACTCTACCGAATATGAATGGGAATATGGCCGTGGTCGAACCAGGAATCACAAAGGACCGCTTTGTGGTGATTGTCAGTGGATTAACTCTTTTGATCCCGGCATCACTGGGGCTGCTTGTTTCGAGAGTCCCAACAATTTTGTGCCCGTTCCCGGCATTGACGGTACTTCCGAGTTTCCTTCTTTCATCACTCTATCGTGCAGCGGTGATAATACCGCCGCTGATTTTCTGTCTCTGGTACCCGGGACTGTTCCGAGGCGAGGGCAAGCTTCCAAAGAGGTCTTGCTGGCTTCTTTTTATCGCCATAGTCCTGAGTGTGATCTGGTTCCTAGTTGGGTGGAAGGACGGCTTACATTACCAGGGTTTCCGATACGTCCTTGCAGTTGCCATTGCTAACGTCGTGTGGATTGGAATTTTGATCGCTATGTTCACTCGGTATCGCCGACACGAGTCATCGTTCATTGCGAACCTGGTTTTCCATTGGATTCTGTTCGCTTGGCTGGGATGGTACGCGTTCCCCTATCTTGGTGAATTGCCATAGTCACCTTCAAATATGACCCGTTCGACAGAAGAATCTACGAATCCTCCAGTTCCGGCACAAGCATCTACGCATACGATGGGAACAATTTGGTGGAGGAGACAAATTCTTCGGGAGGCGTCATTGCGCGCTATTCGCAAAATTTAAGCGTCGACGAACCGCTGGCCATGCTGCGCTCTTCGACCACAAGCTATTACGAGCGAGATGGCCTTGGTTCTGTTACTTCGTTGAGCAATGGGGCGGGCGCGATCGCCAACAACTACACGTACGATTCGTTCGGGAATCCCGCTGCGTCTACGGGCACCATTCTAAACAGCTTTCGCTACACAGGGCGCGAGTTCGACACGGCGACAAACCTTTATTACTACCGCGCCAGATACTACGACCCCAACATTGGCAGGTTCATCAGCGAAGACCCGATCCGGTTTAAGGGCGGCGTCAACTTCTACGCCTACGTTGGCAACAATCCGCTTAACCTTACCGACCCTTCTGGGTTGTGCCCACAGCAGCAGCCATGTCCCCCGTCGGCAAATGCTCCGCCTCCTGGCTTCTATGCAGACCTGGGTAATTCGGCAAGTTGGATTGAAAATGATATCTATCTATATGAGTTCCATCGGGGTGGTTTCTTAGACGCCCAAGTGCAGTATGGCGGATCGCAGGCCTACGCCAATTACGTATTCGGCGTTTACATGGCTTCCGCAGGGTATTCGATCCCCGCCACGTTAAATGCTGCGAACGCGTACGGCGGCATGTTCAGCAGGTATCCTCACAAAACACCGATGGACCCGAATTACACGCACATTCCCGCATCCAACGTTTTAAATATTACCCAGGGGTTTAACGACGCCCGAAACGGAATCCTGTGCAACCCGTACTAGTGGATTCTGAAACCGGCAGCCGTGAACGACGCATTGGAAGTGATACGCCTGGTCGCTCTACGTTCTTCTTTAAGGCAATGTTAATCACATTCTTAGGACTCTGCATCCTAGGAGGCGGCTGTCAAGATGCCGCGACGACTTGGTCGGCAGAAGCACGATCTCCGGACGGGCACTGGCTTGCGACAGCTCGAACTCAACAGTGGGGTGGCCCCGGAACGGCTTATGATGCAACCACTGTGTACCTGCAGCAGGTTATGGGGTCACAGGCTTCGACGCAGGTGTTAGTCTTCTCTCACCAATATGCGACGATGAATCTGAAGATGGAATGGGTAACCCCAACCCACCTGGACGTGACGTACGGGGCCAGCACAAGGCCTGGCGACCACGTAAGCTTAGACTTCCAAGTCGCCAAGATGAGCGGCATCGACATCTCCGTCCGAGACCTTTCAAGTGCGGCGGATACCACTCATTAGTTTTTTTTGCTGGGTGGGCACATTGGGTGGCCTAGAGCGCCCGAAGAACCGGAGAAGAGCGGCGTCTTCGACGCCGGGATGGGGTAGGACACCTCACCCCCAGAACGGGGATGAGCTGCCCCTAGCTTCACGCACAAGGTCATACGACACCCAAATCTCCTGCAGCGTGGCCTTACTACCTCAATGATTGCACCTCTCCCTCAAAAAAATGGGACTGGGCTCAGTTTTTTTCTCCGTTTTTCCCTTCTCGATGTTCCTTATATAAGTAGGGTGTGTCAGTCGAAATTGCTACCTTGGCTTGGGCCGTTCAAAAAAGTTAAAAATTCTTTCTTACTTTTCCCCTCTTCGATGTTCCTTAATAAGTAGAGGGGTTCGACACCAGAGTTGGTTCAGAGGCAGGAGAAGACAATGAGGATTCGAGGACCCAATAGTCGCAGCCAAACTTTGTTTCTTACTTTTTCAATTTTCAAAGCCTCTTTAGTAGTAAAGGGATGCCAATGGCAAAGCGGTTTCGATCACATTTTCGGCGTCGAAAGGTGATGGATGCATGAAAGACACAGATCACCCTATCCGTCACCCTCGCGTTCACCGTGGCGATCGAGCAAATGCCGAAAGGAGCGAAAGTTACGCACGACAGAATGCTAAAGACGGCCGCGGAATGGCCCCGTGTTGGGCTGGAGCGACCCCACTTTTTGCCTCGGTTCCGTGGCCAAAAGACCACTGGGGTCGCTCCAGCCCAACAAGAAGATTCTTTCGGTACGCGCGGCGAGAACTTCGGCGAAGCTTCCTGCGGGCCTTGCCGAACAGTCGAGGTGAAGAGCGCTTCACCTCAGTACTTCAGGGGACACTTCATCGGGCACTTCACCAGAGCGCCGTGGGCAAAGCTAGACAAGTTAATACGATAGGCGCTTCAAAGACGGTCGGACTGCGCGCGGGCTGGCACGATGTAAGGGCGGGAGCGACCCCACCCTTTGACGCACGGTGCGTCACGGTTGCCGTGTGGTCGCTCCCGCCCTCACAGAAACTTCGTGTCCGCGTTTTGCGTGGTCGCATACACAGACCTGAGAATTTGTCAGACAAGAGGTCTGACACTTTGTATGAAAACGAAAGGAGAAGCCCATTGGCTATATTGAAGTCACCACCTAAGCAGCCCAAAGCAGTCACCATCCAAGCGCGTGTCGAAGAATCGGTAAAGGCTCATCTCGAGCTCTATGCTGAGTTCATCGATGCTTCGCCGTCTTACGTGATCACGGAAGCCCTGAAGCTGTTGTTCCGCAAGGACGACGACTTCAGACGGTGGGCAGACCAACACACAAACAACCACAACAAAGAAAAGGCTAAAGGAGACGTTCTTGCGAAGTCTGTCTAGCAAACATGAAAGTCCGTCCAACCCAATTCGGTGTGCGCGAGAATACAGCGTCCCCAAGACAGCATGCCCCGCGCAGTGTGGTGAGTCCTTCGATTCTAAAGTCCGACCCGCTGCTCGGAAATGAGCAGCAAAATAAGGGCACGCAAGAACTGCCATCTCCAATTAAAGAAACCTTCGAATTGTCAGTCACAGAGCAAGACCAAGCGGCCACAGGGGAACGAGACAGTGGAACAATCACACGTGAGTTGTTCGGGGACGGCAGACGCTCAGTTGTCGAACGTCCTTTGACATGTGAGGAAGCAGCGGCCTTTGTAAGAGTCCATCCGAGAACGGTCAAGCGCATGGCGCGCGTGGGTAAAGTGCCAGGACATTTCCGTTTTGGACGTTGGTATTTCTATGCAAGTGAACTGGACTGCTGGATGCGAATGGAATTACACTCGGCACGCCACCCTTGAGGCTCAAACATAAAGGAGAATTCAATGTTTGAGCGCAAGAGGTACCAGTTCGGCTGTGTGCGCCAGAAGCCGCGTAAGACTGGCTCGCATGTCTGGGTCTGGGAGTATCGAGATGGCAGTGGTTCTCATTCAGTGATTCTGGGAACGGTTGACCAAATGAGCGAGGCCGAGGCTTGGAAAGCTACAGAGGGCCGGAGGTTGATATTGAACGACTTTCAAGCTGCCGAGCAAATTTCGTTCGGTGCGGTCCTAGATCGTTACATCTTGGAGGCATTGCCCGAGCGAAAGATCACCCGGTTCACTTATTTGAGTTGGATTAGAAGTCAGATCCGGCCCAAATGGGGAGATCATCCCGTCGCGCACGTGAAACCTCTCGCTGTGGAAGTGTGGATCAAAGGTTTGCCACTCTCCGGCAGGAGCAAGGGTCATGTTCGCGAGGTGATGCACATGCTTTTCGATTGGGCCATGCGATGGGAATTGATCCCTCATGATCGGAATCCCATGAGTCTGGTTCGCGTAAAAGGTTGTTCCAAACGAACCAGACTTCCGAAGATTCTGACCATCGAAGAGTTCAACCGGCTCCTAGAGACGCTAAAGGAACCTTACAGAACTATGGCGCTCGTTGCTCTATTTTTAGGCCCGCGAGTCAGTGAGATTGCTGGACTAAAATGGATTGACGTGGATTGGGATCGATCCACGATTTCAATTGCGAGATCATGGGTAATCGGTGAAGTCGCGGACACCAAGACAGAAGGTTCCGCAAAGCCGCTGCCGATGGACCCGGATTTGGCCGTCGTTCTGAAGGAACACCGAGAAAGAACCAAGGAGTACGATTCGCCATGGATGTTTGTGAATCCAGCCACGGGAAATCCGTTCTGGCCGAGCAAGATTCGTGAGAATCACCTAGTGCCCGCAGGAATTGCCGCGGGCATTGGACGCGTGGGATGGCATACGTTTCGGCACACGTACTCCTCGCTGTTGCGGGAGCACGAGGTGGACATTAAGGTTCAGCAGGCGCTTTTGCGTCATGCGGACATCCGAACAACGATGAACATCTATACGCAAGCTGTACCAAGAGCAGTACGCGAAGCGAATCGCAAAGTTGTGAGAAATATTTTGGGGAAGCAAGGCGGCATTGAGGCGGCAGTAAGGGTTCCGGAGGGTACCAAGTCCTTCCAAATCAGTACGAGCCCTACTTCGTAAGTCCTTGAAAAACCAAGTGGCGATGATTTCGATTCCCATCGCCCGCTCCATAAGTCTCGATGATTCAATTGCCTTTATGCGGCTGAGTCGCTGAAAACATCCCTAGAAATGATCGATTTTGGACGCCAGATGGACGCCGCCGCCATCAATTGGACGCCGCTTGTCATCGATAATCTGAATCCGTCTTCTTCTATATGGCGGACCATAGCGCACGTCATTGCTTCTGCAAAAGTGAAGAGTCCATGGGCGGCGGTCGCACCTGCACGAGCCAGGCACCAAGTGCCTGGTTTTAGTCAATGAGAATCAAGTTAACCAGGACTTGGCGGTCAAGCGAAATGGTAGAATTTCCGCGAGCCAAGAAATGTGCGCTGACCACGAGATTCCTCGGTCTCCTGCGACAAAGAATGACGCCGATTTCAGTGCTGCTGTAGCACGATTCCAGCAGTTCTTGAGAGCAAACAACTACTCCGAAAACCTCGTCTGGTTGATGCCGGAAGACGTCTTGACGACCGGAAAGCGGTTTATCTATGTCCGCGTTCCGATTCCCGCCATCAACGAAATGAAAGCTCGCCGAGTGTACGACGAGGGCGTGGCCGCGGGTCGAGGATTGGTCATGTCCACTGTTTGCCGAATGAGTGCTTCAACGTATTGCTACCTCTGGTTTCCAAGGTCAGCGGACGAAGTGCCACAGGGGATTTGGCCTCAAGACGGGGGTTTGAAGTTATCTGCAAGGGATAAATCGTCAAGTCCCGCAGGTCGGCCAATAACGCACAGCGTACTGTGGACGCTTCTAAAA
>Ga0193729_1001285_pt1 | contig 12899 bp, 13 predicted proteins | sample U1c2metaG_FD_143036 | JGI IMG/M metagenome (GOLD analysis project Ga0193729, IMG submission 143036) | Soil microbial communities from a riparian zone of the East river system, Colorado, United States - U1c2 | ecosystem: Environmental > Terrestrial > Soil > Riparian zone | place: USA: East River... | reverse complement strand
GGTCGTGCAATTGGAGCAGGCGAAGCGCTTCGTCCAAGCACTTCACCACCATCGCCTTGCCGTTGCCGACCGGTTAAGCAGGCGCAGGAATGCGCGCACATCGCCGTAGCTGGCGGCCCGCGGTGGCCACCGGCCTGTTGTTGCCAGAGGTCTCGATCCTGTCGGATGTTATGGTCACGCGCATTCTCGCCTGATTCTCCATTGTGAACGCGGCCATAAAAGGCGCACGCCGGCAGGCAGATCCGCCTCTCGTTGGCGGCAGGCCGCCAACCTCTTGCCTTGTTTCGAAAAAAAATCGCTCCAACACGAATGACGTCGCCCTGATAGATCGGTGCATCTTCGGTCACGCGCACCTCCTTGGGTGCGCGCCGCCCCGGAGGGGCGGCGTGTCCTTGCGCGTGGGCTTCTGACGGATGACGACGACCTACGGTTTCGGGCAATCGAATCCCTACCGTTTAAGTGGGGGGCTTCTCGTTTGGCCGCTCGAATCCGCCGTCGAATCCCAGCCAGAACGGCGGCTCCAGCTTCGATTGCTCGGAACCGCCTAACGTGCTGCTAAAACTACCCGATAGAGCCGCCACCGCCGGTGCTGCTGATGGAAACGTTGCGGGCGACGGCCGCGAAGGCGCTTCGTACTCCGGCACAATTGTCCGCAGGAACCTGAGGGCGTCGCCTTCCCGTCCACAGAAGCATGCCTGTTCCAGCGCGTCAAAGACCAAGGAAAATGCCGGCAGATGAAGGCGCGTCCGCGGACTGGCGACATTGACGCGCGGGACGGCGGTGGGCTCGATCCGTTCGCCGGCGTGGAACACTTCCTCGAACAGCTTTTCGCCCGGCCGCAGGCCCGTGAACTCGATCGCCACGTCCTTCCCCGGCTGAAGGCCGGCCAGGCGGATCATCTGGCGCGCCAGGTCAGCGATCTTCACCGGGCTGCCCATGTCGAGGGCGAACACCCGCCCCGCCAGGGTGGTGTCCGCCACGCCCAGCGCCGAGGCCTGCAGCACGAGCTCGACCGCCTCCCGGATAGTCATGAAGTAGCGCTCGATGTCGGGATGCGTCACCGTCAGCGGCCCACCCGCCTTCAACTGGCGCTCGAACCGGGGAACGACCGAGCCGCTCGAGCCGAGGACGTTGCCGAACCGAACGGCCACAAAGTGTGTCGCCACCGTGGCATGGGCGAGCGCCAGCGCCTGGCAATAGCCCTCGGCGCACCGCTTGCTCGCGCCCATCACGTTCGTGGGATTGACTGCCTTGTCGGTCGAGATCAGCACCATCGCGCTGCAACCGATCGCGACCGCCGCATCGCAGACGTGGCGCGTGCCAATCGCGTTGGTCCAGATGGCCTCGACCGGATTACCCTCGACCAGTGGGACATGCTTCAGCGCTGCAGCATGGAACACGATCTCGGGCCTGAAGGACGCGAAGCAGCTGTCGATCAAGAGGCGATGCCGCACGTCGATGACGCGCGCCACGCGTTCGATCGCCGGCCATTGCTCCGACACTTCGGCATCGATCGTGTAGAGATTGAATTCGCAAGCGTCGACGAGGCAGATCGCGGCGGGACCGATGGCGCAGACCTGCCGCACGATTTCCGAGCCGATCGATCCGCCGGCGCCGGTCACCAGCACGCGGCGGCCGGCGACGAAGCGATGCACGGGCCTTGGATCGAGCACGATCTGCGGCCGCCCGAGCAGGTCCTCGAGGGAGATCGGCTGCAGTTCGGGCGCGTCACAGGTGCCGGGCCGAAACCGGGTCGGGTCCGGCCCCCGCGCCACCGTCAGCCCCAGCCGGTTTGCGCTCTCGACCAGAGCATCGAGCCGCGCCGGCGGCAGCGCTCGATCGACCACGACCAGCTTGCGGGGCCGGTCACCCGCGTCCCTGAATTTCTTGACCACCCGCTCCACGTCAGCGATTCCGCCGAGGACTGGAACGCCGCCCAGAAGGTCGCCGTTCACGCGATCGTCGAGCACGCCGACAGGATAGTACTCTGAGCCGCGATCTAGGCCGAGCAGCAGGATCTTGGTGTCGACGCCGCCGCCGACAATCAGGATTGGGACCTGTCCCGGCGCCATGGGGTGGCGCTCAAAGAACAGGTGGCCCTCGCGGAACAGCCGATAGCCGATCCGCGAGCCCGCCATCAGCAACACCAACACCATCCAGGCGAGGACGATCGAGGTCCTAGGGATCAGGTCCAGGCGGTTCACGACGAAGCTGAGGGGCATGTAGATCAGGACCGCCAGCGTCGCCGCCTTGACGATGTTGGTCAGGTCCGCGGTCGAGGCGTGGCGCCAGCTCGTCCGATAGGTCCCCAGGACCAGCAGGCTGGCCCCCGCCGCCGCGACGAAGGGAAGGATCGCGCCGAAAATGAGGTTGTAGTCGTCGAGCCCGTTGAAATGGCCAACGAGGCTAATGTTGTCGAGTCCCTCGAAAGTGCCAAGGCGGAGGATCAGCGCGGCACACATCGCCAACGCGGCCATGGCCATGTCGTAGACGAGAGCCGTCAGCCGCATGTTCTTCGAGTTGACGATGCTAGTCATACTAAAACTCCCTCAGCTGGGCGGGAGTGGGTATCAATTCGCTCGCCTCGGAGGTTGACTTCTCCTTGCGAACGAGAGCGGGCGCGTGGTTTCTCGGCGCAGCAGCTGTGGTTTCTCGTCGCAGCATAAGCTAACGGGGTCGAACGCGCGCTGCGGCGTGCTGTGGCATTGCTGTGTCATTGGCTGGACCCCAGGTGATGATGATGGAGTGCGCCAACGACGCGCATACAGCTGGGGCAACGGGGGGATCGCGATAGATGCTGCGCGCGGAACTGAAGGTAATTCGTGGCAATCCCAGCAAGCGCCGAGTGCCAAAGTTCGCGCCGCAGGGAATAACGCGCTCCGCCTGCTTGGACAGACGAGACGCAGTCAAAGCAGTGGCTTTACGCGGTACAAGATGCGCCGCCGGGCCTGCTGACCGGTACGACCGGGAAGCTGTTGGCAGTGTGGGTTGTCGCCAGCGTCGCGCACGCGCGTGCTGCGGCGGAGTTCGTCGCAAGTGTCAGGTCGTCAAAACCAAGGATGGCAACGCCATCAACAACGATCCCTATCCGAGCATCGCCATCGGCAGCGTTTCATCATGATGCGCGCCACAGGCGAACTCGGGTTCACATCCTGGCGCTTTCCTCGGTCGGCATAATCGAGGAAAGCGGGCGCGGCGCCCCGCACTTGATCCACAAGGTAAACCGTTCGATGAATTTCGTTAGCGTCGTTGGTGGCAGCAAAAGCGACGCTCGAGGTGTTCGAAAGCCCGCTCTCGAACCATGCCAAGGATAGCGGCAGCTCTCCTCCTTGCCGCATAGGCGCGAAGTGCAATGTTGCTTAGTCAGGTCTCAGCCAATTCAACACCTAGGGTCGTGCCATTGACAGAAACAATCCACCACTTACTACGCCGGCGGCACTGAACGCTAAGTCTTGAAAGGAAGCATGACGACCGGGCGAATTGAACCAGCCAATGCCGCGCCGACGCTCCTCAATGACAAGCTGCCGGCCCTTCTTGATGTCATTGAAGAGGCTTTCGGGCCGGACATTGCGCTTTTTCTTCACCGGTTCGTCATAAAGGGCAAGGAAGCGCGGGCGGTCGCGCTCGAAATGGCGGGCTGCGTTCTATCCGGGCACGCATGGCCGGCACGTCCGTTTCCGGGCATCATCCGCTCGGGACGCTCCCTCATGGCAGTTGATCGCTCTGATCGAATGGCCGATGGTGTCCAAAGACATATTTCCGCCCGCGAACGGTCAGTCCACTTGTTCATCTCGAAATTCATCTGGACGGTTGGGGGCATCGGTGAAACAGCAAGTAGTCCGGCTAGGCGTGATTTTGGCTGCACTTCAATTTGCAGGCGGAGCATGCTGGGCGCAGAGCAGAGCGGCAGATGAGCTCTTTCCACGAGGATCCCTCTTTCCTTGCGCGGCCTACTCCGTGGGAAGTGGCCCCGTGTTGCAGGCCAATGCCGATCTTCTAAGATTTCGACCAAGTGGTTTCAGCCTGCTTGGGCCGCGATACGGGGACCACAACAAAACAATCTTGCAGGAAGCCAAAGCTCAGGGTTTGCGCACGATTTACACCGTTGGCGCCGACGTTGATTTCCTGCAGGAAAAGGGACTCCCAAAGCCGATTGACGAAATGGCGGCAGACGTTACTGCTCAGGTCAGGAAAGTTGCCCCGGATCGCACGATTGCGTGGTGGTACCTCGCCCAGGAGGAGCTTCGTACCTGGCGCCGCGATGAAATGCTCTACCTAGAGAGGATAACCGAGGCTATCCGCAAGGCAGATCCTTTGCGTCGACCAATACTGATGTACGATGCAGGACATCGCTCGAGTGCGGAGATAGCACTTACAGGCCGATACTTGGACTTCGCCGCCAAGGGATCTTACGTAAACTACTCGGGCAATGTCGATCGGCGTGCCTGGCTCGCAGTTTCGATACGTCAGGAGGTCGAGGCGGCACAACAGGCAACCCGCAAGCTGACGCCCCTGCTGATATCCGAAATGTTCCAGAATGCGCCCGCGGGGCGGAGCGGCCAAATAGGACGCTGGGTAAGGCATGATGTCGTTCGTGGGCTTATCGAAGGAGCTTCGGGCCTGCTTATTTTTTCCTTCGCACGGCGAAATAACTTTGAAGACTACGAAGCGTACTTCTCTGCCTACCGGACGATAACCCCAATCCTCTGCGGTGCCGGAGAACTCGGGCAAGCCTTGCTTCTTGGTGAGAATATACCCGCTGCGATGGTCGATCTTTCCAACGGGCCCAAAGACCTGTCGATCGAAGCGTTCGGAAAAACCACTTCGGTACCGGCCGTCGGACTGCGCGCGATACGTCATCACGGCGCTGTCTACGTGTTGCTGGCCAATTCCACGGGCAAGGAGATTGCAGGCTCCCTAAAAGGTTTGCCGGTCGATGAACCGGTTTGGTCCCTGACTATCCCTTCAATCGGGCCGGAATCGCTGAAAAAAACGCAGTTTGTGCTCGGACCTTGGGGCACGCTTCTCGTCAAGGCGCCTTCGCCAAAATAGGACCCAGGGCGATCGAAGGATGAGGTGGTAGATGCCCCTGCGTACCCTTTTGGCGATTGCTCTCACAGTATTGTTTCTCGTAGGACGCTGGAATCTGCACCGCCTTGCGGTCGATCCCGACACAATCGATTTTGATCTTATTGTCGAGCGAAGTGTGGCCACAGTGTTGATCGAACCAAGACTGTGGCTGGTCCTTGCCGGCGTGCCTTTGATAATATTGATGGAGATGGACGCTTCCGGCGATGCACGGGCCCACTCCGGCCGCCTAGAAGCGCGCACCAGTGTACGTATCTTCCTCGTTCTTGGCTTTTACTTGGCAACGACCATTGCGTGGACTCCCAACGACAATCCGTTTCCCGCGGTCGTCGATATATGCCTGATGCTGATTACGTTGCTGGTAGTTGAGCGCGCCGCGAGGCATGAAAAATTCGTGGAAGCGTTCTGGCTTTGGTTGGAACGTCTGCTCCTCGCTATCGGCGCATTCGCACTGTTCGCTCAGCTCTTCCAGGCCTCAGCGGATCAACCAGGTCGGCTTTCGATCCTGGGAGGGGGGCCCAACATCCTGGGGCGCTTCCTCGGGATGTTGTGCCTGCTGATGGCTGCCCAGAGTTTGAGGCAAGGCGGTGGCCTGCGCTGGAGTGTAGCATGGCGCCTCGTCGCGGCGGCAGTGGCGCTCATATTGCTGTTGCAGACGGGCTCAAGAGGCGCTTTTGTCGGCTTGTTGGTCGGCCTGCTGGCCTTGCTTGTCGTCCGCAGAATGAACGTGAGGTTGATCGGCCTCGGCGCGATCGTCATTCTCTCGTTCGAATACTTGTTCAAAGTGATACTAAATGCTGACGCGATCGAATTTATCGACGAACGTTGGTTTGTAACGACCCTCGAAGAGGGCTATCTCTCAGCGCGGGACGTACTACTTGCAGAGGCCTATAGATTATGGCTGGAGCGTCCTGTTTTTGGTGGCGGGCTGGACTCCTTCGAATACTACACATTCGGGTTAGACCGCTACCCGCACAATCTGGTTATGGAAATAGCCCAGGCGGGCGGAATAGTAGCTGCGTTGCTGTTGCTCGCCTGGATCGTTCACCTTATCCGAAGTTCTTGGCACGGGCGAAACCACTACACCGAAATCGGCCTATCCATGACCGCGTTGATCTTCGGATGTGCCTTGTTCAGCGGCGACTTCTACGATTCTCGCTTGATGTTCATTTTTGGTGTTCTCACCATATCGTCCGCTGACAGAGCCTCCAGGCAGAGCTTGTGGGCCATGGAAGATGAGGATCACGGTCTAGGTCCGGTCGGTATGAGGCCAAGCGGCCCGGCGGCAGACGAGAGATAGATGAACATGCAGCCAATTACGGAGCAACAAGCAGACCGCCGAGATGAACGAACGACTCGGCTTTTCCTTTCTCCGCCGCACATGAGTGGCAAGGAGCAGGAATTCATACGGCAAGCCTTTGACTCAAACTATATTGCGCAATTGGGACCAATGGTCGAGGCATTCGAACGCGAATTGGCCGAGGAACTGAAAGTGTCCCATGTGCTGTCGACCGCCTCCGGGACTGCCGCCATTCACCTGGCGTTGCGATGCCTGGATATTCAGCCAGGAGACGAAGTCTGGGCATCAACCCTGACGTTCATCGGTTCCATTGCCCCCATAGTGTATGAACGAGCGCGACCGGTATTCATTGATGCCGACCCCAAGACCTGGACGCTCGATCCCGCCCTCTTGTCAGAGGCGTTGGCTACGGCTGCCAGAAGAAACGAATTGCCCAAAGCGATATTGCCGACCGACCTTTACGGTCAATCCTGCGACCTCGACACCATCGTCGAGATCTCCGAAAGTTACGGAATTCCCGTAATTTGTGACTCTGCTGAAGCGATGGGGACGGTTTACCGCGGTCGCAAGGCGGGTTCCGGGGCGTTGATGGCCGCATATTCCTTCAACGGCAACAAGATCATTACGACATCCGGTGGTGGCGCCTTGACGAGCGCCGATAAAAGACTAATTCAGCGCGCGCGCTATCTTTCAACGCAGGCCAGAGAGCCGGTAGTTCACTACGAACACAAGGAGGTTGGCTACAACTATCGTCTGTCAAATATTCTTGCCGCTATTGGCAGAGCCCAACTAAGCGTTCTTGCCGACAGGGTCGCCCGCCGGCGACAAATTTTTCAACAGTACTTCGATGGATTGGACGACCTGCCTGGCATCAGCTTCATGCCAGAAGCGTCGTACGGTCGTCACAGCCGCTGGCTCAGCGTAATTCTGATAGATGCTGGTCAGTTCGGCGCCGATTTTGAAACTGTTCGGCTGGCGCTCGAAGGCCAAAATATTGAGAGCCGGCCGGTCTGGAAGCCGATGCACCGCCAACCGGTGTTCAGTGGCGCAAGGACAATAGGAGGCGCTGTCGCAGACAGCTTCTACGCGCAGGGTCTCTGCCTCCCGTCCGGTTCAAATATGAGCCAGTCTGACCAAGACCGCGTCATTGAAATCGTGCGCAGTCTCTCAAGGTGTTGTAGTCGCGACGCCAGTCCTCGATGACGACGCGTACTTGGGCGAGCGAGGTGAACAGCGTCTCGTTCAACAGCTCGTCGCGCCGCCGGCCGCGCTTATTCAAGTCGCGCGAGCTGCTTAACATCGTGCGCTCGCCCCAGAACGGGGCCCGCCATGCTGCAGGCCGGCACCTCGGGCAAGGGCCGCGAATTCGCCGCGAACTACGGCGATGCGGTGTTCACCGTCCAGCCACACCTCGAGAGCGCCAATCGCTGTACGACTACATCAAGCGCGGCGCCGTCGAGGCCGGCCGTTCGCCGGCAGCCTGCAGGATGCTGTTGGGATTTAGCCGATCGTCGGCGCCTCTCGCGCCGAGGCGGCCGACAAGCAGGCCAAGCGCAACGCGCTGGTTCCGCTAGAGGGTGGGCTCGCCATCCTTTCGGGCCACTTAGACTTCAACCTGTCGACCCTGCCGCTCGACACTGTCTTGCCCATCGCACGGAGCCCACGCTGCAGCGGATGCAGACGCGCTATCGCTCGGTGACCGGCGAGCTTTTGTACGCATTCGGTGAGCACCGCGGCGTAGTTGCTCGCGGACGTGGGCTGCCCTGTTCAGGCTGCTTGGGCCGCAGGTTGTTGAGCCGTCCAGTTCCATGGCAGCAGTTCGTCGATGCGATTGGCGGGGTGATCGGCGATGCGGGCCAAGACGTCGGTGAGCCAAGCTTGCGGATCGATGTCGTTGAGCTTCGCGGTGACGATCAGGCCGTAGAGGAAGGCGGCACGCTGGCCGCCGCGATCGGAGCCGGCGAACAGCCAGGCCTTTCTGCCGAGAGCCAAGCCGCGTAGCGCTCGTTCCGCCGCGTTGTTGGTGAGACAGACTCTTCCGTCCTCGAGGAAGCGGGTGAAGGCGGTCCAGCGCTTGAGCATGTAGTCGATGGCGCCGGCGACGTCGCTGTGTCGGGACAGCTTGCGCCGCTGATCGCGCATCCAGGCTTCCAGAGCGGAGACCAGTGGCGCGCTACATTGCTGACGAACCGCCAATCGCTGCTCGGCCGACAACCCGTTGATCCTGCGCTCGATATCGAACAGCGCGTCGATCCGCTGGACCGCTTCCAGGGCAATCGGCGAGAGGACCGGCGGTTTGCGGCCTTGGGCCCGCCGTCGCGCACCGGCCTCGATATCGGCGAGGACGAAGAACTTGCGCCGCGCGTGGGCCCAGCAGGCCGCTTCCAGGATTGGGTTCGCCTGCCGGTCGGCCTCATACAGCTTGCCGTAGCCGCTGTAGGTGTCAGCCTGCAGGATGCCGCCCCAATCGGCCAGGTGTTGCTGGGGATGCTCGCCGGACCGGTCGCGCGAGTAGAAGAACACCGCGGCCGGTGGCGCCCGCCCGCCGAACGGCCGGTCGTCGCGCACGTAGGTCCAACATCGCCCGATGATGGTCTTGCCCTTGGCCAGCACCGGCACCGTGGTGTCGTCGCCATGCAGCCGCTCGGCGGCCAGGACGTAAGCCAGAAGGCGATCACGGATGGGCCGCAGCACCGTGCAGCACGTCCCCACCTGATCGGCCAGCGTTGAGAGACTCAACGGCACACCCTCGCGCGCATAGCGCTCGGCCTGGCGGTTGAGGGGCTGATGCTGGCTGTACTTCTCGAACAGGATCATCGCCAGCAGGCTGGGGCCGGCCCAGCCTCTGGGCACGACATGGAACGGTGCCGGCGCCTGGTTGATGCTCTCGCAGTCGCGGCACGAGAACTTCTCGCGCACGTGCTGGATCACCTTCCACTGGCGGGGAATGATCTCCAGCGTCTCGGTGATATCTTCACCCAGCTTCGACAGGCGTGCACCGCCACAGCACGGGCAGGCGGTCGGTCCGGGAACGATCACCCGCTCGCGCGGCAGGTGTTCGGGGAAGGGCTTGCGCGCCGGTCGCTGACGGATGAAGGCCGCAACCTTGGTGGTCCTGGCGGCCGCTCGCTCTGCCTCCAGCTCATCCTCTGTCGCCGAGGCTTCGAGCTCCTCGAGCTGCAGCTCGAGCTGGTCGAGCAGCCGGGAACTGCGCTCGGAGCGCTGGCCGAACCGCTCGCGCCGAAGCTTCTCGATCTGCAGCTTGAGATGGACGATCAACGCCTGATCGTCGGCTGACCTGGCCCGCAAGCTTGCCGCTTCGGCAGCTACAGTGGCAGCGTACGCGCGCGCCACGGCCAGCTCCTCGTCGCGCGCCAGCAGCAGCCGCTTCAGGCTCTCCGCATCGTCCGGCAGGGCGTCCACCGAGGTCATCGTCATCAAGAAAACCACAAAGCCGGCCGCTTGTGCTCCGCTTGTTGTGCACCGATTCAATCCGCCGCAGCTTCTAGCCTGCTATCTCCGGCCGCCAGGTGTGCTGGGGATGGCGCCAGTCGATCCCTTCGAGCAGGTAGCCAAGCTGCCCCGGCGTGATCACCACCACGCCATCGTGCGTCGCCGGCCAGATGAAGCGTCCCTTCTCCAGCCGCTTGGCGTAGAGCGAAGCGCCCAGCCCGTCGTACCAGAAGATCTTGATCAGCTTGCCGCTCTTGCCTCGGAAGACGTAAAGATCGCCCGCGTGCGGATCGCGCTGCAGCGCTTGCTGGATGCGCAACGCCAACGAGTTCATGCCGCAGCGCATATCCGTGTGACCGGCCGCAATCCAAACCCGAACACCTGACGGAACCGGGATCATCTGGGCGTCGTCACCGAGCGCCTCGCGACAGCAGATCCAGAACTCGCTCCAGTACCGCCACATCGACACCGGCATCGACGATGATCCGCCGGTCGCGCGATACAACGATCTCCATCCGCGTCGACGATGATACGGCTCGTGTGCTCGCCGGGCGCTCCGCCAGGACTACTGCCGGCATGAACTCCGTCCCGGCTTCCCCATCAAGAGAAGGCTCCACTCGGAACTGCCGGCGCCACGTCGTCAGCAGCGACCGCGAGATGCCGTATCGTCGCGCCGTCGACGAAACCAGCCGCGACCCGCTCAAGCTCTCCGTCACGATCCGGAGCTTCTCGTCCTCCGTCCAGTGCCGGCGACGCCCGGTCTCCACCACGTCGAGATGTTCGATTACAGCTCTGCACTTAGGGACAGACATAAGTGCTGTCCTCTACCCACTCGGCCTACAAAACAAGGCGGTCCACGCCGTAGGGGTACTAGCTTTTGACGGCAGGTGGCGCAGAACCATGGCCAGACGGTCGGCCTGCCGTAGATGATGGACACGTCGGCCAACGGCGACCAGTTCAAGGCCTATTTCGGCTTCGTCGGCGGCGCGGCTTCATGTTCTCGCTGGCCTATTGGCCGCCGCGATCGAGGAGTTCGTCGACCCGGTGGTGCCCGAACTGCAGCGCCGCGGGCGGTTCCGACGGGAATACGCCGGGTTCACGCAACGCGACCATCTCGGTCAGGATAGCTGACGCGCCTGCGGGCGCGATGTCACGAACCGATCACCCGTCGGACGCCACCGCCAGACTACCTTCGTTCTAACCGACCTTCTCAAAGCCGAGAAACGAGCGATGATGAAGACACTTCTGGTGTCGCTGGCCACGTTTGGCCTCGGCTTGTCGCTCGCAGCCGCGCAAACGACCTTTTCCAAGTTGATGAGGATCTAGTATGCGGCGCGCATTCTTCATTGTCACGGGTCTCCTGCTTCTGCCTTTCGCCTCGTCGCATGCCGCGTCGTTTGATGGAACATGGTCCGTTCTGCAGATCTGCGATTCAACGCAGGAGGGAGCCCGCGGATACACGTGGCGTTACGACGCTACCGTGAAGCACGGTCATCTGGTCGGGCAATATCGGTCAAAGGGACAGAGGCCGTCGCTGACGTTGGAGGGTCAAGTCAAATCCGACGGCAGCGCTTTTCTAATTGCAGAAGGGATCTCTGCCAGTTCGGATGACAATATCGGGTTTGCGTCGCCGCAAAGCCGGATCTCGTTCCGCGTCATAGCAACGGTAGGCACGGGCAGCCGGGTAGGCGTTCGCGGCTGCAGGTTTACGTTTAGCAAGCACTAATCACTTGTGCCCACCGCTTAATCATCCCAACGTATTGTGATGAAGGCCGCCCAGGTGATGGCGATTTGCCCGCGCGGGCGGAAGGCTTACTGACCGGCACGCCTCTTTGCGTTACCACACGTTGCCGGGCCTTGCGGAACAGCCATCGCTTTAGGGGGCAGAGCACAGGCGCACCCACACTCTGCGACGCCCAGGGCTCACTCTATCTCCGGAGTGATGGAGGCTCCACCAGCCTACATCAACACGAATGGCGGCATGAAGTGGACGGCCTTGGTATCGGCTAGCGACAAATGTTGCCTAAGGCGCGGGTTTCATAACCGCATGAAACCGATAATTGTAATACATCGACATCGGCATATTGATCTTCCTCCCGTTTTCCTTGGCGTTGGCAACGAAAAACTCGGGCGCGTACATATGCCCGTCTGGATGGAAAGTTTTTCCTTTGGCGATCAGGGGCCAAGCGGCCCACCGCGCGAAGACCGCACCGGAGCGTTTCACGATCTCGAAGCCAGAAAGCGCTTCCTTATGGCGGCCGAGCCCCATCATTCGCAGAACAGCCTTCCGGCTGTGGATGATGTCGAAGATTGCAATTCGGCCACCGGGCTTGAGGCGCTTACGTCGGCGGACTTGTCCGACCAGTATTTCTCCCAATCCATGCCCGCATTCTACATTCAGGCGCACCGCGTCCACCAGCCGCAATAAGTGCTTGGCCTGCTCCCCGAAAGCTGAATGCAGGTTGAGAGTTAGAGTACCGGCTAATTTGGGCTTTGAGAGGTGCTTTGAATAGCAGGACTACACGCCCGAGCAGGCGATCGGGATGCTGCGGGAAGCCGAGGGACGGATGTACCAGGGCGAGAAGACCGGCAAGATCTGCCGTGGTCTTGGGATCTCGGAGCAGAGCTACTATCGGTGGCGGTGGGCCGAAGGTCGACCGGGCGCGACGTCTGAAGGAGCTTGAGCGGGAGAACCGCCGGCTGAAGAAGGCGGTGTCGGACCTGACGCGGGACAAGTTGATCCTGAAGGAAGCACTTGAGGGAAAATACTGAGCTCTTCGCGCAAGCGAGCGTGCGTTGCGCACGTGCGCTCGCGACCGCTGGTCTCGGAACGCCGTACTTGTGCGGTTGTGGGCCAACCTCGGGCGACGCAACGCCGTCGTCCGCGGGTTCGCAATGACGAAGCGGCGCTGACGGCGGCGATCGAGCGTCGGACGCTATGGGTATCGGCGGATCCGCCGGCTGCTGGTCGACGAGGGCTGGCAGGTACTGGCAGGCAAACGTCAAGCGCCTCTGGCAGATCTGGCGGCGGGACGGGCTGAAAGTCCTACGACTTCGT
>Ga0193729_1001283_pt1 | contig 12902 bp, 21 predicted proteins | sample U1c2metaG_FD_143036 | JGI IMG/M metagenome (GOLD analysis project Ga0193729, IMG submission 143036) | Soil microbial communities from a riparian zone of the East river system, Colorado, United States - U1c2 | ecosystem: Environmental > Terrestrial > Soil > Riparian zone | place: USA: East River... | reverse complement strand
GTATTGCACTGACAAGTTGAGTAAGTCGTGGCCGACACCGAGAGCGGGGGATCACAACTCTGAGATGTCGCGCCGCCCTCTCGGATGCCACCACGCTGGTGCGCCCTGCGCTGGCGCGGACTGACCGGCACCTGACAGCCCGCAAAAGCCGGACTCACTGGCAGGCTTCCTAGACTCGGGAAAAGGCCATGCTGCGCATTGGCCACTGTGCCACCATGGCAATGGGGCCTGCCGAGTTTCACTCCAGCACCTCATATTCGAATGCCGCCCCTTCGGGGTCGTTTTCCTCGAGCCATCGGTTCGCAGCTTCTTCGTCCGCAAAAACTTTGAGATGGCCGGGGTCGCCAACACGGTATCTGGTATCCACGTAAATCCAAACGGTCGTCATTGATCCCTCTTGCGCTAGCGCCGGCCCTGCTTGTCCTTCCGCGACGGATCGAACACGGTTCACGCCGGCGGGGCGTTTTGAGTTGTCGTCATCGTCTGCGTCCTCACGCATGTACTGAAGGAACATCGCGAATGAGCAGATGAACGCTACGACGGCGGCCGCACCTATGATTAGGGCGAGCAGCATTTCCTGATCCCCGGGCCACGCGGCAGTTTAGCTAAGGGCCAAAATCGAGCATCCTGCGAATTATGCGCCGATGGTAGGCCGGTTCAAGCCAAATGGGCTTTCATCCTATTCTTCGAGCCATTCAAGTATCTGCGCTGCGGCGATCGTCCGTTTCGGCAGATGAGGATTGAGCGTGCCCGCGCTGACATTTGGCGTGTCGACCAATTTCGCTCTCGCGAATTTCTTGGCTTCTCGCTCGTTCGGAAACGTTTTGGTCGCCGTTACGCGCTTTCGCTTTCCCCGTGGCAGTTCAAATGAGACGTACCACGTGCCTTTGGACTTGTTAGCCATGATACCCTCGCGCGGGCTACGTCGGCGGCTCACCGACCGTGGGCGGGACCTCAATCGAAGGCTAACGAAATCGTTCCGCTTGCCACCTGCCAGCCCTCAGGATTCGTTTTCCGCCGTGGCAGGTGCCGGACAGCCTTCCGAGCCAGAACGCACCAGCGGTGCTCCTGGAGTCATGCAGAGCGATAAGCTATTCATCCCGCTTCAACTTCCGCTTTGCCCAATGCATATCTTTGCGAGATGAGCTAAACGTCCGCTCGACGTGCCGATTGAGTGCTCTCAACATGCCGATGCGCGCGTGCATCAGCGGCCCGCGATCTTCCGCCGCCATCAATAGCGCCTCTATAGCCGCTTGCCATTCATCCGATTGCCGGGTTTTGCCCGGTGGCAAAGCCATGATGTACTTGGCCGCGTCTCTGAGCGTTCGCAGTGTCCTGCCGCCGGGGATGTTGATCGGATCCTCGAAGCGGCGGGACCAGGGCATTATTTCAGCGGTTCTCTCAACCGCTTCATGATGAACTCGATATTCCTGGACTGAATCTCTCGCCAGCTTTCGACTTCGGTCTGATATCTATCCTTTGGGTATTTTTCGAAATACTCTTTGGCGAGTTGTCTAGCGAATGATTGTTCTTTGGTGAACTTCACTCGGATGAATGGATCTTTCATCCGCACATCAAAGCGCGGCACCGGCTGGCGAGCAACAGCATCAGGGTACTGCCGATCGCGTATAGAGAGGCTTAACTGTGCTTGGTCAGTTGTACGCCGTAGAAAGCCAAACCAGCCGCGCAAGCGCCCATCAGCGGCCACGGCCAGTACAACCCGACATGCGATAACCAAAGCAAGAAAACATTCGTCACGTTGGCCCACTCGCCGGATAGAGAGCGCGAAGACAACTGTCGGAACGGCGAGTCCATCCAAGCGAAGAAAACGCCGGTGATTGCGCCCAAGACACAAAATGCAATTCCGGCGACCTGATGTTGGCGCTTCCAATCCAGCGGGTTCATCTCACGCTCTTCGCCTTCAGCCCGCTCGGCGGCTACCCATTCACCTAGTTGCATTCAATTTTGTGTTGCGAGACCGCAGCCTCAAAATCAGACTGCGCATTTTTTAATTTGCGGAACTCTGATGAGCAATCATCGTGACCGGCGCTGCTCGACAGACATCGAGTGTATCTTCTCAGTGCGTCCGAAACATCCGAGACAGCAGAGTTGTAGGCGCTGATCGCGTCGTTGCATTCTTCCGTCGCGGCATAAACAGGGTGCGCACTCAAAACAGCCGCGGCGCCAAGCGCCACGATTCCCAGAACTCGCATTTTGATTGTGTCCCCCGACCGCGGTCACCCAAGCGCAACCGGGAGGCAAACGCAATAGAGGGCACACGAAAGCTGCCCGTGAGGGTTTGGCTACTGCCCCGTCACTTGCGCAGGTGTGAATTTCGCAAGGCTTAATCTGGCTGATTAGCCATTCCACCGGAAAGACCGTAAGCAAATGGGCCCCTTATATCCCCAGCGGCCAAGCTTATTCGATTGGCCAAAGTCTCGACATGCTTTCGGACGCGCACGGCAAACTTCTCATCTTTGATGAGTTTCTCCCAACTGTCGCGAGGTACATCACTGAAATAAAGATCGACGTCTTCGGGCCGCATAACTTTCGTATCGCTAATGGTTCGCGTTCGCCCATGTGCGATTTTGTTTCGAAAGTCGAACAGCTCTTTGATCGCGGAGAGCTCGGCGCTTTGAGCGACGAGTTTGATATCCAGAAAATGACAGATGAGATCAAGCTTCGCCAACGGGGATAGGCGCTCTACATCTTCCCAACGTGCATATACCTCGGGACCTACGTGATTCAGATACGCTTCAAATGCAAATGCTGTAAAAATGGCGCTGGCTAGAAACTGCCACACCGAACCCTTTGCGATTTTCTGACCTGACGTAAGAACGACCCGAGACGCATGCCACAATTCTGCGTGAGTGTGGATAGTCCGTTCTCGGGAAGCCGTGACGGAGCGCTTGGCCATCTGCGTTCACTTTTTCGCTTTCAGCCCGATCTCGACCAGGCGGCGGATGGCTTCGGAGCGGCCGGGGCAATTGCAGATTGCGGTTCTGATAACGTCTTCAGCGAAACATACTGCGGGAGATGGATTGTCGCATGCTATCGAGCCCATCCAGTAGCCGACCGTTGTTGTAATCTTTGTCCCAAAAGTAAAGGACGGACAGAACTACTAGCGAGGCCACAAAGACTCGCATGTCATTTTCCCTTCGCCTTCAGCCCACAACGTCGCGGTGAGCAGCCAGCGTCCGTTCCAACTCCTCCCGTGAGTAATCCGCGGCGCCTGTCTTGGGCGTCTGTGCGAGAATCTCAGCAGTTTCTTTTGATCCACGGGCTTTGCCTTCCTCGTAGATAGCCGGGCCTACACCGAAGGCTAGAAATCCAACCAAGAAGGCCGCGAGGCCGTAGCCAAAGCTATAAGTTGCGCCCCAAGAAATAACGCCGGTTAGAAGCGAAATCCAGAAGCCGGTGAAAAGCGCATCTTTCAAGACTTTGCTTTTACCTTCAGCCCGAGCCTCTACCACGTTGCAGCATGTTTATACCTGACTCGGCACGCTGAGGCGGGGAAAATGCGCGCGGGTTCCCTGTTGGGGGAATTTTGTTAATTGAAAATTCAGCAAATCAGAAGAGCGAGCAATTTTGCTCACGTCCGCTCAAAGCACGAGCAATTGCGGTGCCGACGAACCCTACACCTATTCGTCCCGGCGAAGGTAACCTCGTGCCGCCCGCTGTTGCCGAAAATCATCATGGCGGCAGCCACTTCCGCTTCTCGATGAATCACTTTGACTGTGCAGAGCGCGGCGCTCTTACCTCCGAGGGACCGCACAGGATTGACCATGCTCACGGCTATGGCAGCAATTTTTATCGTTCTGAGCATCGGCATTCTAATTGCCCACGCTCTAGATGCCTTTCGGTCGCGTTAGCGAATTCTACTTGTCGCGCGACGTTGGCGTAACGCCGGCGCGGCCGCACCCGCGGTATATTCTGCGACCCTCATTTCTTCGCCTTGAGCCCGGGGTCGACCAGACGGGCGGTGATGTCAGTCGTCCATCCACCGACCCTGCAACGCATCCCAACGGTGCCTTCGGGCGGAACGCAAAGCGCCCGTTGATCGGCTCGATTGTCCAGGCTAACCAGCGGACAGACCGCGCCACAAACCTCAAGGCCGCCGCGAGGGAAATTTTGAAACGTTTCCAGCCGCCGCTGGCGGAGCAGCCGGCTGTCGAGGAGCACGGTCCTCCAATTCGTTCGCCCACATCATGTGCTGCGTCCGTGAGACGGCGGCCGAACAAAAACCCCGCTCCTTCTTATCCGAGTCCTCCCAGAACCAGTGCATGCAGAACGGTCCAATGCAGAAATGTCCACGATAATGCATCTCGCGCGCGTACCAGGGAAAGAACTTCCACAGGAAGTGCCATTGAAGCCAATCCCGGTATGTCCACCGCCCGCGGTCGCCGACCTTCATGACACACATTCGCATCCGGGCTTCACTCGGCGGCAACATTCCGCGCATGTCGAAAACCCTCCCGTTCCGTGTGACGGCTTCGTAATGCAACAAATAGTACATCCGCTACTTCGAAGTTCCGAGCAGAATCGTTCATCTCGCCCTCAGCCCGAGCTCGACCGGGCGGCTTCGGGGCTTGCGGGGTATGTCGGCTGTTTAGCTGCCACCTCGGTGTTATCGGTTCCGCGACAGGACTGGCCCGAACCACCGAGCGGACGTGAACGGCGCGTGGTCGGGCGTCATGGCCGCACCGCTGAAATCAGAATAGCCCCAGGAGCAACGGGGCGCCGGCAGGTAAGCAGGGCGCCGGTTTTCCTGCGGATGGTGGCAGCGTCCGCCGTCAAGGCAACTAGCGCCCCGCCCTGGACCAGCAACAAAAGGCCCATGACATCGAAGCGTGCTGCGGGCGCGCTTGGATGGACGCCAAACAAATCCAAGCCCGTCCATCCGAGCGAATGCGCCGCGGATCCCCAGCGGGAAAGGAAGATTTCAGCGTCCGAAATCACTTCCTGCCATCGGTCAGGGCTTATCCACTCGGGACAGCTGCGCCCCTCCATCGCGGCCAGGACCGTGTGCCAGCTATCAGGGGAAGCCCCCGACACCGGACCGTCTGGCCAATCGATAGATTTAGAGATGGTTGCGCCGTGCTGCTGGCAGTGGTCGCAGTGGGGGTTTTGTCGGTTTTGAAGGTTCGCCTCCGGGGCGTTTTCTGATTTTTCTCCCGAATAATTTCTCAAATGCTGAGATGGGGTACCTTCAAAACCCTCAAAACCTCCCAAACCGGTTTCTTCGCCCGGCGGAAATTTTTCAGAAACGGCCCTAGACGAAACCCTCAAAACCTTCGAAACCTCCCCAATATGGGTTTTGAGGGTTTTGAAGGTACCCCTTTGGGCCGTTTCAGAATTTTTTCTGAGTTGCTCTAACCATTTTGCCATGACTTAGCCCCCGATGCCTGGGCTCGCACTGGCGATACATGGGTTCCAGATGTAGGAGACCGATGGCCTGCCGCCGGACTGCTGAACCGGGAACGGAACTTCGCGGCAGTAATGGGTGGATACCAGCATCTCGATGGCGGCGGTCACGGTGTCCCTATCACCGAGACCTGCCCAGCCTTTTTGATGGACAGTGCGGGCTGTGAACTGCGCCGGCAGCTGGCTTCGCCGATATATGATCAGCCGTGCGCCATCCTCCGCCATGGTCTCACCGGCAGAATACAGACGGTTGGCATGGCTGCGCAGGTAGTCGGCCCAGCCAAGGGCGCGCCTCATGGCAGCTTCATTCACCTCAAACCGGCCGCCATTGATCAACTCAAAGAGCAAAGCCAGCGATGCCACGGTCTTCGGCATTTTTAGAACATGGGACTCCATCGTCGACGACAGCGAGCCGGATCGAGCCTCAGTCTGGATCTCCGTCATCCATTCTTGAAACAAGGCTTGGCTTTCAGGCGAGAACTGCAGGGGCTTGTCGCCTGCGGGTAGCTCGTAGAGGTTACGGAAGACTTTTTCATAGGCCTCGCGCGCATCCTTGCTCGGCTTCCGATCCACCCACTCCCATGATCCGATGTCGTCGGGCCAGACGGTCATCTGCAAGCGCTGGATCAGACCATCATTGCTGGCACCGGAGATGGCACCACGCACGATTGGCGCGATGCGCGAAGGCTGAACGCCTCCCATAATGGACATGGTGCAGCACTCGATATGAACCGTCCCGCGCCCAATACGGTCATACGTAAACGAGGAATCGCCATTGAAGGCTTCCAAGTAGAACGCGCGATCGCTTTGGAACTCTTCACTCTCCAGACGCGTAAGAAGTCCCGGCAGTTCGTCGCGGATCTGGAGGAGACCACGCGGGTTTTCGTTGAGTAGTTCGCCAAGCTTTTCCACCGTAACGTCGTTTGCGGTGATGCGCGGACAGGGCGTATCGTCATTGCCGTCGACCAGACCAGCCAGCGCGGCTCGTGCGGCGTCCCGGTCCCCACCCCTGAGCGCTTTTTCGGCATTCCTCTTTGCATTCTTGGCGTCGAGACCGGATAGAGCGTCATCGATCTGGGCGTTCTGTTCCCATGTTTTCCGCAGATCATTCTGAATTGCGTAGAGGGGAGCGAGCGCGGCCTGCATCGCTGGCGTTTTCATGGCGCTGGGGCGCCCCACTATTGCGCCCCACAAGTTCGGAACGATTTCCCAGTCGTCATGCTCCTTTGGGCGAATGCGGAAACGGTTGCCGATAACAGCGGCAATCCCGCACATGGCCGCTACGGCGACGAAATCGGCCGGTGCTTGCTGGCGTTCGGCAACATCCATCACGTACTTCGCGATCACATCCGGCAGCAACTCCGAGATGAATGGTTCGACCGCCGGCAGCGTCGACTTGATTGGCTGCGGAGCTGGCCAGGGCACCTGCTTGTGATCTAGCGCCGCATCGTGCCCGTTCACCGTCAACGGAATGCCAAGTGCACGCATTGCGTTCTGCTCTGCAGGTGTCATCGCCTGGTCTCCAAAAGTTTAATTAATGTTGGCTCGTCCAATGGGTGATCGGCCATCCATGATTTCAGCCGATCCGGATCATTGAGCTGAACGAGGTACCAAAACGCATCGATGGTTGATTGCTCTGTGGTGTAGGGCCGCGGCTTGAATTTTAATTCGACGCTCTCAACGTGGGGCTGCTTCTCGCCGGTGTGCTTCCAGCGGTCCCGCGGATCGGCGAGCTCCCATCGCTTAACGAGCGCTGCGGCGTCCTCCTGTTGCTGCAAGACGGCGCGGCGATCCAATTGATTGAGAAGCTTTTCCGTCTGGGCGATGGCTTTGGTCAGCATTGCTCGCCCCCGCCCGTAGTCTCCCCCATCGTCGCCGAAACAACATCGAGGCAGCCGGGCGCAACCTCGTTGCACAGGTCGATTGCGCATTCTGGCGAGATCAATCCGTGTTTAAGGCCGATACCGATTTGGATGATTTCAAGTTCGATCAGCCGCACGCGAAGGCTGGTGCAGCGGAGTGCTGCCAGCACAAATTCGGTGCTGGATACGGGCGAGAGTCGAGTTTCTAACGCGGCGTTGCTCATGCGGGCCGCCGATCGGGAAAGCCCGCCAAAGCGGCGACAAGATCGGCAAGCGCAGGATCCAGGCGAAAGCGCCGGCAGACATAGAGACCGGCTGCGGTCGCTGGCGACGTCTCTTGCGATGGGTCGGCTTGGCTGAAACTTAGAGCGGGTTCGAAATGCCTAAGATCATCAGTTGAGGTTTTTTCATACCGCATTGGGTCCTCCCAATGCGCGCTCGATATCGGCGATCAGACTAGCAACCACTCCACATCGATGGGCGCCGAACTCGAACACCGAGCCGGTTCGCTTCTCATTGCCTGCAGCGGTGCGTTTCCATCGGCTGAGCCTGACAACCGGGTGCCCTTTGATGAAACAGATTTGCGCTCGCAATATTTGGTGTGCGCTGATGGCATATTCGGAGGTGAACGGTTGTGTGCCGGCCGCAGGTTCGGGCCGTCCCACTAGCGTAGCTTCTTTGTGCTCAAGATCGATCTTGAGCAATAAATCAGCGGGTTTTTGCGTTCCGGCCGCAATCGGTTCGTGACTTCGTAAAATAGTTTCGATATATCGGGGCACGTTGATAACCTTCTGATTTGAATCCGGTGCGCTCACCCCTCCCAAAGGAATCGAGCCGCCGGGTTTTTTCGTTCAGGGATTAAGCGGCTACCGGCTGGCGACCGATGGTGGGCAGCGACCGCACCCACCGACGCAGTTCATCGTCCTCAAGCAGAGTCGCCTTACCGTCCTTTCGGGCGGTCAGCTCTTCATCCTTAATGGCTTTGAAAATGCGGGAGCGGCTTCGACCCGTGACAGCCGCAGCCTGTTCGGGAGTGTAGGAAATCGGCACAATGGCCGGCCTACTATCGGTTTTTGTATCGGGGTTTGTCATCGATGCATCCTGTGTTTCAGGTAATCCCGCCGCGTCGCAGGGGACATGCATCGTGATGTATTTCAGGTGCTACACTTGGTCGATTGGACAGAAAAATCGGTGTTTAAAATTATTGTCCAACAGATTTGCGACGGACTCTATCACTCATCATAGTTGAGATGGTCTCAAGGGAGACTGGAACGCCGATAGTGTTCATAATACTTTGAGCAAACGCGACGAACGCACCATCAGGAACATCCTCACGACGCAATCGTTTTGCCTTTTCTCCAAAATGAGCTTCAAAAATGCGAGACAAATATCGAGCGACAAACATCTGATTCACGCTACCACGAGCTGGAAAAAGCTTGGCTCTTGCCTTGGCGCCGATGGTTAATTTCTCCAGACCCAAGACTAAATCCGAGAGCGACGGCGCGGTCGATCCTGGTTGCAAACTCGCATCGATCATCGGGCCTGATAGTCTCGCCATCACCCATTCGGCTACAATGTCTTGACTTGTCTCTTCACCAACTTTTATTTTACGTTCCAACTCTGTGAGAAGTTTTAGGAGTCCAATTGCAGCTTTTTCGATCTTACTGATTGATCGATTTCGATTTGCAATGCCGGCTTTCCCTTGAATAATATCTACGGTTGCCATAGTCCTTAAGGCCCGCGTGATATCGCGTCGAATTTTGTTTCTATCAATTTTTACTATTATTCCCGACAGTGTTGGGTCTGCTGACAAGGCATCTTCAAGCGCAAAATCGACTTGCTCGAGCGTAATGTCCCGACCGACAACTGTTGCGGTTTGGCGTGATACTTTCCTCCTCATTGCTCATCCATGACGGTTCGAACCATCGCCGCTTACCAAAATGGTTTCGATTGAGTTGGAAAGTTTATTCAGCGCTTCGCGCTTTTCCTTAACCCGCTCATACAAGTCATAGTGCTTGCCGACATCGACGCGCGCGTGATTAAGGCACGCGTCACGGTCTTCTTTCGGTATTCCAAGCGACGACATGCGAGTTGATGCCGTGCGCCGCAAATCATGAGGGGAAGGCGGGTCAGTGCGGAGCGACTTGGCAGCCCCGTTGCCTTCCTGATCAGCGCAAAAGCGGGCCATTGCTACCGGCAATGAATGCCTGTCGATCGGGCTATCCTTTTTCCGGTTCGACATGAACAGGTAGCTATCATCGTCCCCGATGAGTTCCTTTGCCTGCTTGATCGTTGCCACTGCCAACCCCGTGAGCGGGATCAGGTGCGGGCGCTTATTTTTTGAACGTTCGCTGGGAATGAGCAGCGCCGGGTCTGCCCCATCCAGGTTGTGAAGCTCGTCTAGCCTGATGCCCGCGATTTCGCTTTCGCGGGCGGCGGTCAACAGAGCGAGGCGCAGTGCCAGCCCAACGGTTCGGGACACGGGAGAAAGAACAATTTTCTTCCAGAACAGTGCGACTTCCTCGTCGGAAAGTAGCCTCTTGCCGGTCGCCTCCTTGCCGCGCTTCTTGAGCCGCGCCACCGGGTTGGCTTCCAGCAAGTCAGCATCCACCGCGAATGAGAACACTTTCGAAATGAGGGCGTGAACGCGGTTTGCTGCCGTGTGAGTGCCGGCGGCTACAATGCCCTCAATGAGTTCAATCGCATCCGCGCGCCGGATCAGCCGATAATCTCGTTTTCCCCATTTCGGCAGAACATGCTTATTCAGGTTGAGGTCGTCGCCATCTGCAGACAGTTGACGTTTGTGGCGGCGGGCGTGCTCGAGCATGTAGCGGTCTGCCAATTCCTTAAAGGTGCGGGAATGGCTTTCATCTCTCTCCTTGCGGCGATGCTCGATCGGATTAATACCGTCCGCAACCTTGCCCCTCAGGTCGTCAGCTTTCTTTCGAGCCGCGGATAGCCCGATATCTGGATAGCTGCCGATGCTGGCGCGAAGCGTTCGCCGCGAGTTCGGATCACGGAATCGGAATGTCCAGGAGCGGGCGCCGGCAGATGTGACCCGAAATTCCAAGCCCGCACAGCGCACATCAGCCCATTCAGAACGGCCCGTAGCCGGCGCTGGCGTCGATTTACAGAAGGTATCGGTCAGAGACTTGCGCATTAGACGCTGCGCCCCCAAACGCATGGGGGGCGCTCGCAGGGCCTTCCGGGGCGCGCCGGGGGCGCAATTTGATTAGATGTGCCGGGATGTGGTGACATCAAGGGGGACCGAAACGTCAGTGTTTATCGCTGCTGTTTCGATCCTAGTCCGTCCTGTGGAGTCCCGTCAAGTTTTGGAGCACTAGACTACGAATCTAGGGGTCAGGAGTTCGAAACTCTTCGGGCGCGCCATTCGACTACAGCAAAGGCCTCGCCGGCGTGTGCGGCTTCGAGCAGGATTCTCGCAACCGTCCGCATCGCTGTGGTTCCCAACCAAAAATATCGAAAACAACCCCATGCAAAGTAGCCGGCGCTCGCCGGCAGGGACGCTTGGGCCAATTCTTGACACGTCGGGCAAATCAGCGGCACTGCTTCATCATCGCACAATCCGTCAAACGCCCGCCCGACATGGCGCGCCGTTCGGGAAGCCATGTCGCCACCGTGGCAAGCCTGGCCGATCCACAGAACGGCCGAAGTCCACGCCACATCACGCTGCCGTGCTCCGACCACGCGCTTCCCTTGTAGCGTGAGCGCAATCGGTCACAGCAAGCCATGATCGCATGGAAGCCAAAAGGCCGGGCCAACAGAGCGCAGTCAAGGCCGCCAGCCGGCGGAGCCGGTCGCGCGAAGCGCGAGCCTTGACGGGGCTCCGTTGGTCCGGCAGCGGCCTCCCATGCGATCATGGCCAGACATCGTCCCGAGGATGCGCGGCAAACCGCTAGGCTGCGATGGGTGGCGCTCGGGATATTGATTCCAAACGCCTTTTCCGTTGAAGCGGCACTGGGGCGTTTTGTAGGGTGCCGTTACGGTGCCATTCAAACAATGTGCAGACAAACACTTACGACCCTCGACGGCACGGAGCGACACCGTCGCTTTTATCTTGCCGTCCTAATCCGTCGGTCTGCACAGAAAAAATTAGCCCACATGAAGTTGCTTGACCCGCACATCTGGAGTGTAGGAAGCGATCTGTCGGTATCGCGAGCGGTCAGACGGGAGCATCGGGCTGAGGGCCTATCACGCTGGCTCCGTTCGGAGCGCGCGCACCGCGGCTCTGATCATCGCGACGTTTTCGACCGCGGCGTCGCTGTCGTGAGGCTGACGCCACGCGCTCTGGATTGCGACGACCACCTGCTCGGTCGGATTGACGAAGATAATCTGGCCGTAGACGCCATTCGCCGAAAAGGCACCATTGTTGACGCCGCCCGGCAAGGGCGGCACTGCCCACCAGTGGTAGCCGTATCCCGCCGGCGAACCGGGCATGAGCCGACCGAAGGCGGTGGGCGCGCTGTCGGGCTGTCCGGCGAGATCGCGCCAGCCGGGCGGCAGGATCCGTCGGCCACTGAACGCTTCGCCGTCCTCCAGCACCAGCTGGCCGAAGCGGCCGAAGTCGCGCAGGCGCGCACTGACGCCAAACCCGGCGAGCTCCAGGCCGCCCTCGGACTCGAGTTGCCAGTACCCGTCTGCCTCCATGCCGGCAGGTCCCCAGATCCTCTCGGCGCAGTAGTCGGCCAAGGGCCGGCCCGTAGCGGCAGCCACCAGCGCGCCAATCAGGCAACTCTCGCCGGTCGAATAGTTGAAGACGACACCCTGCGGCTGAGCGCGCGGCAGTTTGCACAGGAGGTCGAGGACGGAGCCCGGCCGTCGGCTCACCATCGCCTTGCCCAGGCGATAGTCCTCGGAGCGTCCGTCTGCATCGTTTTCCTCGCGCCAGGCCACACCGGAGCACATCCGCAGGAGATTACGAATCGTGACGCCCTCGTAAGCCGAGCCGCGCAGCCGCGGCAGGTATTGCTCGCAGCGATCGTCAAGGCTGCCGATCGCGCCATCGTGGAGCGCAGCCCCGACGAGCGTCGCGGTGATCGACTTCGCGGTCGAGAAGCTGGTCCACCGGCTCTCCGGGCCGTTGCCCATGCCGTAGCGCTCCAGCGCAATCTCGCCGTGCTTCAGGATCAGCAGCCCGGCCGTGCGGCGGCGGGCCATGTCGTCGCTGAGGCCGAGGCGCACCCCGCCCACCTCAAAGGTCAGGTCCGCGAGCGAACGGGCGTGCGGTGGGAGTGGCCGCACTCCGTCGCCGCGCCGGATGACGCGCACTGGCCAGACCTGGTCCTGGTTGCGGAAAGTCGGCGCCTGGTTTTCCGGTGTTGTGTTCGTGATATCCGGAGCCGCCCGCTCCGGATCGGCGTCGCTGCGGTTCATGCCAGCACCTCGCCAACACTTGCGTACTCGACATCGATGCGCGCGCCGATCAGCCCTATGACTGCAGCCTTCGTCCGTGTGCGACAGGCCATGAATACCCCCTCCGTTCGATGAGACGACGCCAGATCGCTCGGAACGGCGAGGCTTGCAAAGCAAATTAAGTTGGCTTGCGGTGGTCTCGTCCCGCTGGCATGCTGACGGCCGACCGTAGCCGGGACGATA
>Ga0193729_1001282_pt1 | contig 12909 bp, 13 predicted proteins | sample U1c2metaG_FD_143036 | JGI IMG/M metagenome (GOLD analysis project Ga0193729, IMG submission 143036) | Soil microbial communities from a riparian zone of the East river system, Colorado, United States - U1c2 | ecosystem: Environmental > Terrestrial > Soil > Riparian zone | place: USA: East River... | reverse complement strand
CGATCTCCGGGAGAAGGTCGGGCCCCAGACCGCAGGCCTGATGCTCACGAACCCGTCGACGCTGGGGCTCTTCGACGAGGGAATCGAGGAGATCACGAAGATCTTCCACGAGGCGGGTGCCCTCATGTACTACGACGGCGCCAACCTGAACGCGATCTGCGGGATTGCCCGGCCGGGAGACTTCGGTTTCGACATCGTCCACTTCAACCTGCACAAGACGTTTTCGCAGCCGCACGGCGGTGGGGGCCCTGGTGGCGGCCCGATCGCCGTCCGCGAGCGGCTCGAGCCGTTCCTGCCGGTCCCGGCGGTCGTCCGCGACGGCGACACGTTCCGTTTGGACTACGAGCGGCCGAAGACGATCGGCAAGGTGCGCGGCTTCTGCGGTCCGTTCGGGGTCTTCGTCCGCTCCTACGCCTACATCCGCTCGTATGGCCCAGCGCTGAAGGAGATGTCGGAGGTCGCCGTCCTGAATGCGAACTACCTCCTTGCGCGGCTAAGGGATGCCTACGAGCTCCCGTTCGACAGGCACTGCATGCACGAGTTCGTGCTCTCGGGCAGGCGGCTGAAGCGTGAGCACGGCGTCACGACGCTCGATGTCGCCAAGCGACTGATGGATTACCGCTTCCATCCACCGACGATCTACTTCCCGCTGATCGTTCCCGAGGCGTTGATGATCGAGCCGACTGAGACCGAGCCGAAGGAGACGCTCGACGCCTTCGCCGACGCGATGCTCGCGATCGCCCGCGAGGCGGCGGAGCAGCCCGAGTTGCTGAAGGAGGCGCCACACGTCCGGCCGGTAAAGAGGCTGGACGAGGTGCGCGCCGCGAAGCATCCGATCCTCCGTTACCGGTTCGGCGAGGACGAGGATCCGCAAGGGTCAGACGAGCCTCGGCAGCTCGAGGCTCAGACGGGCGTCTAGCCGGAGGCCGCCAGTTGGCCGCAAGCCGCGGCGATGTCGCGGCCGCGGGTCAGACGTACCGTCGTCGGGATCCCGCCGCGCCGGAGCTCGGACTCGAACGCGGCGATCGCTTTTGGCGACGAGCCGGTAAAGGCGCCGGTGGGGTTGTACGGAATCAGGTTCACCTTGAACACCTTTGCATCGAGCATCCCGGCCAGCGCCTGCGCCTGTTCGACGCGGTCGTTCACGCCCGCGAGCAGCACGTACTCGACTAAGACCCTCCGCCGCCGGAGCTCGAAGTAGCGCCGGCATTCGGCGAGCACGTCCGCAAGTGGATAGCGATCGTTGACAGGCATCAGCTGGGATCGCAGTGCCGGTTCAGCGGCATGCAACGACAGCGCCAGGCGGACGGGCTCCTCGACCTCGTCCACGAACCTCCGCAGCCCGGGTAGCCAGCCGACGGTCGATACGGTCGTCCGACGATGCGTCACGCCGACGTCGGGTAGACGCCGAGCCGCCTCGACCACCTCGTCGACGTTCAGCATTGGCTCACCCATGCCCATGAAGACGACGTGGTCGATCGGTTCGAGCCGTCGGAAATGGAGGGCCTGGTCGAGGATCTCGGAGGCGGTCAGATTGCGACCGAATCTCATCTGGCCCGTGGCGCAGAAGGTGCAGGTGAGGGGGCAGCCGCTCTGTGAGGAAACGCAGACCGAGCGCCTGCCGTCGCGAAAGCGCATCAGCACGGCTTCGACCGGATTTCCGTCGGCGGTTCGGAACAGGGCCTTCACGGTGCCGTCGGCCGAGTGGGCTTCGTGCTCGACCTCGAGCGTCGAGAAGGGGATCTGCTCCGTCAGCTCGGCGCGAAGCCGAGCCGGCAGGTCCGTCATCTCGTCGTAGCCGCCCGCGCCCCGGGCGGTCCAGGACCACACCTGGCGGGCCCGGAAGCCGGGCTCCCCTTGCTGTTCGAGCGTGTCGTGCAGAGCCGTGATGTCCACGACTGCAGAATACGGGCGTGATCGAGCTCCGTTCGGACACGAAAACCCAGCCCAGCCCCGGCATGCGCGAGGCGATTGCGAACGCCGTGGTTGGGGACGAGCAGCGCAGCGAGGATCCCACCGTCAACGAGCTCGAGCGGCGTGTCGCCGAGCTCTTGGGCCAGGAAGAGTCCGTCTATGTCCCGACGGCAACGATGGCGAACGAGATCGCTCTGCGGACGCTTTCCGAGCCGGGCGCTGAGCTGATCGCCGAGGAGAACGCACACCTGCTGCTCTCGGAGCTCGGCGGGCCCGCCGTCTTTGCCGGTCTGATGACCAGACCGATCCGGGGTCAGCGGGGCCGTTTCGGACCGGACGAGGTGCAGCGAATGGTGCGTCGGACTGACGGAACCCACACCCCTCCGACGCGGGTCGTCGCGATCGAGAACACCCACAACGCGTCCGGTGGACGGGTCTGGCCGCTCGAGGAGATTCAGACACTCGTGGCAGCCTGCCGGGAGCTCGAGCTCTCCGTCCATCTTGACGGCGCCCGGCTGCTCAACGCGGCGGTTGCGAGTGGCGTGCCGGCGGCAGAGATTGCCGGGACGTTCGACACGGTCACGCTGTGTCTTTCGAAGGGCCTCGGCTGCCCGTTGGGCGCACTCGTCGCCGGCTCGCACGAGTTGATGCGCAACGGCCGCCGCCTCAAGCACCAATTCGGTGGCGCGATGAGGCAGGCCGGGATCGTCGCCGCCGCCGGGATCTACGCGCTCGACCACAATGTCGAAGGTCTCGCCGACGACCACGCGCGGGCGCGGCGGCTGGCGGAGGGGTTGCACGCTGCGGGCGTACCGGTCGACCTCGAGCAGGTAGAGACGAACTTCGTGCAAGTCGACGTCGGTGCGCTAGGGCTCGACACACGCGACGCGCTCGCTCGTTTGGCCGAAGAGGGAGTCGGCCTCTCGGCGACGGCGCACGCTGGCGTTCTCCGCGCGGTGACTCACCTGGACATCGGTGACTTCGACGTCGAGCAGGCGATCGAGCGCATACCGCGTGCGCTCGGCGTGCTGGCCGGCACTTGAGTCCCGCTCGCTGCTCGGGGCGCCGTTTCTTAAGGTGCACCCAGCCTCCTCCCCGCGGCGAGCGTATCGGGCGAGAGCGCGCGAGTGTGAGACCGGAATGCGCCGGAACCGTGACTCTTGCGGGCGTCGCGCCCTTGCGTCCGCGGACGGGCGATCCGGCGATCTAGCGGTCGCCCGCGAAGGCGACGCCGACCACGAGCACCCCATAGAGGCCGACCAGACCGAGGCCCCGCCAGCGCTTCGAGAAGCCGTCGAAGACGACCACGGCGACCACGACGGTTGCCAGCGCCATGGCGCCGAGCTCCTCCCACCGAAAAGCGAGCGGCACCGGCGGGGACACGGCCCAGGAGAGCAGGGCGATGGCGGGCGTGACGAAGAGCGCCACCTGGGCGCTCGAGGAAACGGCGATCTCGGTCGCCAGCCGCATCTTCCCGCGTCGTGCGATCACGACCGCGCCCCCGTGCTCGGCCGCGTTGCCGACGACCGCGACGACCACGAACGAGATGAAGAACTGGGAAAGCCCCGCCGCCTTCGCGAAGCCGTTGAGTGAATGGACGAGGATTTCGCTGGTCAGCGCGGTCGCTGCCGTTGCGATCCCGAGAGCGAACAAGGCGCGGCGCAGCGACCAGGCGTTGGCGCGCTCCTCGTAACCCGACTCCGCGTGTCTCCGCCGGAAGCCACGGAGCTGCCACGTCTGCACGACGACATAAATCAGGAGCAGAACGACGGCGATCGGCGCGCTCAAAACGGCGAGCGAGTGCCGCTCGGGATCTCCGTGCCAGCCTGCGACGGAAGGCACCAGGAAGAGCACCACTGCCGTCCCGACGAGTCCGAGTTGGAGGAGGAGCGAGTTCCGATCGATCCGCTTGCCGGTCTGGCCGGCCGCCATCGCAACGCCGAGCACGAGCAGCAGGTTCGACACGACGCTGCCGGCGAGTGAGCCGCGGACTACGTTCGGGAGCGAATCGGCGACCGCGAACATGGCGATGATCAGCTCCGGTGCGTTTCCGAAGCTGGCGTTGAGGAAGCCGCCGATCCCTTGCCCGGTGTGCTCGGATGCTTGCTCGGTGGACTCCCCGATCAGCCAGGCCAGAGGGATGAGCGTCGCGGCCGCGAGCACGAACAGCGCGACGTCGCCCGGATGGAAGGCGAAGTCGACGACGAAGGTGATCGGGGCGAGCGCGAGTGACGCCCAGAGGAGCTTTCGCGCCACGCGGATAGCCTAACGGCGTGCCGGAGGCGGTCCTCTTCGACTGGGGCGACACGCTGATTCGCTTCGTCTACGACGAGGCGCTCGTCGAGGCGGGTCATCGCGCCGGTTTGGCCGCGTTAGAGCGCGACGATCTCCCGGAGGTCGAGCGCCTGGCGGCGCACTTCCGCGAGCGGTACGAGCCCTTCTTCTGGGCACCCGGCACGATCGAAGAGCTCGAGTACCCCGAACTAGTCCGCCAGCTCCTCGGCGATTTCGGCGTCGCGGTCACGGACGAGGAGTTGAACCGTTTCCTCGAGGCCGAACATGTGGCCTGGGACCCTGCGCGGCAGCTCGCCGCGCACACTCCGGCGCTGCTCGAGGCGCTGCGCGAGCGCGGGCTCAAGCTCGGGCTCGTCTCCAACGCCTTCGACCCCGGCTGGCTCCTGCACCGCGACCTCGAGCAGATGGGACTGGCCGAGCGGCTCGACTTCGCCGTCTTCTCGTCGGAGGTCGGCAAGCGCAAGCCGCATCCGGCGATCTTCGAGCGCGCGCTGGAGGCGCTCGGGGTCGCGGCGGGCGACACCGTCTTCGTGGGCGACCGCCTACTCGAGGACGTGCGTGGCGCCGGCGAGCTCGGAATGACGACCGTGCAGGCGCTCTGGTTCCGCGCCGACGAGCATCCCGAAGGCGGGGAGCCGGACTTCCAGGCATTCACGCAGATGGACGTCCTGAACGTCGTCGAGCGGCTCTCGGCCGCCGCGTAGCCACTCCTTACCGTCCGGCGCCCTAGCCCGTTGCAGCGTGCTTGTCAAGTCTTGCGGAGGACGCATCCGTTCACCCAAAATTCCGATATGGAGACCAAACGCGACCTCGTCACCCCGGCCGGTGAGCTGCCGCTCCACCCCCAGGACGAGGTCGAGTGCCGGCGCTGCGGCGTTCACTGTGACAAGGTGGTGTACCCGGCGGCCTGCGCCGAGCGAGGGTGCTCATTCCTCTACTCGTACGAGGAGTTCGGGCACACCTACGTGGGCTGCATGCAGAAGGTCTTCGACGTCGAGATCGATTTCGACCTCCTGCGGGCCGCGGAGGCGAGCGGTGAGTTCGGCGCCGTCAAGGCGACGCGCAAGCCGCTGCCGATGTGTCGCGTCGAGGTCGAGAGCTGCTACGACAGCCGCACCGAGGACGTCGGCTGCCTCAACCCCGAGTTCTACGAACTCCCGGTCGGGGAACCGACGTTCCGGGTTTTCGCCCAGATCCGCCCCGCTGCTTCTTCGTAGCGCGGGCATGGAGTTCTTTCAGTTTCCGGACCTGCTCCGCGTCAGGGCCGTGCCCGTCCGTTCCGGGAACCTCCAGGAACGCAGGCAGCCCCTGGAGCTTCGGATGTGCCAGGAAGACGCCGAGATCCTCGCCGAGCAAGCCTTCGCCGATGTTGTCGTGGCGGTCGCGGTTCGAGCCGAGCGGCGCCTTCGAGTCGTTCGCGTGCAACGCGCGCAATCGGTCGAGTCCGATCAGCTTGTCGAGCTGAGCGAGGACGCGATCGAGCTGCTTGCGGTCGGTCACGTCGTAGCCGGAGGCGTAGAGATGGCACGAATCGAGGCAGATCCCGAGCCGCTCGTGCCCGTCGAGCGCCGTATAGAGCGCCGCGAGCTCTTCCATCGAGCGGCCGATCGTGTCTCCGGCGCCGGCCGTGTTCTCGATCAGTAGCCAGGTGACGTCCGAGCTGCGCTCGAGTGCCTTGCGGAGCGCCGGCACCACTCGCTCGAGCGCGACCTCGAAACCGGCGCCCTGGTGGGACCCCACGTGGAAGACCACGCCGTCGGCCTCGATCGCACCGGCTACGTCCATCGTGTTCTCGAGCGCGGCGACGGATTTCTCGTAGAGCTCGTCCTTCGGGCTGGCGAGGTTGATCAGGTAGAGGGCGTGACAGAGGACGCCCCCGATTCCCGCTTCGGCGCGGCGTTCCTTGAAGCGCTCGAAGTTGGCCGGGTCGTGGTTCGTCGGTCGCCAGGTGCGTGGGCTCTGCGTGAAGATCTGGACGCAGTCGCCGCCCATCTCTTCGATGCGGTCGATCCCCGTGTTGATGCCGCCGGAGGTCGAAACGTGGGCGCCGAGCTGCACGCGGTGGACGCTAGCGCAGGGCCGCTCGGCTACGGCAGTACGCTACTCACGTGGCCGTCAGAGTCCGCTTTGCGCCGAGCCCGACAGGCTTCCTGCACATCGGCAGCGTCCACACGGCGCTCTTCAACTGGCTGTTCGCCCGCCATGAAGACGGCGAGTTCCGGCTGCGGATCGAGAACACCGACACGAGCCGCGAGGTCGAGGAGGCGGTCGACCAGATCCAGGACTCGATGCGCTGGCTCGGCCTGGACTGGGACGGAGACGTGACGTTCCAGCTCGACCGAATGGAGGAGGCGCAGGCCGTTGCCAAGCGGCTTGTCCAGCAGGACAGGGCCTACATGGACGAGGGTGCGATTCGCTTTCGCATGCCCGACGAGGGCACCACGACCTGGAACGACCTCATCCTCGGTCCGATCGAGTATCCGAACGAGAAGCTCGAGGACGTGGTCATCGTCCGCTCGGATGGGCGGCCCACCTACAACTTCGTCTCACCGCTGGAAGACACGCTCGACGGGATCACGCACGTGATCCGCGGCCAGGATCACGTGTCGAACACGCCCAAGCAGCTTCAGATTCTCACGGCGCTCGGCGCGGGGCTGCCGGAGTACGCGCATGTCGCCCTGCTGAACGGCCCGGACGGTAAGAAGCTCTCGAAGCGGCACGGGGCGATCACCGTCGAGGAGTTCCGCAACCAGGGATTCATTCCCGAGGCCCTCGTCAACTATCTCGCGCTGCTTGGCTGGAGCTACGACGACCACACCGAGCTGATGAGCCGCGAGGAGCTGATCGAGCGTTTCTCGCTTGAGCGCGTTGGCAAGAGCGCGGCGACGTTCGACTACGAGAAGCTGACCCATCTGAACGGCGTCTACCTGCGGGCGCTACCGCCGGACGAGTACGCCGACCGTCTTGTCGCCTACCTGCGCGAGCAGGGCTATGGGTGGGACGAGGAGCTGATTCGCAAGACGGCGCCGCTCGTGCAGGAGAAGATCGCGACGCTGGGCGAGTTTCCGAGCTTCGCGCGGTTCTTTTTCGAGCCTGTGTCGCTCGAGGAGCCGCTCGAGGACGGCGCCGTTCTCCCGGCCGCAGCAGTGGTCCTGGCGGAGGTCGATCCCTTCGAGGCGGCGACGATCGAGGTAGCGCTACGAGACCTGGCCGAGCGCCTCGAGCTCAAGCCTCGTCAGGCGTTCCAGCCCATTCGTCTCGCTTTGACCGGATCGACGATCTCCCCGGGCCTCTTCGAGAGCCTGGAGTTGCTCGGAAGGGAGGAGTCGATCGCACGGATCAGCGCTCCCGGGAGGGGCTTCGGGGGCGCGAAGGGGTCAAGCGTGCGCTGAAACTCGAGCCAGGCGCGCCGGCGAAATTGTGTTGAGGGACGAGGCAGCAGCACTTTGCTAGCGAAGGGCCGGTCCGCAGATCGACGTTTACCGGTTCTGAGTGAGAAACGGGCGGAGGCGCAGACCGGTTACGGGCGCGGCGAGTAGACGAGCACGCCGCTCGCGAAGAGCGCCAGTCCCAGCGCCCAGACCGGCCAGAGCCCGAGTGTTGCTCCAGCGGCGAAGACCCCGGCACCGCTGACTGCAAGCACCGTCGCGGCGAGTGCCTCGCCGTGGCCAGGCGATTCGGGCGCGACCGCCGGCTCCGCGGGCAGCGGTTTTGGCGTCGCGACCCGGAGACGTGCGAGCCGGACTCGGAAGAGCGCTCCGCGCCACTCCGGCAGGAGAGTCTCTGCGACGCCGGCGCCACCTAGCTCGAGCACCTCGGCAACCTCGGCTGTTGCGTCTCGCGCTCCAGCCAGGGCATCGGCGAGCTCGGCATGCGCCGCTTCGGCTCCGGCCGGAGGCCGAAGACCGAGCGCGAGCTCGCTCGCAGCGTGAAGGGCATATTGGAGTGGGGGCAGCCGCTCGAGTACGGCTTCCTCGTCGAAAAGCTCACTCGGATCGGAGGCGATCGACTCGAGCTCCGTGAGCGCCCAGCTAAGGCGCCTCCACAAACCGGTAAGCGCTGCTACGTACCCCTCGCGCTGCCCACTCGCGACGCCCGGTCTCACAGCGCGATCTTAGCGCTACAGTGCCCCAGGCAGATGGGGGGAGCCGGACACACTGTGCTCGTCGTCGACGACGACGACAGTCTGCGCATGCTCTGCCGCATCAATCTGGAGCTCGAGGGCTATCACGTGCTGGAAGCGCCGACGGTCGAGACGGCACAGCAGCTGCTCCGCGACGAGGAGGTCGACGTCGTCTTGCTCGACGTCCACGTCGGCTCGGGCGACGGTTTCAGTGTTCTGGGCGATCTTGGCGCCGAGAGGGTGGCGCTCTTCACGGGGAGCTTCCAGATAGACGAGCGCGCGGCCGCGGTCGACGCCGTCCTCAAGAAGCCGTTCACCATCGCTGAGCTCTCCGAGACCGTTGGTCGGCTCGCAGTAGCGGTTCGCTAGATTGCACCGCCCATGAGCGTTACCGCAGTTCGCACCCCGGCCGAGTACGAGTCTGAGCTTCGGCGCTACCTCTACGACCGCTCGGAAGAGGGCCGGGCGGTGCGGGTCGGCGAAAAGGAGATTTCTGAGCGGGCGGAAATCATCGCTCGCTATCGCGATCTCTTCAGCCGCGAGCAGCTCGATGCGCTGCGCTCGGCCGAAGAAGACGCACCTCGAGGTAACGACCGCGAGCGTCTGTACCGCCTTCGGAAGACCTGCGAGGCAGGAGTCGTCTCGGCGGAGATGGCTGAGCGCGAGGACGCGCTCGAAAACGCGATCCTCGCTGCACGACTCGAGTTCAAAGGCGAGGAACTGCCACTCCGCTCGGCGCAGGCGAATCTCGCCGTCCTCCCTGATTACGAAGACCGCGAAGCGCTCGGCAAGCTGACCGCCGAACGTTCGGCCGAGTTCAATGCAGAGCGCCTGGAAGTGCTCCGCGCGGGCGAGGAGCTCGAGGCCGAGATTTCCGGCCAGCCTGATGCGGTCGCGCGAAACGAAGAAGAAAAGGGTGTCTCGCTAGGCGAGCTCGAGGCTGCGCTGGCGCAGACGAGCGAGCGCTCGACGGGCGCCTACGTCCTGTTGAGGGACCGCTGGTTCGAGCGGCTGCTCGGGCCGGAACGGGAGCAGGTCCCGTCCTCGTACCACGTTGCCTACCTGCGCCGGCTCTCGCCGCTCGAGTCGACGTACACGAAAGACCGCGCGGTCGAGGTATGCCTGGACACGATCAAGCAGCTCGGCTTCGATCTCGCGGCACAGCCGAACATCCGCCTCGACCTGGACGACCGGCCACAGAAATCACCGCGTGCCTGCGTGATTCCGTCGGACCCGCCCGCCGTCGTGCACCTGATCACGCGTGCCCAGGGCGGGCTCCACGATTACCAGGCGTTCCTGCACGAGGCCGGTCACGCGCTCCACTACGCAGGTTGCGATCCGACTCTCCCGTACACCTTCCGCAACCTCTCGCGCGACCATGCGTTGACCGAGATCTACTCGTACATCTTCGAGGCGGTCACGCGAGAGCCTGAGTGGCATAGGCATTACTTCGGGCTCTCGGACCAGGAGGCGGCGGTGAATGCCGAAGCGACGACCTTCCTCGAGGCCCTGCTCTTCCGCCGCTATACGGCGAAGCTCCAGTTCGAGCTCGACTTCTGGTCGCGGTTCGCCGAGGAGGGAGGGGGCGGCCCGGAGGGCTACTCCGAGCGTCTGACAGAGGCGACCGGCGCCAGGTACCGCGCTGACGCGTACCTCGCTGACATGGACGCAGGCTTCTACTCGGCCGATTACCTGCGGGCCTGGATCCGCTCGGCCCAGCTCCGCCACTATCTCGTTCGCGAGATCGGCGAGGACTGGTGGCGGAACGCCGAGACGGGCGATCGCCTGCGGGCGCTCTTTGCCGAGGGGACGCGGCCGTCGAGCGAAGAAGTCGCCGCTCGGCTCGGCTACCAGCCGCTCGATACAGCACCCCTGCTGCACGAGCTCGGCGCCTAGAGCCCCTTTCATGATGGGGCCTCGTCGCCGGGGTGCGATGGTCGGTTCCTGGCAAGGACGCAGGGAGTGCCCGTATCAGGAGATACGGGCGCGACTGAGGACGCCGCCAGGGGCCGTCCAGCGCGGCCCGGCGACTCAGTGCCTCATTGTGAAAGGGGCTCGTAGGAAGAGCTGCCGCCGAGGGCCGCCTCGAGGGGCCTCGACGACCCACGCGTCGAACTGTGTCCCGCTGTTTGCACGTAGCTCGGCGAGCGCGACCTCCGATAACGTCTCCGGCTTGCCACGAGCTCAGCGGGCGCTCATCTTCGATCTCGACGGCACGCTCGTCGACACCGTCTATGCGCACGTGTTCGCCTGGCAGCGCGCCTTCGCCGAGGTAGCGCTGCCGATCGACGGCTGGCGGATTCACCGCCGGGTGGGGATGAGCGGTGGCCTCTTTGCGCGCGCCGCGGCCCGCGAGATCGGCCGCCCCCTGTCGGGCGAGGAGACGGCCGCCATCCAGAACCGCCACGGCGAGCTCTACCGCGAGCTGCTGCCGGAGCGGCGGCCGCTCCCCGGGGCTGTCGAGCTGCTGGCCGAGCTACGAGCCGAACGGATCCCGTACGGGATAGCCACATCCGGACGCCGGCCGGAGATCGACGCCTCGCTCGAGGCGCTCGGTGTCGGCGAGGAGACGGTGGTCGTCGAGCGCGGCCACGTCGACCGGGCGAAACCGGAGCCGGATCTCTTTCTCACCTGCGCCGAGCGGATCGGCGTCTCGCCCGTCGATTGCTACGTGGTCGGCGATGCGGTGTGGGACCTACTCGCTGCCCGCCGCGCCGGCATGCTCAGCGTCGGCCTGCTGAGCGGCGGCTACGGCGAGGACGAACTGACCAGCGCGGGTGCCTTTCGCGTCTACCGTGACGCTGCGGAGCTGCGCAGCTCGCTCGACGAGCTCGGCGTTCTCAACTAGGGCTAGTTCCGCCCAAACGACCCCACCCCCCAAAGGTTCGGGCAACATCAGACTTGTGGGGGAAGCGGCTGCGCTGACCAGGACGCGATGATTTCTTTCAAAGCCGGGGTCGGCGCTTGGCCCTTGCGGCTGGCCAAACGCCAACGCGGTGGGGAGAGGAACGGCGCCGCAATGGCCCCGGCTTTCAAACTCGCATTGTTGGCAGGACGAGTGGACGAGTTCAAGCGGCCGGAGCGTCCGCTCAGGGCCTACAAAGCGCTGGCCCTGCAAGTCGAACTCTGTTTCCCTAGGCTCATCGCCCCGCGCGCCGAAGCGGGTCAGCGTCTCATTCGGGCTTTCGGCCGGGGTTCTGGGGGGGCGCCTTCGGAACCCCTCGGCTTTCGTTGTCCGTTTTCGGCCAGCTCGACGGCTGCGGTTAGCCGACGCGTAAAAGCCACGGTGAAGGTTCCTGCCGCGGGGTAGAGTCGCATCGATAGCTGTCCACTGACGGAGGAGACACGATGCAGCAGGAATCAGCCCGCAAGATCCTGGCCGCCAGCTTCACAACTCCCGACGGTGGCTCGCGTGCCGCCGGTGCGCTCGGAGGCTCGATGCGCGACAAGATCGGCAACACCGCCGTCCTCTTCGTCCGGCCGGACGGCAAGGCGAAGTTCATCGAGTCGAAGGACTGGGGCGCCGGGCGCGGCGCGCTACTCGGCGGTGCGATCGGCATCATCGGCGGGCCGATCGGGATCCTGGCCGGCGGTTCGATCGGCGCCCTCGTCTCGAAGCTGCGGGATTCCGGCTTCAAGAACGACCAGCTCGAGCAGCTCGGCAAGTCGCTGCAGCCGAACACCTCCGCGATCGTGGTGGAGATCGCCGGCGACGCGATCGACACGGCGAAGCAGGTGCTCGAGCCGCTCGGCGCCCAGAATTTCGTCGTAGAGGACCTCGACGAGAGCGTTGCTTCGCTCTTTGCGCAGGACGCGGAGCCTGAGACCGACCCCGAGCCGGCCGCGGTCTCGAGCGAGTCAACGAGCTAGCGGCAAGGGGATGGCCTCCAACTTCGGACCGACAGTCAGCGGTCCCGGCGGGCGACGCCATGAGACTGCTTCTCGCCCGTCGCTCCTCGCCCTAACAGCGGCACTGACGCTGCGCAGGCCCTGGAAGCGCTAGCGAAACCGCTCAGCCACGAACGTTGAGAGGCGCATACGGGATTCGAACGCGCCTGCAAATCGGGCTATTTTCTCCGCTGGGGTGGCACCGGGGGTAGGCACCGTTTGAGCGCTTCCGTGCATTGAGCAATTGATCAGCGGGATCAAGTGGCTGATCTCGCACATCCCCCACATAATCCGGGTCGGCTCTCCGTTGTCCGCGTTGAACATGGGGCTCCTCTGTTTTGACCAGCGGCTACCGGCCCGGTGCTGTCACCAAGCACGGAACCAAGTCAGACCACTCCTACTACCCCTCGAAGGCGATCGACGTCGCCGGCGCGGCTGTGAACATGGCCTCTTTCTTTCGCTCGCTGATCGAAGACCGCGGCGTCAAGCAGGCTTTCTACGATCCGCTCGGTTCAATCTTCGGCGGTGTCCTCAACAGTTACCGCGAGGGCGGGCACTTAGACCACGTTCACGTTGCGACCTATGACAAGGGCGGCTGGCTTAAACCGGGGTTGACCTTGGCAGCCAACTGGACTGGACGACCAGAACGAGTCGGAGGCGGCGGCCATACCTTACAACGTCAACCTCAG
>Ga0193729_1001281_pt1 | contig 12913 bp, 7 predicted proteins | sample U1c2metaG_FD_143036 | JGI IMG/M metagenome (GOLD analysis project Ga0193729, IMG submission 143036) | Soil microbial communities from a riparian zone of the East river system, Colorado, United States - U1c2 | ecosystem: Environmental > Terrestrial > Soil > Riparian zone | place: USA: East River... | reverse complement strand
CTCTGCAAGGGAGCGGATGCAAGGCGCGCGGCGCAGGCCGTGGTTAATTCCACGGGCAAGCCGCGCAACACCGCAGACGCCCCTTCCAGAGCCAACCCTTCGGGAGCGGACGGATTTGCCTTCATTCGTCGTTGTCGCCTCCTCATTGGGAGCATACCCAACTTCGTCGGCTCCGCCTCGACTGAAGGCAAATCCGTCACGCTCGCGGCCACGGGGAATACTCAGACAGGCTCCTAGGTGCGTCCCTTGCCAATGAGGGCGGCATCCATATAAGGTAAACCCTACACAGGCGCGCTTCACGGCGATTGCCCAACCTAGTGCTTGAATTTTTTAAGCGCCTAGAACCGATTTAAGTTCTTGTTTTAACAGCTCCTGCGCACGATCGGCAGGGCTTGCTTCAGCATGGGCGCGTTATATGGCGTTTGAAAACATGGCCGCTTTTGGGACCAGCCTCGACGGCGCGGATCCGCGCGCGGCAGATTGGGGCCTGTGCAAGGCTGCATACGAAAAGGATTCCTGCGGCTTCGGGTTGATCGCCAGCCTCGATGATCGTGCCAGTCATTGGGTATTGCAGACTGCGATCAGCTCTCTGAATCGGCTCACGCACCGGGGCGCGATAGCCGCCGACGGCAAGACGGGCGATGGTTGCGGCCTGATGATCAAGCAGCCAACCGCATTCTTGAGGGCGGTGGCGGCCGAGGCCGGGCTCACGTTGGCGCCGATGTTCGCCGCGGGCTTGGTGTTTCTGAATCGCGATGCCGCCAAAGCCGCAGACGCGCGCAAGATTCTCACCGAGCAGTTGCATCTGGAAAAGCTGCAAGTTGCCGGGTTTCGTGCGCTGCCCACCGACCCCTCAGCCTGCGGATCGGAAGCACTCAAGACACTGCCCGTCATCGAACAGGTGTTCGTCAATGCGGGCGGCGACATCGACGAAGCCGGCTTCAACCGCAAATTATTTTTGGCGCGCAGACGCTGTGAAAAAAAACTGCAGGCGCAGGATCCGGTTTTCTATGTCCCGTCGCTGTCGGCGAGCACCATTGTCTACAAGGGCATGGTCATGCCGCAATTTCTGGTGCAATTCTATCCGGACCTGAAGGACCCGCGGATGGAGTCCTCGGTGGTGGTTTTCCATCAGCGCTTCTCCACCAACACCCTGCCGCAGTGGCGCCTCGCGCACCCCTACCGCTACTTGGCTCACAACGGCGAAATCAACACGGTCCAGGGCAACCGCAGCTGGGCAGTCGCCCGCGGCCCGCTGTTCCGATCGCCGGTACTGCCGGACCTGAGCGATATTTTGCCGCTGGTGTCCCTGACGGGCTCCGATTCGCAGTCGCTGGACAACATGCTGGAAGTGCTGCTCGTCGGCGGCTTGGACCCCATGCATGCCATGCGCATGCTGATACCGCCGGCATGGCAATCGGTGGACATGATCGATCCGGACTTAAAGGCATTCTACGAGTACTACGCCACGCACATGGAACCGTGGGACGGCCCGGCCGGGATCGTGCTCACCGACGGCCGCTACGCATGCTGCACGCTCGATCGCAACGGTCTGCGCCCGGCACGCTGGGTCATCACCAAGAACCGGCACATCACCATCGCCTCGGAAGCGGGCGTGTGGGACTACCCGCCGGAGGAGGTGGTCGACAAGGGCAAGCTCGGACCCGGCGAGATGCTGGCGCTCGATTTGCAAACCGCCGAACTCATGAACACCCGGCGCGTCGATGATCTCTTGAAGAGCCGTCATCCCTACAAGGCGTGGCTGAAGAAGGGTGTTCGCTACCTGCAAACCGACCTCATCGATCCGCGCCTCGCGGCGGAGCCTTTCGACCGCGAGACCCTCGCGCAGTATCAGAAGATGTTCAACGTCTCGGCGGAAGAGCGCGATGAAATCATCCGCGTGCTGGCGGAAGACGAAAGCGAAGCGGTCGGCTCGATGGGCGACGACACGCCGATGCCCGTGCTGTCGAAGAAGGTGCGCTCGCTGTACGACTATTTTCGCCAGCAGTTCGCCCAGGTCACCAATCCACCGATCGACAGCTTGCGCGAAAGCATCGTGATGTCGCTGCAGACGCAGATCGGCCCGGAAGCGAATATCTTCGTGCCGGCGCCGCAACATGCCGAGCAAATCGTCTTGAGCTCGCCGATTCTTTCGCAGCGCAAGCTGCGGCAGATTGTCGCGCTGGCCGAGTCCGGCGTGCCGAATGAATTCATCGACCTGCAATACGATGAACATCTCGATTTGAAAACAGCGCTGTTGCGCGTTTGCGATCAAGCAGAAGCGGCGGTGCGGCAGGGCAAGCTGGTGTTGCTTTTGTCGGACCGCTACCTGGTCAAGGCGAAGCTGCCCATCCACGCCTTGCTGGCCACCGGCGCCGTGCATCACCGCCTGGTCGCGACGGGATTGCGTTGCAAGTGCAACATCCTGGTGGAAACCGGAACCGCGCGCGACGCCCATCATTTCGCCTGCCTGATCGGCTACGGTGCAACCGCCGTGTATCCGTATCTGGCCTACCAGACTCTGTTCGACCTGATGCGCCAAGGCGTGCTCAAAATGGAAGCCAGCGCACGCCAGGAACTCGGCCGCAGCTACCGGCGCGGCATTCGCAAGGGCCTGTTGAAAATCATGTCCAAGATGGGCATCTGCACCGTCGCCGGCTATCGCAGCGCGCAGCTGTTCGAGATCGTGGGCTTGGGCGATGAAGTCGTGGAACTGTGTTTCGAGGGCACCGACAGCCGCATTCAAGGCGCCGACTTCGGCGATCTGAAGGCAGATTCAGAATACTTGGCGAGGCGCGCCTGGGACAAGACTGAACCTGTGGAACAGGGCGGCCTGCTCAAGTACATGCACGACGGCGAATATCACATGTACAACCCGGATGTGGTTGCGACGCTGCAATCGGCCGTCATGACGGGCGACTACGGGCAATACCAAGAGTTCGCCAGCCTGGTCAACGAGCGGCCGGTGTCCTGCATCCGTGATCTATTGAAATTGAAAGCCGGCGCCGCGTCCATCCCGATCGAAGAGGTTGAACCCATTTCGGCCATTCTCGCGCGCTTCGACGGCGCCGGCATGTCCTTGGGAGCATTGTCGCCGGAAGCTCACGAGGCGCTGGCGATCGCCATGAACGCCCTCGGCGGCCGCTCGAATTCCGGTGAGGGAGGCGAAGATCCGGTGCGCTACGGCACGGATAAAAATTCCAAGATCAAGCAGGTGGCGTCCGGCCGCTTTGGCGTGACGCCGGAATATTTGATCAATGCCGAGGTGCTGCAGATCAAGATCGCGCAGGGCGCGAAGCCCGGCGAAGGCGGACAGCTTCCGGGCCACAAGGTCAACGACATGATCGCGCGCCTGAGATTCGCGCGCCCCGGCGTCGGGTTGATCTCGCCGCCGCCGCATCATGACATTTATTCCATCGAAGATTTGGCGCAGCTGATCTTCGATTTGAAGCAGGTCAACCCCAAGGCCCTGGTATCGGTGAAATTGGTGGCGGAACCGGGCGTGGGTACGGTGGCGGCGGGAGTCGCCAAGGCGTACGCGGATCTGATCACGGTCAGCGGCTACGACGGCGGCACCGGAGCCAGTCCTTTGTCTTCGATCAAGTACGCGGGCACACCCTGGGAGTTGGGGCTGGCCGAAACCCATCAGACGTTGCGCGCCAACGAGCTGCGCCATCGGGTCCGTCTGCAGACCGATGGCGGCTTGAAGACCGGTCTCGATGTGATCAAGGCGGCGTTGATCGGTGCGGAGAGCTTCGGATTCGGTACTGCGCCGATGGTGGCCTTGGGCTGCAAGTACTTGAGGATCTGCCACTTGAACAATTGCGCCACAGGCATCGCCACGCAGCACAACGTGCTGCGCAGCAAGTACTTCGTCGGCTTGCCGGAGATGGTGATCAACTACTTCAAGTTCGTGGCGCGCGAATGCCGCGAAATCATGGCATCGATGGGCGTGCGGACCCTGGCCGAGTTGATCGGGCACACCGAATTGCTGCAGATTTCGCCCGGCGAGACCTCGAAGCAGCGCAAGCTGGACCTAAAGCCGGTTCTGGCCAATGCCGCGCTGGTGTCCGACAAGCCGCAATACTGCATCGATCCTCACAACCAGCCCTTTGATCGGGGCGCGCTCGCCGAACAAATGTTGGCCGACATGCGCGCGGCCATCGACGCCAAGTCCGGCGGCAAATTTTTCTATCCGGTCAACAATTTCAACCGCTCGATCGGCGCGCGAGTCTCCGGCGAGATCGCCCGACGCTGGGGAAATGCCGGCATGAGTGCGGCGCCGTTGATCGTGAACCTGCAGGGCTCCGCGGGGCAGAGCTTCGGCGTGTGGAATGCGGGCGGCCTGCACTTGAATCTCGAGGGCGAGGCCAATGACTACGTGGGCAAGGGCATGGCGGGCGGCAAAATCATTCTCAAGCCGCATGCCCGCTCGATCTTTGTCGCGCGCGAGACGGTGATCATGGGCAATACCTGTCTGTATGGCGCCACCGGCGGAGAGTTGTACGCCGCCGGCCGCGCCGGCGAACGATTTGCCGTGCGCAATTCCGGCGCGCTCGCCGTGGTGGAGGGCACCGGGGATCATTGCTGCGAATACATGACCGGCGGCGTGGTGTGCGTTCTCGGAACCACGGGCGTGAATTTCGGCGCCGGCTTCACCGGCGGATTTGCCTATGTGCTCGACATGGAACGCGACTTCGTCGACCGCTACAACCACGATTTGATCGACATCCACCGCGTGTCGCCCGAAGGCATGGGCACGCATGTCCAGCATCTGCGGGGACTCATCGAGCAGCATACGGAAGCCACGGGCAGCGCCTGGGGTGCGCAATTGCTCAACGATTTCCGGACCTACATCGGCCGATTCTGGGTCGTCAAACCCAAGGCCTCCGCGATCGACTCGCTGTTGGAAAACCTGCGCCGCGCCGCTTAAACAGCCGCCGCGAACCGCCATGGCCGACAAGCATCTGCAATTTCTCGACATTCCGCGCAAGGATCCGGACAAGCTCGGCGTGGAGGTGCGCACCAAGCAATTCCGCGAGATCTATTCGCAATACAGCGCCGAAGCCGCGGCCCAGCAAGCGGGCCGCTGCATCTCCTGCGGCAATCCTTTTTGCGAGTGGAAATGCCCGGTCCACAATTACATTCCGAATTGGCTGGCGCTGATCAATGACGGCAAGCTGTTCGAAGCGGCCGAGCTGTCGCATCGAACAAATTCGCTGCCGGAAATGTGCGGACGCATTTGTCCGCAAGACCGGTTGTGCGAGGGTGCCTGCACGCTGAACGACGGCTTGGGTGCCGTCAGCATCGGCGCCATCGAAAAATACATCACCGACGAGGCCTTCCGCCTGGGCTGGAAACCGGACATGTCGAATGTGGTGCGAACCGCGAAGCGCGTCGCGATCGTGGGCGCGGGGCCGGCCGGGTTGGCGTGCGCCGATGTTCTGGTGCGCAACGGCGTCAAGCCGGTGGTCTTCGATCGTTATGCCAAGATCGGCGGATTGCTGACCTTTGGGATACCGCCGTTCAAACTTGAAAAAGAGGTGGTCGAGAAGCGCCGCGAAATCATGGAAGACATGGGCGTGGAATTTAGATTGAATGTGGAAGTGGGCCGCGACATTGCCTTCGAGCGGCTCGCCGGCGAATTCGATGCGGTGTTTCTCGGCATGGGCACCTACAACTATGTCAAAGGCGGCTTTGACGGCGAAGATCTGCCGGGCGTGCACGAGGCCTTGCCGTATCTCATTTCCAACATCAATCGTGAATTGGGGCTGGAACGCGACGGCGCCGATTTTGTGGACATGAAAGGCAAGCACGTCGTGGTGCTCGGCGGCGGCGATACCGGCATGGATTGCAATCGAACTGCGATACGCCAAGGGGCTGCCAGCGTTTCTTGCACCTACCGGCGCGATGAAGCCAACATGCCGGGATCGCGGCGAGACTATAGAAACAGCAAGGAGGAGGGCGTCACCTTCCTTTTCAACCGCCAACCGATTGAAATCGTCGGCGTAGATCGCGTGCAAGGCGTGAAGCTGGTCGAAACCCGATTGGGGCCGCCGGGTCCGCGCGGCCGCCGCGTGCCGGAAGTGGTCCCCGGAACGGAAGAAACCATTGCCGCTGATGCGGTGATCATTGCTTTCGGCTTTCTGCCGAGTCCCGCCGACTGGTTTGAATCGCATAAAATCGACCTGCACGGCAATGGCCGGGTGCGCGTTTCCGGTGCGCCGCAATCCCGATTTCAAACCACCAACCCGAAAATTTTTGCCGGCGGCGATATGGTGCGCGGCTCGGATTTGGTGGTGACCGCGGTATTCGAAGGCCGCGAAGCGGCCCAGGGCATCTTGCAGCACTTGGGATTGCGCAAAGAAGCCAATTAGCCGCTGTGTCCGCACAAATGACACGCGGCGGACCGTAGAACTGCGGCCCCATATCGAGGTCCGAAAACGGCGAGTATTGGCGGCCGAGAGGGGCTAGTCTAGCGCCATGGAACTCGACGCTGATGCTTGTTTTCGCGCGGTAAGGGCTCGCGATCGCCGGTTTGACGGCCGGTTTTTTGTGGGAATCACCTCGACGCATATCTATTGCCGGCCGATATGCACGGCGAGGCCGGCGAATCGTCAGAATATGCGCTTTTATTCGAATGCGGCAGCGGCGGAGGGCGCCGGTTTCAGGCCCTGTCTGCGTTGCCGGCCGGAACGTGCTCCCGGATTGGCCCCGGTCGATGCCGTCAGCCGATTGGTCGGAGCAGCCATGGCCGGCATCGAAGAACACGCTCTGTCGAGCGCCCGCGTGGGAGATCTGGCGGCTTCTTTGGGCGTCAGCGATCGTCATTTGCGCCGGGTAACCGAAGCTGAGCTCGGCGTGTCGCCCATCGAGCTGGCACAGACCCAGCGGCTGCTGTTGGCCAAGCGATTGCTGCGCGAAACTTCGCTCAGTCAGACTGACATCGCCTTTGCCAGCGGCTTCGGCAGCGTGCGGCGCTTCAACGCCTTGTTCAAATCTCGATATGGCTTGAGCCCGCGCGCGGTGCGCGGCAAGTCCATCGACACGGACACCTTGAGCGTTCAATTGGAATTCAGGCCGCCGCTGGCCTGGAATAGCCTGCTGGCTTATTTGCGGCTGCGCGCCATTCCGGGAGTCGAGATGGCCGATGCCACTCATTATCGACGCACCGTTGCGATCGGCGATGCCAAAGGCTGGATCGCAGTGTCGCTGCACAAAAGCGCCGACGCACTGAACTTGGAGATCTCACCGTCGTTGACTTCGGTCATCGGCGCCGTCATCGGCAGAGTCAAGCAGTTGTTCGATCTGGGGGCAGCTCCGGATTCGGTCAGGATGGTGCTGCGGCAGGATGACATTCTGGCCGCGACCGTGCGCCGCCTGCCGGGCTTGCGGGTTGCCGGTGCTTTCGACGGCTTTGAGCTGGCGGTGCGAACCGTGCTCGGACAACAAGTGTCGGTGAAAGGGGCCAGCACACTGGCGGGCCGTTGGGCCGCAGCCTTCGGCGAGCCCATCGGGACGCCCTATCCCGAACTCAATCGCTTGAGTCCCAGGGCCGAACGGATGGCGGGCGTCTTGCCTGACGAAATTGCCGCATTGGGCATGGTGGGCGCCCGCGCTCGATGCCTGGTGGGTCTGGCACAAGCGGTTGCTCAGCGAAAAATCGTGCTGGCATTCGCATCGAATGTCGAAGATCAGATCGAGAGCTTGATGAGTTTGCCCGGCATCGGTCATTGGACCGCCAACTACATCGCCATGCGCGCCCTGCATTGGCCCGATGCATTTCCCACCGGAGACTTGGTGCTGATGCGGGCCGCGCAATCGAATCAGAAACAATTGCAACAACGATCCGAGGCCTGGCGGCCTTGGCGTGCATATGCAGCCCATTATCTGTGGCAATCACAAGGAGCCGCGCCATGAAGGTTTTTTGCTATATCGAAAGTCCCATCGGTCGATTGATGCTGACAACCGATGGCACGGCCCTCACGGGTTTGTACATGAATCTGTATCGCAACAAGCCGAGCAAACTACCCGGTTTAGGCGACGACTGGATTCAGAATGCCACCATCGATCCCTTGCCGGCCGCCGCGCGCCAGCTGAAAGAATATTTCGCCGGCAAGCGGCGCGAATTCGATCTGCCTTTGCGCATGGAGGGCACCGAGTTTCAGCAGCGCGTCTGGCGCGAACTGACAAAAATTCCTTTCGGAGAGACGCGCAGCTACGGGCAACTCGCCAAGCGCATCGGCAATCCCAACGGATCGCGTGCCGTCGGCCTGGCGAATGGCCGCAATCCGATCGCCGTCATCGTTCCCTGTCATCGGGTGATCGGCGCCGACGGTTCACTGACCGGTTTCGGCGGCGGTCTCGATCGCAAAGAATGGCTGCTGACCCATGAAGGTCAGCCGGTCACGAGTGAATTGGCGTTCGGAGACGCGATGGACTCCAAGGGCGTGAACTCAAGGGGCGCGATCAATTCGGGCGCGGCCGCCTAAGGCAAGCGCAGCAGCTGAGCAACGTTCCGCACGGTACGAGCGACGTCGTCGCCCGTCGTTTGCCAATTGCAGACGCTCACTCGCATGGCGCGCCTTCCCCGCCAAGTGGTACCGCTAAAGAACGCTTCACCGGCAGCGTTGATCTTGCCGATCATCTCGTCGGTTCTACGATCGTGGTCTTGTTGAGAAGCCCCGGCTTTCAGGTCCAAGAAGCGGACCAGGCCTTGATTGATCTGCGGTTCCCAAACCAATTCTGCTCCGCGAAGACGGCCGATTTCCATGACCAGCGAGCGCGCATGCGTGCAGCAGCGGTTGATCATGTCCGATATCCCATCGACTCCCAGTTGCCTGATGGCTGCATAGCTCGGGAATCCCCTGGCCCGACGCGACCATTCGGGATTCCAGTCGGCCTGGTCACGCGCATCCGAAGAATAAGAAATGTAGGACGCACGATGCGACATTGAACCGCCATGCGCTTCCGGTTCCGCAACAAAAGCATAGCCGCAGTCGTAAGGAACATTGAGCCACTTATGTCCATCAGTCGCCCAAGAGTCCGCCGCGCCGACACCGGCCAGCAAGTGCCGGTAAGAAGAACTGGCCGCAACCCACAGGCCGAATGCTCCATCGACATGAACCCATGCTGCGTGGCGCTTCGCGATCGGAATGAGAATCTCAAATTGGTCGAACGCCCCGATATTCAGATCGCCGGCCTGCAACACCACGACCGTCGGTGCATTGGGTTGCGCGGCAAGCGCTGATTCGAGCGCGGCGGCGTCCAGCCGGCCGTTCAAGTCCGAGGGCAACTTGATCATATTGGACGTACCGATGCCGAGCATGCTCACCGCGCGATCGATTGACCCATGTGCTTGGTCGCTCGACATCACTCGGATGGGAGGCGCGCCGGACAATCCTTGCACTTCGACATTCCACGCGCGCTTTGCCAACAGTGCGTGCCGCGCCGCTGCCAGGCAGGTGAAATGAGCCATTTGACAGCCGGTTACCAATGCAAAAGAACTTTTGGGCGGAAGGCCAAAAATCTCTTTCAACCAACCGCCGACTACTTCTTCCGTTATGGCTGCTGCCGGTCCGGTACCGTAGTTATGCGCATTTTGATCCCAGGCGGACGTGAGCCAATCGGCCGCTAGAGCTGCGGGTAGGGAACCGCCAATCACCCACGCGAAAAAGCGTCCGCTCGCAACACCATGCAAGCCGCCGTCGACGTCGGCGGCAAGTTCGCCGACAACCTGTTGCGCCGGAAGACCGTGCCGCGGAAGCGGTCTGGCAATTCGCATTCGCAGGTTCGCGGCATCAGCCGTCGCGCCTACGGGACCTTGATCCAAATTTTCCAGGTAGGACATGGCGAGTGCTGCCGCCTCTTCCAGTGACTCTTTGTAAGACTTACCATCGCAATCTCCAAGAATGGCGCTGTTTTCTGTAGCCACTTGCATCTCCCGCCTTTTTGTTGCGAACGCGCGGATTTGGGCGTCGCCGATATGCCGCGGATAATCTACAACACGCAGCGAAGCAAAACCGGCCGTTTTCGGACTTCGAAATTCGTCGGGCCAACTGCATAAACCGATCGCGCGGACCGTCTTGACATCCCTGGTCAAAGGGTTAACTTCGGCGCTCTGCAAATGCGCGCCGAAGTTGTGGCGATCGCTGCGGCGGTTGCCCCGCGCTGAAGCCAAAAATCGAGATTACCGTGAGGGGAAATGCCATGAAGAAAGCTTGCATGATGCTGTGCCTTCTGATGCTCCCAGCGGCGTCAATGCCCGCGGCGCCGGGGCAGTCGTACGACATCAACACACTGGCTGGTAAGGTCGCCTCGGTGCATGGGACCGCCGGACTGCAGATTAGATTCTCCGCTTTCATCGAAGAGGAGAGCCTCGATTCCAGTGCTCCGTCGGCACCGGGACCGATCACACCAGTGAACGTGCTGTCGAGTCCTCTTGACGGCACCTCGATTCTCGCGCCGGCCGTGACGGTGAATCAGGACACCGCGGGAGCGCCCCAGAACGAAACCTCCATTGCCGTGGACCCGAACAACCCCCTCCGAATAGTGGCCGGCTTGAATGATTATGTCACCCGCACGTGGACGTGCTCCATCGCCGGTACGCCGTGCAGCGCCTTGGGCGACGGCTATTCGGGAAGCTACTTCTCCAACGATGGCGGCACGACCTGGTGTTGTGTCGGCACTGACCCAAGCAATCTGGGTACCCTGATCCCAGGTGTCAACCACCTCACTGGCGGCATCTACGATGCGGGCGGCGATCCTGCCGTCGCGTTCGACAGCCGCGGCAATGTCTACTATGCGGGGCTGGGCTTCAATCGCACGACGCCGGGCAGCACCGTGACAGTGAACAAGGGGACATTTGATCAGTCCGGCCACTTGACCTGGAGCGCGCCGACATTCATCAACCAGACCACATCGCCGAGCACGCTCAACGACAAGGAATGGATTGCCGTCGACTCCCATTCCGCAAGCCCATTCCGCGACCGTGTGTACGTCACATGGACACGTTTTATTTTCAACGCGCATAACGGCGCCTACGTCCAGTCCCCCATTGCGTTTGCCTACTCGACAAACGGCGGCGCCACGTTCAGCGCTCCAAAGCTCATCGTGGGCAATGTCCTATACGGCCAAGGATCCCACCCGACGGTGGGACCTGACGGTACGCTGTACGTGTTCTGGGACGGGTCCACGCGGCTCGCCGCGCTCGACAGCATCTACATGGTCAAATCCACCGACGGCGGCGCCAACTGGAGCAAGCCGGTTGCTGTCTCGCAGGTGGTCGACATCATTCCGGCGGCGAACACCGGGTTCCGCGTGAACAGCTTTCCATCGGCGGACGTTGCACCTGACGGCACGCTGTACGTGACTTGGGCATCGTTGATGAGCGATGCAACAGGGGGCCTGTGTCCGGCGCGGACGAACAACGGCTGTCACGCCACGGTCCTATACGCCAAGTCCAGCGATGGGGGCGTTACTTGGACTGCGCCGCTTCCGGCCTTCCCCAAGTTGGATGCCGCCAACCAGACCCCCGACGGCTACCCTGTGACGCAGCCGGATGGCAGCGCGCTCAATGCTCCGACGCCGCGGCGCGTCGACACGCTGTTTCCGGCGGTCAGAGTCTCCCCCTCCGGGCGGGTATTTCTGGGGGCTTACGCCGCGGATGTGATCTCGCCGTGGCAGGTGTGCGCCGCGGGACCGCCGCCGCCGGTGGGACGGATTACGTGCGATACCCTCGGCAACTATATTCATAATGCTCGTTTGGATTACGTCGTGCGGGATCTCACGACGAACGTGACCAACATCGTGAGCACGCATCCGATCAACACCCGAAACGGTTTCGGTGGAGGGTTCTTCGGTGATTACACCGACATCGCCGTGGGTTCCGACGACACCTTCCATGCCCTGTGGACGGACAGCAACAACAAGCAAAGCGTGGTTTGGTTCTACGGTTCGCAGTTCGTGCCGACGCTGATCAATCAGGAGGATATTGCGACCGTGTCGGGGTCGTTCTAAGCCGCAGTGCGATGCGGATGCGCAGGAGCGCGGCCTCACATGCCGCGCTCCTGCGCAGGTGAGCCCAGAACTGACCTTTATCAGCCGGTAGGCGGCTTGCCGGTGAAAACCGCCAATTGATCGTCGAAAGCACGCTTGTAGGCCGGCCGCGCTTCGCCGCGGGCGACATAGGCGGAAAGGCTGGGATATTTTTCCAACATACCCGATCCGTTCAACCTGCGCAGCACCGTCACCATCAGCAGGTCACCGGCGCTGAACGCATCGTCGAGCCAGTCGGCATCGCCAAGCCGACTGGAAAGTTCACCCAGCCGTACATGGACGCGATCCTCGAGGATAGGCAGGCGCGCCTCAAACCAGGTCTTGTCGCGTTCCACGATCTTGGCGATTGAGAGATCAAAGATCGGCGGTTCCACCGTGGTTAGCGCGGCAAACATCCATGTGATCGCGCGCGCCCGCGCATTCGCATCGTCCGGCAGCAGCCCCGCATGGCGCTCCGCGATATGGAATACGATCGCCCCCGACTCGAAGAGGGTGAGATCGCCTTCTTCGTAGGTCGGAATCTGCCCGAAAGGATGAAGCATACGATGCGCGGATTCCTTCATCTCACTGAACGAAAGATGACGAACGTCGTAAGGCTGGCCTACTTCCTCAAGCGCCCAGCGAACGCGCATGTCACGCGCCAGTCCCTTGCCGCGATCGGGCGACCGTTCAAAGGCGGTAATGGTGGGGGTCATTGGAAGGCTCCGCGTGATTGCATGTATCAACCTACGACGAACGGACCGCTTCCGATTCGACATGAGCTGGACCTCGACCATAACCTTTTAGCCCAACCGCACCCAATCTATGGCTTCGAGCACATAGGGAGCGAACAAGAAAGGCGGCCCGAAGGGTGGAA
>Ga0193729_1001280_pt1 | contig 12917 bp, 12 predicted proteins | sample U1c2metaG_FD_143036 | JGI IMG/M metagenome (GOLD analysis project Ga0193729, IMG submission 143036) | Soil microbial communities from a riparian zone of the East river system, Colorado, United States - U1c2 | ecosystem: Environmental > Terrestrial > Soil > Riparian zone | place: USA: East River... | reverse complement strand
AGCATTCGCGAGACTAATCAGTACCGTGGGAGCGGCGCACAGCATCGTGATTCGCTCTTTGTCGATCATTTCAAAGACTCGACGCGGATCTATTTTTGGCAGGCAGATGTGAGTGGCGCCGGCGGCCGTAACGGTCCAGACAAAAGTCCAGCCGTTAGCATGAAACATCGGCAGCGTCCAGAGATATCGATCAGCGCATGACATGTGTTCATGCACCAGCGTGCCGACGGAATTCATGTAAGCATTGCGATGGGTAATCATCACGCCCTTGGGCCGCGAGGTCGTGCCGCTGGTGTAGTTGATCGTCAGCAGATCATTTTCCTCGATCAGCGGCCGCTCAAACTCGCCTGCGTTCTTTGCCAAAAGACTTTCATAATCAAGCCAATCGGCGCGCGCGCCGGCCAGCGAAACAAAATGCTCCACCGATGGCAATTCGGGCCGAATGCCGTCGATAGCTTCGAGGTAATCAGCATGCGCGCAAATGACTTTCGCGCCGCTGTGATTGATTAGATAAACGAAATCATCCGGCGTCAGCCGGTAATTGATCGGCACCAGCACCGCACCAATCTGCGGCACTGCATAAAACGATTCGAGTTGAGCGTGAGTATTTGGCGCGATGTAGGCGACGCGATGGCCCTGCCGGACGCCCAGTTGCTGCAGAGTCGCCGACCAGCGATCGCAACGATTCAGAAATTGTTCGTAAGTCAGCCGCAGGTCGCCATCAATAACTGCTTCGCGATCTCCGTAGAGCTTGCGTGCGCGACGAGCAAAATCGATCGGGGTCAGCGGAGTTTCCATTCGGGTTATTTAGTTTAGGCGAAGAGCACGATCCGCGAAATTACGAGCCGCAACTAAGGCTTCGGAGCAGCCGGTTTGTTTGGCTTCGGCTTCGGTGGCGGCGGCAGATCTTTGATGCATTGGTCAGCGAGGGACAGTGAAGTCAGCGCGCGCAGAGACTTATCGTTCAGGTTGCTCGCGACATAAAGCGTCCCATCAAAATCCAATTTTCCCATCTCGCGAAAAACGATCTCCGGACTGAAACCCGGCGTTTGTAATCCTCGATAGGTCCCAAAGCCTTTGGCTTCGATTCGCTTTTGGATGTGGTCGCCGGAAAGATCGATGGACTCAAGTGAATTGATCGTCTTGACCACCTCGCCGAGCAGGGCCACCGCTCGATTTGGATCGATGGTAATGTAAAGATGAACCACGACCAGCATGGCTCGCGCCTTCACTTCTGAGTTCGGCGCCTTCGCAACCGCCTGCAGCACGTCCTCCAGCATCTCGCGCACTTCAGTGTCGTTCTTGGTTTGCTTAAGCGACTCGGTCGCGATTTGAGCATAGAGATACGCTCGTTGATCCGGTTCTTCGACTTTGGCTGCCAACCTTCGCGATTCACCGATCTTCTTTTCCTTTAATAATTTCTGCGAGCGATAGAAATACATCAGGCTCATTACCTGAGAACGTATTTTCACATCATCGAGTTTTAGCGATGCCGCTTCGAGCTTCTCAAGGCTTTCGCTTCCGGTTTCCGCTGCATTAAGAACTGCCAAAGCGATCTGGCCCTCGCGTATGTCGGCATCTGCGAGTTTGTCGGCTTCCTCGATCGTTTCGTCAAACGATTTTTTCGGCGGATCCGTAAGCTTTTCACCTGTGCGCTGTTGTTCTGGTTGGTTCAGGAGGGAGTAAATATTTCCCTTGGCTTCAGCTAAGGCGCCGCTGAAGTCAGGCAGAGACGTCGCGATCAACGGCTCCAGCCTACTCAGTCCCATGAAGATTTGGCTGGCGTCAGAGAACTGCCTTCCCGGTGCAGCCGCGGCCGGATTCTGGATCAACTCGCGCGCGCGACCCAGCAATGTCAGCACAAAAGTTCTTTCGAGCAACATGTTCGGTGTCAATGCCGCCGGCACCGTGTAGTAAGCCCTAATCGGCATCTCGCCGATTTCGCGGTGGGCTGCCAACGGATATGAAGACAGGTAGAGAAATTGATCCATAGGAGCGTGGGCATAGGCTGTGATCGCTTCTAAATAGAACTGATCGGATAGCCGCCGATCCGTCTCTGCCAACTTGAAAAGAAAAAACGGCAAGTAGACCGATCCGGGATACGCAAGGCTGCTGCGCGCAAATGCGAGTGCGGTTGTTGGATCTGTTCCGGCCAGCGACGTCGCGGTATTCAAAAGTTTGCTTGCTGTTTGCACGCCATCTGACGAGTCTTTCGTCTTATCGGCAGCCTCCTGCGCTTCCTCGTCCAGAATCTGTTTGGAAAGTTTGCGGCCCCAGACAGGATCGCGTTTGGCAATTGCCGTGATAACTCTGTATCGATAATCAACTCCCCCGACTATGAGACGTCCCTGGTTGGTGTCCTTCTCACCCTTCTCTTTGAAGAAGCGGGTCGCGAGGTCAAAGGCGTCGGTAAAAGTCGTGCGCGCCTGGCTCTGTTCATAAGGCCACGTCAAGTCGGCGGCGCGCAGCATCACGCCGATGCGTTTCGCGTCATCGTCAATAGTCTTACTGAGGTCGATCTGTCGCCGGATATTGTCCAGCGCGTTCTCGAGCGAACAAGCCGGCGCGGGAGCGACGCCGGTGGGAGCCGGCTGCTGAGCATTCGCACTGGTTAAAAAGAAAACCATGCAAGCTGCAAATGCCGGAATGAACGCGGAGGATTTACGCATCGTATGTTGTACGAGCAACTGTCGCGGCTCTCAGTTTCCTTGCGATCAGCGGAACGATCTTTCGCGGCACATCGATCGCCGCTTTGATATGACGCGCGTTGGTGAAATGCCCGACGACGTAGATTCCAGGCACGTCCGTCTCGAAAGTTTCCGGATTATACACCGGGACCTCTGTGAGTTTCCCAGGCGCTGTGCGGACGCCAAGCTTCTTCAGCATCGTCAGATCGGCGTCGCTGCCAATCAGCACGAACACGACGTCGTTGGCGATCGTCATTGACTCGCCGGCTTCAGTCGTAAGTTTGACAGAGTGGGGCGTAATCTCGTCGATATCTTTGTAGAGAATGACGCGCAAGCGGCCTTCGGCGATCTCGCGCTCCAGCGGCGAGCGCACCCAATGCTTCATTGCGCCGGCTTTGGGATCGCGGTTCTCCCAATCGTCTCGCCAGATGGCCATCGTCGTGCGCGCGCCTTCTTCAGACAGAAATAACGCCGCTTCAGCCGCACTGTTGCCGCCGCCAACAACCAGCGCTTCTTTGCGAACGTAAGGATACGGCTCAACAAAGCGATGATGAACTTTGGGCAAGTCCTCGCCGGGAATATTCAGCAGCCGCGGATGCTCCATCGCGCCAAATGCGAACAAGACAGCTCGGGCGTGATAGTTCTTCTCCTGCTCCTGAAAACCTCGGCAGCGTGTATGAACGATAAAGCCATCAGCATCGTTGCGCGCGATGTCCGTCACTTCTTCACCGGTGGTGATATGTAGATCGTGATCGAGCACGAAGTGAATGTAGTGCGAGAGCAATTCTTCGCGCGTGGGTTTGTCGCGCACCGGATGCAGCGAGCCTTCGCTCATCTCCAGTTCATTCGGCGTCGAGAACATGGTGCGGCCGACGGGATATTGACGGATGGTGTTCGCGATTGTGCCTTTCTCAATTACAAGGTAAGTCAGGCCTTCTTTTGCGGCCGAATCTGCCGCCGACAGACCAGCCGGCCCGGCGCCGATGATTAGCAGATCGAGTTGATTAGTCGACATTGCGATCGATGGCTCCTAACGGAGCCAAGCACGAAGCGATCAAAACTCCAACGTTCCTCGCGCCACTACCACCGAGGTCCCGCTCACACGCACTTCTTCAACCTTGCCGGGCTCGCCTTTCACTTCCAAACCGATGCGGCTCGGACGATTAATGAAATCGCCCTGCTCGATCACAAATTTGTAAACGCCCTCCACGGGATCAACTCGCGTCGCATCGTGATAGACGAGATATCCTCCCAATGGCCCAGCGGCGCTGCCAGTCGCGGGATCTTCACCGATGCCCATGCCGACAAAGAATCTCGCATGCGCGCGCGCTTCACCAATCTCCATCGTCTCGCGGGTGAAGGCATAGCACCCGGTCCCGCCACGAAAAACTTCGCTCCGCTCAAAAATATCATCGAGCAGATTCTGGTTCGGCCGACAGTTTCCCAGATCCGCCAAAGATCGAATCGGCACCAGCAGCATCGTGTTGCCGGTCGAGACTGCCTGGATCGGTAAAGTCTCGTCCAAATCTTCGCGCGCCAACCCGAGAGCGCGGGCGATGTCTGCCTGTTCCTGTGAGTCGTCGACCTCTCCGCGAATTTTGAATTTGCCCTGCGTCATGGTAACGCTTACGGGTTGGCTGTCCTTGAACTCAACTTCGATCGGCAGTACGCCGATGCCGACCTCGTGTTTCAGTTGCACGCGGCCATTGCCACCTTCGGGAAGCGGCACTACGCCTTCGCGCGCCAGACAATTCCACGTGCCGACGATCGGATGACCTGCAAACGGAAGTTCGCTGCCCGGCGTGAAGATCCGCAGACGCCGCAGCACGCCTTCCTTTTTAGAAGGCAGCACAAAAACTGTTTCAGACAAATTCATCTCGCGGGCAATCTGCTGCATCTGCTCATCAGTCAATCCTTCAGCTTCGGGAAACACCGCGAGCGGGTTACCCGCGAAAGCGCTATCAGTGAACACGTCGAGTTGAATGAAATTGTATTTGGGCAAATGAAGAATCCTCCGGTTTCGATTTGGACTGGAGCGCAACCGTCCCGGTTGCTGCCAAAACAAAGAGCAAGCGGGACGCTTGCGCTCCAGTCCGCTCCAGTCAGATTGATCGACACCAGCGCGCGACTTCGTCCATCACATCCTCGTAGACTTGTGGTTGTGGCTTCAGAGTCTTCGGAACTTTGAAAGAATGATCGCCCTTTTCAATTGGATAGAGCGCCGCCCGCAGATGATGCTTTTTGATAATCGCACGGATCTCATCTTCAGTTCCAAAGGCGTCGCGCGAGCCCTGGACGAACAGCATCGGCGCTTTGATCTCAGCTAAGTGTTCGTCGCGTAACTTATCCGGCCGGCCCGGTGGATGCAGCGGATAGCCGAGAAAAACCAAACCGTCGATGCCCTCCGAATGTTCAGCCGCGACCTGGGAAGCGATGCGCCCACCCATCGATTTTCCGCCGATGACGAGCTTATTACCTTTCAGCTTTTTGTTCTTAAGTGCGACGTCGATTACTGCCTGATAACACGATTCGAGCTTCGCCTTCGGATCGGGAACGCTCTTGCCTTTCTCTTTGTACAGAAAGTTGAAGGTCATCGCGTCGAATCCGCGCGCGGCCAATCCCGTTGCGACCATGCGCATAAAGCCGCTCATTTGATCGGCGCCGGCGCCATGGCCCAGAACGATCGTCACCTTCGCGCGATCCTTCTTCGCTGCTGGATACAGCAACGCAGTGACGCTTTCGGCGTCGTTAACGGCAACTATCATACTTTGCGGTTCAGCCATCGATTAAACTCAAAGTACTTTTAGTCTCTCCCAAATCGAACCACGAACTCACACGAAATCGATTCGTGTTGTTTCGTGAACTTTCGTGTGGTTTCGTGGTCAATCTCTTCGAGTGACCTATTCACGAAACCAGACAAGCAATCTCGAAAGATCAAACTCCAAACTGCCGCAGATGATGATCGACGTGCAGATAACCCCAACGCATCCAATCGCGCTCAGACATTTCAGCAAACAACGGATGGCGCTGCCATTCGAAAGTTCTGTGCGGGTGAGTTACGCGCTCAATCATCGACACCAGCGCATCCAGATCGCGTCTGAAATCTTCCGGCGGCGTTCCACCCTGCTCCTGATCATTCTCGGGCATGGTGCGCACGCCATGCGGCCACTTGAGCGGAGCATACAGAGCGATCCATCGGACCACCGTGCGAGTCAGCAGGTTGCTCTTGTCGCCATTGACGTCTCTTTCACCAATCACGCTCTTGAATGAATCATTAAGATGGCAAATCATCTGATGCGGCGTCATCTTGCCCCAGCGGCGCTGACTTTCCGGCGACACCACACCCAGCCTAAGCAAGAGTTCTACTCGATCAGTTTCTTTCCCCAGCGTCTTCACATAACCCCTTCCTGATCGCTCGCAAATATCCGCGGAACGCGAGCACTAATTCCGCAAGTGATCTCATAGGAAATCGTCTCTATCATAGCGCCAATTTCTTCTGCGGATATGGACAACTTGCCCGCCTCACCCAAAAGGATAACCTGATCATTGAGCGATACGCCCGCCACCTCGGTTACGTCCACCAGTGTCAGATCCATCGAAACGCGCCCGACCACCGGGGCAAACTCTCCGCGCACGATCACGCGGCCAAGATTTGAAAGGGCCCGGCAATAGCCATCATCGTAACCAATCGGCAGCGTTGCGATCAGCGAATCGCGTTTTGTTTCAAAGGTGCATCCATAGCCCAGATGCTCGCCGCGCGGGACTTTCTTCAGCAGCATGATGCGCGAATGAAGGGACATGACCGGCCGGAGCGGCGGCGTTTCGACATTCGCCGGCAACACATCCCGCACGAATCCGTAGAGCGTCCCTCCGGGTCGCACCAGGTTCTCGCTGTCTCTCGCGTGCGCGAAAGTGGCCGCCGAATTAGCGGCATGAATGAACTCCGGCGCGAAACCGTGCGCGCGAAAGACTTGCACGGCATTTTGAAACTTGAGAAGTTGATCCCTGGTGAATTCCTCTTTCGTTTCATCGTCAGCGGCCGCGAGATGCGTCATCAATCCATCGATCCGGATGTTTGTAAAGCGTTTAGCGGACTGCGCGAATTCTGAGACTTGATCAGCACGCACCCCCAGACGTCCCATTCCCGTGTCAATCTTGACGTGCACATCCGCAGTTACGTTCGCGTCACGGGCTGAACGATCAAGCGACTCGATCATGTCGAGACGGTAGACGACCGGCGTCAATTGATGCTGCAAACACGCCGCTTCTTGCCCCGACCAAAATCCGCCGAGACACAAAATCGGCCGCGTAATTCCGGCCTGTCGCAGCTCGACTCCCTCTTCAGGCAAGGCCACTCCGAACCAATCAACGCCTTCAGATTCCAAACGCCGCGCGCACTCGACTGCACCGTGGCCGTAGGCGTTCGCTTTGACCGCCGCCATGACCCGAACCTGCGCGCCGGCACGCTCGCGAATCAGGCTTAAGTTATGGGCGAGTGCATCGAGATTGATCTCGGCCCAGGTCGGACGACCCATGCGTTCGATTGACGTTGAAGTATCCACAGATTACGCAGATTACACCGATTCAATACCGAAATGCAGTTGCGAGCGAGGGGGGATTAAGTTCCCTGGATCCCACAGCATGACGATCTTCTTTTGAATCTGTGCAATCTGCGTAATCTGTGGATAAATTCTTAGAATCCTTCGTCACCGCGATTGATGCGCGGCGAGCCCTTTGAGCGATCGAAGCGAGCGAGGTAGGAGCCGAGGGCATCGCGATCGAGATCGGCAAACTTCGCGAATTGATTTATGAAGGCGAGATAGACCGTGTCGGTAGGACCGTTACGTTGCTTGGCGACGATTAGCTCCGCGATGTTCTTGTTCTCTTCCTGCTTGTTGTACTGCTCTTCACGATAGATGAACGCGACCACGTCAGCGTCCTGCTCAATCGCGCCTGACTCGCGGAGGTCGGCAAGTTGCGGACGGTGCGACAGGGCCACCATGGGAATATCAAGTTCCTTTGCGAGGGCTTTCAGCTCGCGCGAGATTTGCGACACTTCCTGTTGCCGCGATTCGAATCGACCGGACGAACCGGACATCAACTGCAGGTAGTCGACGACGATCAGATCGAGTTGCTTCTGCTCAGTCGCCAGCCGTCGCGCTTTCGCGCGCATCTCCAGAACTGAAATCGCGGCCGTGTCATCGATGAAGATGCGCGCATCGGCCAGCCGGCCCAGCGCCTTGCCCAAACGCGACCACTCTTCGTTTGAAAGATAACCGCTGCGAAACTTTTGCGCGTCGACACTCGCTTCCGAACAAAGCATGCGCATCGCCAACGCCTCTGCGGACATTTCCAAAGAAAAGATGCCGACGACCGCGTTGCTTTCGATCGCTGCATGCTGCGCGAGCGTCAAAGCCAAACTCGTCTTGCCCATCGAAGGCCGCGCGGCGATGACGACCAGGTCCTGTTTTTGGAAGCCCGAGGTAAGTGCATCGAGACCTTTGAACCCGGTGGGGACCCCGGTAACCACGAGGTCACGATGTTCGACCGCCTCCGCTTTTTCCAAAACTCTTTCTGCTGGATGCTTGATATGTTCGAAGCCCTGGCGGATTCGTTCATCAGCCAGCGCAAAGATCGCGTGCTCTGCATGATCGAGGATGTTCTGCGGCTCGTCTTCTTCTTCCAGAGCTTCGACGGTGATCTTCTCGGCAGTTTTTATGAGTTGACGGAGTAAAGACTTGCCGCGAACGACCTTGGCGTACGATAGAAGCGAAGAGATTCGCGGCAAGCCATATGTTAAGTTTGTCAGCGAGATGATACCGCCGACAGATTCAAGAGCATTATCACGCCTCAAGATTTCGCCAATCAGAATGGGTGTGATCTCGGAGCTCTGTTCGAACAGAACTCGCATCGCCTTGAATATGCGCCGGTTTGATGGCACATAGAAGTCGTCAGGATCTAATAGCTCCACAGCTTGCGCGATGAGCGAGTTGTCTAAAATGATTGATCCCAGGATCGCTCGTTCGCTATCAGGACTACTAGGAAGCGGCCGCTCGAGAATTGGATCACGGATTGGATTTGGCGTAGCCATCAGAAAAAGGAATTGAACACTTTGATCGTTAGAGGATGCGGAATATACAACAACTCAGTACGCTTCGTCGCTGTTTTATGTGTAGGAAGTTGAATGTGTTTCAGCGATTTTTAGTTAACAGGGAAATGAGCGCGACGAGCAAGCCCAAAACGCTTACCAGGATCGTGAGAATCGGCGTAATGACCTTGATTCGCCATTCCCAAGTTTTACGACGCTCGTCTCGAATTAGATTAGCGACACCTTGCCTACCTTTCTCAGATAACCAACGAAGAACAGCTTGTTCGCCATTTTCAGCGTCATCTCGCCACCAACTTGGTTTCTCCTCGTGACTGGGAACATCCAATGCCAACTTCTCAGCTTTCCAAAGAATCACGCGGGACTTGTGTTGATCTAAGGCCCAGTGCCGACTCTGTAATTCGTATGTTGCTACTAAGAGAGCTTGTTGAGTTCTATTCGGATTGTGTAGGACAGACTGATATTCTTCGTGAGCTCGAGCCAGATTTCGGTCCAACGCGCGGCGGAGTCTCCAACTCCGGAGAAATATTCTAGGACGACTTGCGGTTCGAGGGTATTTCACATTAGGAGTGCGAGAGCTCGAATTACAAACGGACGACCTTGTCGGGTTCCTTATTCGCGCGCCTCGGCTATATCCACCTGTTGTTCCTTGCCACCTTCTGCCGGCAACGCTTCGACATTAACCTCAACACCACCTTCACCGAGCACGCTGATCGGGAGCTCGACGGTCACGTCTCGATGCAAACGCAGCGGAACGTTATAAGTGCCAAAGCGCTTGATAGGCTCCCGTAAAACGATCTTGCGTCGATCGATTTCGTAGCCCTGTTCCTTTAGCTCCTGCGCGATATCCATCGACGTGACTGATCCATAGAGCACTCCGGCTTCGCCCACTTTTCGCTCGAACTTCAGAGTCAGTTTGCGCAACTGGTCACCCTGCAACTCGGCAGTCGAGCGATCCTTCGCTTCACGTTTCGCCAGGGCCGCTTTTTCGCCTTCAATTTGACGAACGTTGTTGGTCGTGGCTTCTACTGCCAGTTTGCGCGGCAGCAAATAGTTGCGCGCGTAACCGGATTTGACGCGCACGATTTCGCCGCGCGTGCCCAGATTATCAATGTCTTCACGTAAAAGAACTTGTGTATGTGGCATGGTTCTTATCCCCTCGGTCTCGCTCTCCCTTTGGGAGAGGGCTGGGGTGAGGGACGCAGTTGCAGCCGCGTCTAAACCCTCACCCTAACCCTCTCCCAGAGGAAGAGGGAAAAAATCAATCCGCCGCGTAAGGCAGCAGCGCAATGTTGCGCGCGCGCTTGATTGCTTCGGCGAGCATTCGTTGGTGTGCGGCGCACACGCCTGAGATGCGGCGTGGCAAAATTTTTCCGCGCTCTGGAACATATGACTGTAGAAACTTCACATCTTTATAGTCGATCAGATCAACTTTCTCGATGCAGAAGCGGCAAATCTTCCGGCGCATCATGCGACGTGGGCCGCGCGGCATTGTTCGATCATATTCGCGCTCGAAACCGAAATCGCGATCGCGATCCTCATAATTTGATGACATAAGCTTTCCCTTCTCTCGCCGGCTGAAAGTCTAGGCGGCCGACTCTTCTTCCTCCGGTTCAGTTTGCGCCGCGGCCTTCATGGCTTTGCCGCTTGCCGGTTTCTTGGCGGCTTTGCGCGCCCGCCGGTCCTTCAGTTTGTCCGCGCGGCGACGCATTTCATCCACGCGAATTGTCATGTAACGCAGGATTTGATCGTTGACGCGCATGCGACGCTCGACTTCGGCAATCTCCGCACCCGAGCCTTCCACTTCCAGCAACACATAAATGCCGTTTCTCTTGTGGTTGATCTCGTAAGCCAGCTGCCGCTTGCCCATCATCTCGGTCTTCGTAATGCTGCCACCCTGATTGGTGATGATTTTCTGCACACCCTCACTCAGCTGCATTACTTCATTGTCAGCTGTGTCGGGATCGATGATGAAGATTACTTCGTAGGTTCTTTTTTCCGCCAAAATTCAACTCCTTCGGTTTGGAAACCGGACTGGTCCGGCTACTAACGTCTGGCGGACAAGTCCGCCATCTAAACATTCATTGCTCGCTTTGCTCTTGACCCTTTGCTCTTTGCTCGTTATACAACGACATGGCCTTTGCTACGCCGTCTCGTAACACCGAGCGCAGGGCTTCTGCGGCGCGCTCTAGAATTTCCGCCAACGATTCTTTTTCGGCTTTCGCGAATTCGTTCAAAACAAAATTCTTCGCGTCACTGATTGGGTGATCGGGTTGAATCCCAATTCGCAGCCGAATGAATTCATTGGTTCCCAACGCGCCGATGATCGACTTCAGGCCGTTGTGCCCACCCGCGCTGCCACGTTGCCGCAAACGAATCGAACCAAACGGCAGGGCCAGATCATCGCTGATGACGATTAGCGTTGCCGCATCCAGCTCAGACTTTGAAATCAAACAACTAACCGCCTCGCCGCTCAAGTTCATGAACGTTTGCGGCTTCGCCAACTTCACGCGCTGATTTTCAATCAATCCGCTGCCGACAAACGATTGGCATTCACTTCGCCGGATATTAACGGCAGCGTCAGCAGCTAACTTATCCACCAGCATGAATCCCAGATTGTGTCGCGTCCGCGCGTAGTCCGTTCCGGGATTTCCAAGGCCAACGATCAAGAACATTTTCAATTTCCGATTGCCAATTGCCAATTGAAATCGCGTGGTTGCTCAACTCGGTTCGGACGAGCACTGGTTGCGAGCACCCAATCGACAATCGCAAATCGGCGGTCGGCAATGGTCTTATTTTTCGTCGCCGGCTTCGCCTTCCTCTTCCTTCTTGCCCTTGCCGATAACTTCGGGTTCGGCCGGAGTTTCGCCTTCAACTGGTGCGGCAACCTCGACCGGCTCTTCCTTCACAACGCCAACGGTGGCGATAACGGTGTCAGCGCCGGTGAGGATTTCGACGCCCTCGCTCGTCGGAATGTCTGAGACGTGCAGCACATCGTGAACGCCCAGGTTCGTCACATCCACATCGAGGTGCTCGGGAATGTCGCGCGGTTCGCAACGAATCTCAACTTCGCGAATGATCTGTTCAAGGACGCCCGCTCCTTCCCGCACGCCAATCGGTTCGCCGACCAGACGCAATGGCACGGTTGCTTCGATCTTCTCGCCTTTGACCAGACGCTTGAAGTCGGCATGGACCAGACGCGAGCGCACGGGATCGATTTGGCGATCGATAAACATGACTTCTGTCGCTTCGACGCCCTCGATATCAACCGTAAAGATGGTGTTGCGACCCGTGTCTGATCTGAGAATCGCCGCCAATTCCCTCAGTGGCGCTAGAGCGGCCACCGCCTCGGTGCCGCCGCCATAAATCGTCACCGGGACCTGGCCTTCGCGACGCGCGCGACGCGCATCATTCTTTCCGCGGCCTTCGCGGCGAACTGCGCGGACAATGATTTCCTTCTTCTCTGCCATGATTGCTCTCCTACGAATACGTTTCGTTTAGAGTCGGCCTACCGGCCGACAACCGACGGGCAGTAGCCCGCCTCTAAACGGCGCACTTCAAACTCTTGTGCCGACGCGCGAACAAGTCCGCGCTCTAAACAATTCAATAAATTTTTTCTGCTGAAAGCTGGCAGCTGATTGCTGCCGGCCGTAGATCGACGGCTACTTCGCTTTCAGTTTTTGCCCTTCGCTATACGAAGAGCGAAGAGACGCTGGTCTCTTCATGGATCGACTTGATCGCTTTCGCCAGGATAGGCGCAATGCTCAAGACTTTTATGTTTTTCAACTCCGCTGCTTTCGAGTTCAGCGGGACGGTGTTCGTCACTACAATCTGCTCGATACCTGAGTTCGCCAGATGCTGTGCGGCACGTCCTGAGAGTACCGGATGCGTAAAGCATGCGTCAACTCGCGCGGCGCCGGCTGCCTTTAGCGCCTGCGAAACCTTGGTTAGCGAGCCGCCGGTGTCGCACATATCATCGACGATCAGACAATTTCTTCCCTGGACATCGCCAACCACGTTCATGACTTCCGCCACATTCGGTTTGTCACGGCGCTTGTCGCAAAGCGCGAGTTCCGCGTCCAGCCGCTTCGCATATGCGCGCGCACGCTCAGCGCCGCCAGTGT
>Ga0193729_1001279_pt1 | contig 12922 bp, 12 predicted proteins | sample U1c2metaG_FD_143036 | JGI IMG/M metagenome (GOLD analysis project Ga0193729, IMG submission 143036) | Soil microbial communities from a riparian zone of the East river system, Colorado, United States - U1c2 | ecosystem: Environmental > Terrestrial > Soil > Riparian zone | place: USA: East River... | reverse complement strand
CGGCGACACACCCCACCACAGTGCAAGCTGACGTCGTACCTTCTCTGAGGGGGTATAGGCTAGGACGGGAACACGTGGGCGATCTTTAGAGATCAGATGCGCCGAGTTGCCAGAACGTGTAAAGACGACAATTGCCTTGACGCTAGCCTCTTCTGAAAGGGCGCGGGCAGCATGGCTTACGGCACGAGCTTGCGTGAGTTGCTGATGGTTGGGTTGGTGTGCGGTTCTATCTCCTGCTTCGGTTTCTAGCACAATACGTACCATCATTTCGACGGCTTCAATTGGGTAAGCACCTGTGGCTGTTTCGGCGCTCAACATTACCAAATCAGTTTGATCGAGTACTGCATTCGATACATCAGCCACTTCTGCTCTCGTTGGACGTGGGTTCGTTACCATTGACTCTAGCATCTGAGTGGCTGTGATAACCGGCAGCCCCAGTTCATTGCATCTGGCAATGATATGCTTTTGGATAAGCGGAACCTTCTCAGGAGCCATTTCTACACCTAAATCCCCACGAGCTATCATTACGCCGTCAGTCACCTCAAGAATATCATCTAAACGTGCTATTGCCTCTGGTTTCTCTAACTTCGCTATTAAGGGGATAGGAATAAGATTTTTCTTATGCTCTCCATTGTACTTCAATTGTAGCTCATGAATATATTGCTTCGTTTCAAGTATATCCTCCGGCTTCCGTACAAAACTGAGCGCCACGTAATCAACGTCGTGTATAATACCAAACCGAAGATCATTACGGTCTTTCTCCGTCAGGGCCGGGGCACTTACTGCAACACCTGGCAGGTTAATCCCTTTGTGCTCCCCTAGGACACCACCATGGATTACCGAACAGAGTATATCTGTTTCGCTCCTATCCAGTACACGCAGTTCCAATAAGCCATCATTTAGCAAGATACGATCATCGGGCTTTACATCCTGGGGAAGTTGCTTATAGGTCGTGGAGATTATCTCAGAAGTTCCCACTACATCGCGGGTGGTGATAGTTATCTGCGAACCATCAAGTAACCTGACAGGTTGCCCGGCTTGTAACAAACCGGTACGAATCTTTGGTCCTTGTAAGTCTTGTAAAATAGCCACCGCATAGCCAAGGCGAGCAGAAATAGCACGTATACGTTCGATGATTTGCTCATGCTCCTGATGTGTGCCGTGGGAAAAGTTAAGCCGGGCAACATTCATACCTGCCCGCATAAGCTGTTCGAGTTGTACTTCGCCATTAGTAGCAGGGCCTATCGTACAGACGATCTTCGTACGGTGCATTGAAGCGTTCCTCTTCCATAGTCGTAGTTAGGGATACATTTCCCCATTCAGATGAGTGTACACCGTACAAAGACTTGCTGCAAGTTCTGACAATGCACACATCTTCTGACATAGTCAATATCACGTTGCGAAAAGTGGTTCCCACGTTATGGCAAGCTAGCGCAAGATATCATCTTACTTGAAAACCTTGTAACGTGTCTCATCTCTGAGCTAGCATAGCGTATAGAAAATAATCATCACTATTATCCAGTATGGTACTACTCGTCATTGAAATCTGCGGCCTTTTTTGCGGTCTGGACGCGTGTTTCATTTTATCTTATAATTCTTCTAGATCGGATTTAGCCGTACAGGAGTCCAGCTAACTATGGATCAGATGCACCAAGCCAGCCAAGAACCCATACGCCGCAGAGATGCAGGAGCAGTACAAGTCACCGAGCGTGATATCCTTGTCCTGACCTGGACCTCCGAGCAATTTTGCATCGCTTTTGACCAGCTTCAACGCTTGCTCGGGCGGTATGCCAAGGCTGCGACGAAAGCACCGAATGTTCTGACGTCTCTGCTACCCGTGACGCTATCCAACGTTGGCTACAGCTTGGTTTCGTTGAGGAACCACGGAAGATTATCACAGGACATCCTCCTTATTGGTGAGGGCAATATAGACGACCAGGTCCGCTATGCGATCAAGTGTGTCTGTGGTGAGGATCGGGTGGTTCTCAGTGTCCAGCTTGTCTCAAAGCATCTGCGTGAACCATTTCCAACTGGTGCAAAAGAGTTCGCGGTGCTCTCGGAAAGCTCGGAATGCGTTTGTGAATCGCCATGCCAGTGGCTAGACAATGTGTATTGGTATGCTGATCGATCTGTTGTGATCAGGCAGAGCCAGCTGCAAACGACACTGTTGGGCAATGTGATCAGGCAGCTTAGGGAGTAAGTGACATCCTCAGCTAGTCCTGAGCAAAAAGAAATCCTAAGTCCTTACAGACCCGTTTGACATGTCTATCATATGTTCCATCAATATAAGCATCTCTAACTTCATCACATGTATCACTAGCATGTTCGTATGTATATTTGCCGTCTATATGGCCTTTTAGTATATATACACATGAATATAGATGATTATATCCTTCAAGTGTTTTTCCTGTAGCCTTTTGCTTATCTGTACATAGCTTATTGAAAGCTTCCTTAGTGATATTGTTGCCTAGTGTATCTAAAAAAATTTTCATTGTTTCTGTGCTAAACATCCTGAAGTTTCGGTTTAACTCATCGCTTGCAAAAGGTCCCTTGGTTCGCTTTTGTTGCTCTTCATCTGAGATAGATTCTGGTCCTTTTCTTTTTCTCTTGTCTCCGCTCTTTGAAGATTCTCCTGCTTGATCTGTTCCCTGACTTGGTGTTGTTCCTTCACGTGTCATAATATCTCTCCTTTTCATAAAACTTTCAGAACATTTTTCATAACTTACTCGAAACGAGTAACTACTCTCAATACTATCCAACACAACGGAAAATTCCTAGTCGAACCTAGAGCGTCGGTCAAGTAACCGGAAGAGGTCAAGTAAGCTCTAGCATATTAGGCTCAATGAGCATCAGTAAAAGAATGACCAAACCCCTAAAATGGCATTACTTGACCGGCTCTCTAGGGACAGTTTTGGTGGTATGGGCGAAACTTCGAGATTGAAGCCATCGTGCTACTGTGAGGAGATAGCTATCTATGTCAAGAGCTGATGATTTTATGGAAGCGCTCAACCCCGATAACTTCGACCGAACAGATATATTGCACACGCCCACGATGGAAGCGAAGTTTGAAGACGGAGATCTTATGATAACGCTGCCATATGGGAAATTTCTGCTAAATGCTGAGAATACCAAGATGCTTACCCGCTTTCTCTCGGAGCGTGTGAAGGTCGACCCATTGCCGCCTGCAGGGGACTTTGATGACTATCAGCCGAAGAGGGTTATTTAGCCACTCATCTACTCGCCATGTAATCGCCTGTGGCCCTCTATCGATCTCTGCAATAGTTTGGATGTCTCTATCCTATCTACGCTCGCTCAGATTTGCTCCACAATGCGAAAGAGAGACGACCAGTCCATTACCTCGTGGCTGGTCTTTTGTGTGGGCTCAAGTCCCTGGTAACTCTTGATGTGCCGAAAGTACTAACCTCAAATTGTATGACTCTTTCGCTACCTTCACTTGCAATAAACCAGCTTCCCTACAGGCTTTATAAGTACTCAAGACCCTTGGAAGTCTTGATGAAACCTATCAATGAAGCATGTAATGCATCAAAACTTCTCTAAGGCTTGAGAACCCAAAAGTAATGTTTTCTGTATGTATCTTTTTCTTAAGTCTAAAAACCAGCTATACTAATAGAGTAGAAAGGAGGTCATCAATGCGTAACAACGAAAAGAGACGCTACCCTTGGCATATCATCGAGTTTGTCCTGTTCCTTGCAATTCTCCAGGTTGCTCATGGACAGAACCCTCACGATGTAATTATGCTACTGCAACTTTTATTGCAAGCACATCACTAGTCAAGGCTAACGTCTTGTATCACTGAATCTAGTATAGCGTTTTGGGACGAATAGTCAACATTGTTTTTACACAAGAGAGATGGTTGGAGGGCCATCTCTCTTCGCTGCAATACCCTCAGATAGCTCTACAATGCAAATCTGAGGGCTTTCATTTATGCATGCTACGCGTGCTTTCATGCTTACATGCGTTTGAATACCTGAGCTAGAATGCTCTCATCGCCATTCTTCTCATAGTCCTCATAGAAAGCTATGAGAGCCATACGAGCGATATCATTCTTGCTTATGCGACCTGGCTTCTCTTTATCCAAGTCTCTGTAGATGGTTTCTAGCTTCTCTAACTCATCGGCTCGGTAGCGGAATGAGCCGTTAGAAAGATGTTTCTTCTGCTGGATCTGATCATAGAGCATATCTATTTTTACTCCTTTGCCCATGTAGGTGGTCTCCCCCTTGACTGTTCATGGTAAGATAGGAGGACAAGTCTCTCGAGAATCAGGAGGGTCTCACATCATGGAAAAACAACAACTAGCATCAATTGGTTCATTTTGTTTGAATGAAGCATGTGGAGATTACGAACAAGTAGGTCTGAAAAATATTGTGAAATGCGGGAAAACGGACAAAGGAGTGCAGCGTTATCGGTGTAAAACATGCAAAAAAGGTTTCACCGAGACCAAGGGAACGATATTTTACCGTTGTAGACACTCAGAAGAGAAGATAGTAGAATGTATGGCGATGGTAGGAGATCGTAATAGTTTAGCTGCTATTCATCGAATTAAAGGGATTAAGGAAGAAACTGTTGATAGATGGCTAAAGCGAGTTCAATCCCATATAAAACAATTTGAGGAGTATCTTGTGAAAGAGCATACGTTCAGTCAAGCTCAGATCGACGCCCTCTGGACCTATGTCGGACATAAGGGTGAAAAAGGGGACACTCTAAAGAAGATGCAAGAGGAACTTTTTGGAGTGGAACAGCAGTAGACATGAAAACCCGTCTGCGGGTTGGATGTGCCATAGAGAAAACAGAAGAAGAAGGCGTGCAAGAGCTGATGCAACAAGTAAAAAGGTATGTACCAGACGAAGGGCCACCAGATCTGGCAACTGATGGGAAAGGAGCTTATCGAGAAGCAATGTTGGAAACGTGGGGCAAAGTACCAGAATATAGTGGACGAGGAGCACCGCCAAAACTATCTCAACCAGGAAAAGGCTGGAAATATCTCCAAGTTATTAAAAAACGGAGGGGAATTGTTTGGTGAACCTCTCGTTCTGCAGGACGCATCTTCAATACTGAAGCAGGCAGGTAGACACTCTTTCCTCCGTCAACAAAGTATCGGTAAGGGAATCCTATCCTTGATTTGTTGTATAGAATTGCTTGATTTCGACCTTGTCAATGGAAGGGCCATTGAGCACTACAACGGTTTTATGAACGGGATTGCCGTCAGGACCAAAGGCAATAGGTCCGCTGGCACCTGACAAAGAGTGAGTGATATCTATCTCCTTCAAGCCTTCTCTCAGATCATCTGATGTAATCGCCTGTCCTCTCTTATGATAAACTGCATTCTGATAACCCCGGATGAGGATATTTATGGCGTCATAAGTAAGGATGACACTGCAATCAGCTAGTGTGTAGCTATACGTATTCGGGTGTTGATTTTGCGGATCAAAAATGGCTGGGTAATCCTGAAAAAAGGGTGGCTCTGTAGGATAAAAATGTTTCCAAATATCAGGATAGGCAAAGGAGGTAAAATAGAGATGCTGGAAATTGGCATATTGTTGCGCCTCAGGTGTGTAATCACCGGGAACGTAAAGAGCATCACCACCCATAACATTTATCTGACCTGACACGTTCTTGAGACCCACGAGTAAGGTGCTGATGTCTCTAGCGTAGCCTGCGAAGTAGATCAAATCAGGTTGGCGCGTGAGTACTTCCGGTAGCTTATTGAGTAGACTATCAGAGCTGCCAATCGTATATGTCTCTTTTACGGCAATACTGCCCCCTTTCTTGATATATTCGCTGCTAAATGCATTGGCTAGGCTTAAACTGTAAGGGTCATTCGGATCATAAAAGAGCGCAACTCTTCTGGAATTGAGTGTATCCCGTGCATACAGCGCACCAATCTGGCCTTGCTGCTGGTCCGGTGCATTTACTCGAAAAAAGTAGGGAGATCGGCCTGTCAACTCATCACTTGATGCCGTCGAGGAAACCATGGGAATGTGAGCCCCTTCTAGCACGGGAAGAGCCTTGAGCGTATGTGAACTATTCAACCATCCCATCACACCTATGAAGGTTGAGTCAGACTGTTTTAAGAGAACGATTTGCTTGGCAATATAGATTGCGTAGTTTTGATTCCCACCAGAGTTAGCAATCAGGAGGCGCACAAGTGGACAACTATTCTGTACATATCCGCATTGGTCATTGTGCTCTTTCTGTGCTATGTATGCTCCCTGTAGAAGATCCCGCCCACCTCCAACGAAGTCTCCATTTACTGGAGTTAAAACCGTCGTGACCACGAAGGTGATGTACGGTAGATGTGCCATTAATACCTGTAAATCTTCTTGATAGATATACGATTCGGCATCGCTTGTATCTGCTTGAATAGCGTTTTGCCACGCTTGGAGCTTGGCATTAGAGGAGGTACTTTTCTGCTGCTGTATATTGGCCGCTACAATCTTGAAGTCTCTATTATTGCGATTGAGGTCGAACACAAAGCTTCCGTCGCTCATACCGATTGTCTCTGATCCACATTGTGGCTTTGTTATTATTACGCTGATAGCTTTCGTAGGCTCTTGTGAGGACAGACAAGGATTAATGGTGGGTGGAAGCAATGTACGAGCTACTGTACTTCCTATGCTTCCTCCGATGAGCAAGAGTACTACTACAATGAGTCCAATTCTCATCCATTGAGGAAGAGGAGCAATAAGTTTTTGAAGAGGAGCAATAAGTTTTTTGAGAGGAGAAAATTTCTGAACTTCATTGATTGCTTGTAACATGTATCCCACGCTAGCACTGTCCTCGGTATCCCGCAAAAAAGTGAGAGATTGTTGGTAACTCCCTTGGGCTTCATGAAGTTTCCCTTGGCCCTGCTGGACTTTTCCTATCCGTTCATAAACGTCGGCTTTCAGCTTGAGATATGTTTTTCTTTCAGGCTGTTTAGATTCTCCTGTATCGATCTGTTGTAACGCTTGTTGATAGCTTTGATATGCCTGGTTCAATCGGGCATGCTGGTAATAGGTATCACCAAGAGATAGCAGGACAAGACTGCTCCTATAATGGTCCTTTTGTTGTTGAAAAAGATCAAAAGCTCGGTTGTAGTGCTCAATGGCTTCTTCCCATGTCCTTTTCTTACTCTGTTTAATGTCTCCAATAGCTTGGAGGATACGGGCTTCTTCAAAGGAGTTCTTTTCCTCACGGAAGCGTTCTAGAGCGTCTTCGTAATGCTTGATGGCATCACTCCACTGGTCCTTATAATTGAGTTTGACTTGACCAATAGCTTGCAAGGTACGAGCTTCGTTGAAGAGATCTTTTTGTTGACGAAAGAGTTCAAGGGCCTGATCATAGTAATCAGCGGCCTCTCCCCATTTCTTGTCGCTGTATTTACTATCACCCATAGCCTGCAGAACGTGAGCTTTATAATGCAGAATACGAGTTTCATCGTTCGGCTTGGGAACAGACTCAAGCAGTCTCTGCAGAAGATCACGTGCCTGCTCATATTTCTCAAACGCCTTCGATGGTTGTACATCACGTGCATGATAGTGTCCCAAGGCATAGAAATAGATCGCTCTGCTCATGTCCGAAAGTTTGAGTGTATGATCATAATCTATTTGCCGTAATAATGACAAAACTGTACTGCTGTCAAGCGCTGCCTGAACTGCTTGCAACCAGTTGTCCATACCCTTCTCTTCATCGAGAGCTATAGCGTGATAGTGTTGATCGATGGCTTGATATTTGCTGTAATATTGGAAGGCACGCCTATGGTAGCATTGCCATTTCTCGGGTTCCTGTAAGCGAATAGGGTCTGCCAACACCTCACGTAGCAGAATATGGAGTGCATAGTGTTTGTGTCCTTGCTCCTCAAAAACCTCCTCGATGTAGGAATAGGTAACGAATTGTTCAAAATTATTGTAACTTTCTGGTTCCGATAGGTCCTCTTGAAAAACGAAACGAAGGAGTTCCCAGTCGAAGCTACGTAAAAGCACACCATAATGGGTGAGTTCGCGGAACGGGGATCTGAGGCGTTTATCGAGTCGCTGCTGAAAAAATTCGATGAAAGCTTGTTCGTTAAAATTTTTCTCCAGCAGTGGCAAGTCGCTAATAGATTGATCATTTTGTTGTTCTTGCCACAGTGTTGCGACAATGGACAGGCAAAGCGGGTGACCATGAGCTAGATTGAAAAATACCTTCCAATGCTCCTCATCTTGTATCCCTAGCGATTTCATGTACTTGTTGACTGCCGCTTCGTCCAATTCTTGGAGTTCACAGAGGTATTGCTCCTTGGCATTGATCTTTTCAAGCTGTGGTCGCATGCGGCTGGCGAGGATGATAGAGAAAGGTACCGGGATGTACTGGTGCAGCCTTGGCAGGAGATGATCCTTGAACCACTGCCCAATGACCTGATCCTCTGGTTCATTCAGCCACTCACAGGTATCAAACATGAAGACTAGACGCCCACCGTGATAGGTGGATAGTTGAGCATAGAGCGCTTCTAGGACTTTCTGACGCAGTTCGCGCTCCTCTGCTTGCCATTTCCTCTGGATATCGGGGTCAAGTCTTTGGGCTTGATTATGATCACGAAGATAATTGAGCACATCGAGATTCTGTTGCAAAAGTTGCTTTCTTACGTCTTGCAGTATTGAGATAAAGGTCTCGGTTCTCTGGCGATCACAATGCCCTTCGGTTCCACACGACACCTCTTCTAAAATTTTGAGGGGCTCGAAGAGGGTACGGTTCGCAAAATCGAGCTTGATGGTCAGCACATCAGAGGGAGAACGAGTGATGAGACAGTCGAGGAGTCTGGTTTTTCCCTGACCTGCCATGCCAACGATTAAGAAAACCCATGCTGTCTGCTGTTTCAGAAAGCCTAGGTACTGTTCCTGTTCGTTTTCTCGTCCCACGAAGAGCAACCTGAGTGAAGTCGTTGGCATGCAAGTTGTCCTTTGCTAGGTTTATCTAGTATATGTCATATTACAATACTCTTGGAAGCGCTGTCTATAGCCTCTCAGCTCATCTGATTTTGATTCATACTTGTTTAAGTAATTGGAAATGATAGTGCGCAGAATAACGTGAATAGTATGCGTTTGATTATCTTGTCTTTGTTGTACGCGAATAATGCATGGGTATTGCACAAACTTATTGAAGTCGTCTCGTATCCTATCATAATCCTCCCTACCATGCTTTTTGAACAACTCGTCAAAGACAAAACGCAATAGCGGCAAGCTAAAAGCGTTTGTAGGATGTATAGGATCTGTAATAGATTCGTAGCGGAGCAAGTCGCTAAGGTAGCGGAGCAAGTCGCTAAGATGTCTAGGAAGACGATCTAAAACTCTCTTAAGGGCAAACTCACGCCAAGCCTCATCATTGAACTGTGTCGATATGCGTTCCATGGCTCCTTCTTCTGGGAAATTATCGTCCTCATAGACAAGCCCATATTGTTGCTCCTTAATCACATTACAGAGGAGATAGAGGCAGAACGGGTGCCCAAGAGTCAAGCTACATATGGGTCCAAGCAAATGAGTGGATATATGTTCTCGGTCTAGATAATTGCTCACCTCACTTCGATCGAGTAATGGCAGGGGCCGCATATAATTCAGACAATCTTGCCCGATGGCCTCGAAGTATGGCCTTGTCCGGCTAGCCAGGATAACGAAGAGGCGACGTGGCTTTAAATAATCGTGAAGCTCTGGCAGCAAGGTATTTGTCACCCATTGATCGGTGGACTGTTTTCTAGGGATAGACGAGTCAGCCTGCCCGCTTAACCATTCAAAGTGATCGAGAAGGATAACGAGGCGATCCTGTTTAAAGGTTTTTAGCAGATCTCTGAGCGGTCTTCTTAACATATCAAAAATCATGCGGTAGCTTTGCTCAATGCGCTGTGTTGCTATTGTCATTGTGACATGAGACACGTCTGCATTTTGGACATTTAAAGTTTGAATGATGATAGGATGCTCTGAGAGTTTTATGAGCTGTGGCCAAGCTTCTGTTAATCGTTGCCTAAAATCTTTGACTTTTTGCTGGTCACAATGTTGGGCAATCCTGTCTACTAGCTTCTCTAGAATATTGATAGAGAAACTAGCAGTTTGAGGCTCTTCGTTTATAAAATTCAGAGAGATGTAGGGGATATTCTCTGACTTGAGATGGCTTGTTTCTACCTTATGAAGCAGGGTACTTTTGCCTATACATTCCAAGCCTGTGATGATCATAACCCAGTAGTCTTCGTCACCCTGCAGAAAAGTTCGGATGTCCCGGATTTGTGATGCTCGTCCTATAAATGTCACACTACACTTCCATACTTACGTTTAGACTGATCTCTTAGGCATGGTTCAAATACAAAGAAGACCAGAAGCTTAGCCGAGATGCATTTTGTTGTCTTCCAGATGTGAATTGTCCTCTGCCACCATTCTCTGAATCCCCTTGTTAGTACTATTCGTCATGATGTTTCTGTGTGCAGTTGATTCACTTCGTGCTATGATCTCCTGAACGGCATCTTGCTTGAAAAATTGCTGTAGCTCAGTGGCAAAGCGCTGATCGGATTGTATAATATCGATCAATTTATGTTGCAGGTTGGACTCGTACTCTTGAGGATCATCTCGAAAATTTTCGAGTACCTTGACAGCTTTGTCACTGTTATCGACCTTTTTAAAGCGTTGAAAGATCATAGTATATAAGCGTCTGCCTTGCTCAATACTTCCATCGACTATTTTCTCAGTCATGGTTTCCTCCGCCTTAGCGACCAGAGATGTGACAAATGGTGTCAGGACCGCAAGGGCATTCGCTGCAAGTGTCTGTAAGTCAATATCCATAGGAGTCTCCATCTCATGTCTGTTTTTAAATTGTTGTTAAAAACATTGTATATTATTATTATACGCCCTATTGTCAACTTGATCCCGTCAACCGTCAACTTTGAGAAACCTTCCACCCAGTGCTTGGAAGGAATTAGCACGGTGCACCAAAGTACACCGCCTAATTGCTTTGACAAGTCGTGTATGGCACGAGGGTATTCAGCGATTACCGTGACCGTGGCCAATGCACGTGTACCTGTGACCAGCTATGCGGAACTGGTTTTCCTACACGACCAACTTTGTCAGCCAGAACTGAGAGATCTGTCGTGCTATTCGCACCACCCGCTGGTTTTTTGCTGGCAGGTCGCTGCGCTTTGTGGCGGATGGGGACCTCGATGAAAAGCCCAGGGAGTATTGGCCCAGCCCATCGGGGAACAAAGTACGACTGCCGACAGGCAAGTATGTACGACCAGACATCGCTGGGTGGTGCAAACTCTCCGATGCACATGGCCAGGAACTCAGCAGAGATGGACGGAGCGCTGCACGCTTCCTGCTCGACTACCAGACTCCAGCCAGCATGGTGCCTCCACAGCCAGAACCATGTACCTTAGAACCACCATTGCGAACACAGCCCCAAGAGCGTCCCCGCAGGAGCGGCAAAGGAGACGAATACCATCGCGCCAAGGACGATACGAGCCGTCTATGGGTGGCATTTACCCCACAGCAATTGATAGACCGATTTAACCAGCATACAGCATAGAAGCCTATGAGCGCAATGGCATGATTCTCGCCGATTGGAGAGGAGAGCGTACTGCCAGCGTAGGAGTCACGAAGGACGGGCAACATTGGGTAGACTTTGGCGCAAGCGCACGCCGCCCAGATGGAAGACAAGACGGTGGTGATGCCTTTGAGTTGTATGTTCGCAAGAGTGGACGCGCCAAGGATGAGGTATTAAGAGAGCTGGGTCAGGTCTTGAACCGCGAAGCTAGCCGCGAACTGTTACGAGCAGCGCGAGCAGGAGAGGCTCCAGCCGCACGGATAGCGGAGATAATGACACCAACAGGCTGGCGAGTCTACAACGAGAACCGCGAAAAGGCAGGTTACGCTCCGATAGCCAGTGAAAAACGTAGCACAAACCTGTGATCAGATCCAGGCCAAGTGAAGGCCTCGATACCTTCAGAGACCTCAAGCTGAGCAAAGGCCTTGATAGCTGACCGAATGAAGGTCTTCCCATCCACGCAGAACCAGAGTCCACAGGGGGGTAACTGCTTTTCTCTCTCGGAGCTGAGTCACCCACTTTGAAATATCCGCAGAAACTGAAGCCAGATCATGAACACGTTGTGAGAAGCCTCTCCCTGGTTTGATGAACCTCTCGTTGTGCAGGATGGATCTCACATGCAGGAGCAAAGAAGCAAACACTCCTTCCTCAATCAACAAAGCACCGATCTCCCCAGAGAGAGGAAAGATGTACGAACAACTCCTTCTGTCTACACAGACACCAGACACTGCCATCCTGATACCCTTCTAGCGAACAAGAGCGAGTGCAAGGCGAGCAAGGAGTGCATACCCAGAGTCGAAGAGTGAGTACACTGCGAACAAGGTCACATTTTCGTTCGTGTCTCTCCTGCAGTTAGCGACAAGCGGCCAGGGCCTTCAACATCTCGCCTGCCGTCTGATACCGATCTTTCAGGTCTTGGGCGAGCGAGCGATCAATCACGGCGGCGACGTTCTTGGGAATCTGAGCAATGCGATTTTAGATGGAACTGATGCAATAATGCTAAGTGCGGAGACCGCCAGTGGCGACTATCCCATCGAGGCCGTCCAGATGATGGTGCGTATCACCCTGGAGACTGAAGCGGGGGATAGTACCGCACGCCAACCACAGTGTCAGTGCCTCACCCAGGAGCACGCCGTGAGCCATGCTGCTCGCGCCCTCTCCGAAGAGGCCAGTGTCAAGGCCATCGTTGTCTTCACACGTTTGGGGACCTCAGCTCGCCTGATCTCCAAGGATCGTCCACGTCGGCCAATCTTAGCCTATACACCCTCCGAGCGCGTCTATCGCCAGCTCGCCCTCTGGTGGGGTGTCTGGCCCTATCACATCGAAATGCAAGGTTCAACCGAGGCACTCATCGAGGCCGTCG
>Ga0193729_1001278_pt1 | contig 12925 bp, 5 predicted proteins | sample U1c2metaG_FD_143036 | JGI IMG/M metagenome (GOLD analysis project Ga0193729, IMG submission 143036) | Soil microbial communities from a riparian zone of the East river system, Colorado, United States - U1c2 | ecosystem: Environmental > Terrestrial > Soil > Riparian zone | place: USA: East River... | reverse complement strand
TGCTCTCGTTGGCCGCGGGCCGCGTCCTTGCCCAAATCTTATACGAAGTCAGCCCAAGCGATCCATTCGCCCTTCTCGTTTCGAGCGCGATGCTGGCCGCCGCCGCACTCCTTGCCTGTTTTCTTCCGGCACGGCGCGCCACACTTGTCGATCCCATTCAGGCTTTGCGCACAGAGTGATATGAATGATCTCCGATTTGCCCTGCGCCAACTCCGCAAATCGCCCGGATTCGACCGATGGCACAGCGATCGTGCAAGTTCAAAGCAACAACCCTAGTCACTAAACCGACATGTTTCTCGATTCGTTCCGTCAGGATGTGCGCGTCGGTCTCCGTGTTTTATTGAAGGAGAAGTCGTTTTGTTTTCTGGCCGTGCTCGTGCTCGGGCTTGGCATCGGCGGCGCGACCACGCAATTCACCGTGGTCAACGCGGTCGTGTTGCGCGGCTTCTCGTTTCCGCATCCCGAGCAGTTGATGAGCGTGGGCTTGATCGATCCCCAGGCCAGCGCGCAAAACAATAATTTCGGACTGGGCAATATTCCGACGGCTCAGGATTACGAGGATCTGCGCAATGCCCAGCAGTCGTTCGCGCAGATGGCTGGGTATCTGAGCGGATCGACAATCAACCTCAGTTACAAAAACAATCCGCAGCGTTACACCGGCGCCTACGTCACCGAGGACCTCTTCAAGATTATCGGCGTGTCACCGATTATGGGCCGCGATTTCACGGCCGAGGACAACAAGCCCGGCGCGGAAAAGGTCACTATCCTCGGTCACGAAATCTGGCAGCGCGATTTCAACGGCGACCGCAACGTCGTCGGACAAAGTGTTCGGATTAATGGCAAGGCCGCCACGGTCATCGGCGTCATGCCGGCGAATTTCAAATTTCCGGTCGCCGAACAACTCTGGGTTTCGCTTTACAATGAGTTTCCTCCAAAACCGCGTGGCGAGCTGCTCATCGGGGCCAACAATCCCGCACCGGCGGTGATCGGCCGGCTCAAGCCGGGTGTGAGCATCGATCAGGTGAACGCGGAGTTCGTTGGTCTTGCCCGCCGTTTGGCGCAGGACAATCCGAAAACGAACGCCACATTCACTTCAGCGAGCGTGCAGCCGCTTCTGAACGCGATGACTGGTCCGCAACTGCGTCAGCAAGTTTGGGGAATGCTTGCCGCGGTCATCCTCGTTTTGCTCATCGCCTGCGTAAACGTGATGAACATGCAATTCGGCCGCGCCGCTTTGCGTGCGAAGGAAGTGGCGATTCGGGGCGCACTCGGCGCCACACGTTGGAGAATCGTGCGCCAAATGCTGACCGAAAGTTTCGTCGTCGCCGCATTCGGAACTGTCGCAGGGGTGTTGCTGGCCTGTTGGGCGGTCGACATGTTTGCTCGCGCGGCAAACGCGTTGCCGTTTCCTTTGCCTTACTGGATTCAATTCAAAATTGATGGGCCCGTTCTCGTATTCACGGTCGCCATCACTTTGGTCGCCACACTCGCTTCCGGTTTAATTCCGGCATTGCTCAGCGCCCGCGGCAACACCGCAGAGATCATGAAAGAAGGCGGACGCGGCAATAGCAGCCGCCTGGTGAACATCGTCACCCGCGTCCTCGTGGTCGGTCAAATTGCGTTGACGGCCGCACTCCTGATCGCGGCTACGCTCCAAATCAAATCGATCCGGAATCAGCTCACGCTCGCCTACGGTTACGATGAGAACGCCGTTTATACCGCGCGCATGGCTTTGATGGAAGGCGCTTACCCGACGCAGGATGCCCGGCGGGAATTTTTTCTTCGCGCGGTGCGTGCATTGCGTGCCAATCCCCAGTTTCAGTCTGCCGCCATGACCGATCGCTTTGAAATGACCTTTGCCGGCCAAGGTCAGTATGAAGTGGACGGCCAAAATTATGTGACGGACCGCGATCGACCGCGAGGAAACTTCGAATCTGTGTCGGATGATTATTTTGCGACGCTCGGCTTAAAGATCTTGGAAGGCCGCGACTTCACGATTGATGACGCAGACGCAAAACAGCCGGTGGCGATCGTAAACGCGAGTTTTTCTCGAAAGTATTACGGTCACGAAAGTCCGATTGGCCGGCGGATTCGAATTTTCAATCCCGGTCAGCCGCAGTCATGGCGAACCATTGTCGGGGTTGTTCCGGACACCCTGATGCAGGGTCCATTCGACCAGCAGACCGAGACCGCGGGCTTTTACATGCCGCTGCTTGGCGCCGAGCCGGCCACTCAATTTTGCACGATCATTGTTCGTCCGCGTCCAGGACAGGGCGCTGATACCCTTGGTCCAGCCTTGAGTAAGGCCGTAGCGCAACTCGACGCGAATCTCCCAATTTATTTCGCGGGCACGCCGGCGCGGTTCCACGATGAAATTCTCGGAGCGAACCGCATTATCGCGACGCTCTTCGTCATTTTCGGCGCCGTCGCATTTATTCTGTCTGCGGTCGGCCTCTACGGTGTGATGAGTTTTTCGGTTAACCAACGCACACAGGAATTCGGAATCCGCATGGCCTTGGGCGCGGACGCGGCGCGAATTTTTCGCATGGTGATGACACAAGGCGCATGGCAATTAATGATCGGACTTGTTCTGGGCGCGGGCGCGGCCGCGTTGCTCCTCGGAGTTCTCGCCGCTGCCGCTTTGCAAAATATCCTCTTTAAGGTGAACGCGCTCGATCCGCTCATTTATTTTGCTGTCGCGGGACTCCTTACGGTCGTCGCCGCGGCCTCGTGCTTCGTTCCTGCACGCCGCGCGACGCTAGTAAACCCGATCGAAGCTTTGCGCACTGAATGATATGAATGATCTTCGGTTCGCCCTGCGCCAACTCCGCAAATCGCCGGGATTCACGATCGCGGCGGTGATTGTGCTCGCGCTCGGGATTGGTGCGAATACGGCCATGTTCAGCTTGGTGAACACGCTTTTCTTTGCCCCGCCAGCTTACGCCAAGCCTCACGAAATGGTGCAGCTCTTTTCCCAGGACAAGAAAAATCCGAAAGCCTTCCGCGGGTTTTCTTATCCGACTTATCTCGACATCCGCGAGCAGAACACGGTCTTCAGCGACGCAATGAGTTTCAATCTCGCGTTGATCGGTCTCGGCCAGAAAGGCGATACGCGCCGCGCGTTCGCCGCCATCGTCAGCTCGAACTATTTCTCCGTGCTCGGTGTCCCGCTGGCGCGAGGCCGCGCATTTCTACCGGAAGAGGAGACGCCCGGCCGCAACACGCCGGTCGCGATCGTCAGTTACAGTTACTGGCAGAAGCACGATCTCGATCCAAGCGTGCTCGGCTCGCAGTTACTTATCAACGGCCGGCCGTTCACGATCGTCGGAATTACGCCGAAGGGTTTCGTCGGCACGATGCAAGTTTTGTCGCCGGAGGTTTGGTTGCCGATGAGTGTTTACGATCAAGTAGCGAACGATTTTGTGTCGGAGAACAAGACCACGATTGACGATCGCAAAGGAACGCAGTTGCGCATCATGGGCCGGCTTAAACCCGGGATGACTGCGACCGCGGCCAAGCCTGCGCTCGAAGGGCTAGCGGCCAATTTGGAAAAAGCGTACCCAGTCGAGCAAAAGGACCAGATATTCCAGGCGGCAGCAGTGTCGCGTAATTCGGTCAGCAACAGCCCGTCGGCCGACCGCGCGCTGAAATCCATCGCGCCTTTGCTTCTCGGGATGGCGGTGGTGGTGCTCCTCGTGGCATGCCTTAACCTCGCAAACATGCTGCTTGCGCGCGGCACGGCGCGGCGCAAGGAAATCGCGATCCGTCTCGCGCTCGGCAGCAGCCGTTGGCGCATCGTGCGCCAGCTTCTGACCGAAGGGTTTGTGCTGGCGCTGCTCGGCGGCGTGGGTGGACTCATTCTTGGACTGTGGTCGTCGGATCTTCTGGTTGGTTCAATGCGCAAGCTGATGCCGCTCGACATTGTGTGGTCGAGTGGACCGAACCCGGCGATTTTGGCGGCGACGTTTGGATTTTGCCTGCTCGGTACGCTCATGTTTGCGCTCGGGCCGGCCTTGAAAATCTCGCGCAGCGCGGTGGTGACCGATCTGAAGGAACATGCCGGAGAAGATGTGGTGCGCCGTCGCTGGAAATTTTTACCGCGCAACCCGCTCGTTGTCGTGCAGATCGCGTTCTCGCTCGCGCTGCTTACCGCTGCGGCTTTGTTCATTCGCGGCGCAGGCAAAGCCGCGTCTGTCGATACCGGGCTAAAACCGGGCGCAAGTTACCTTCTCGAAGTCGATGCGAGCTTGGCCGGTTACGAACCAAAACGCGCGCAGGAACTTTATCAGAACTTGAACGAGAGACTGGGGGCGCTGCCAGGCGTCGAGCACGCGAGCATTTCTTCAACGGTCCCGTTCGGGATGATTGAGTTAGACAGAAATGTCCAACGCGCCGGTGTCCGTCCCGGTCCAGAGGCCAAACCGGCGACCGCGGCTGAAGGCCTTGCATTCAAAGCGGCCTGGAACAGCGTGGGCGCGAATTATTTTTCAACCGTGGGATTGCCGGTGCTCCGTGGTCGTGCGTTCACCGAAGCGGAAGCAACGCGACCTGGTCCAAAGGTGGCCATCATTGATGAAGCTCTGGCCAGGAAACTTTGGCAGGACGGTGACGCGCTTGGGCAACGCATTCAATATGCGGGCGAACATACGCCGGCGGCCCAGCCCGGCGGAGGCGCCACCACTGGAAGGAGCGCCGAGTTGAATGAAGAGGAGAAGCAGGAAGAGACGATCGAAATAGTCGGCATCGTGCCGGCAACGCGCCACCAGCTTTTTGAAAAGGAGGAGCCGAGCGGCGCGATCTACTTGCCATTTGCGCGTGGATTCCAAAGCGACGTTTCCTTTTTTGTTCGGTTCCGCTCGCTCGCTTCCGGAAACGAAGCCGTCACGGCCGATTTGCTGCGACGCACCGTGCGCGATGTCGATCCCGCAATCCCAATCATTTCGTTGCGAACATTTGCCCAGTATCTTGATTCGAACCTGGACCTCTGGATTGTTCGCGCTGGCGCCGCGTTGTTCTCCATCTTTGGGGGACTTGCGCTTGGTCTGGCCGTAGTTGGTCTCTACGGAGTCAAAGCTTATTCGGTCGCGCGGCGAACACGCGAGATCGGGATTCGCATGGCGCTGGGCGCGCAGCCGGCCGCGGTCTTGCGATTGATCATGGGCGAAGGCTCGATCATTCTTCTTAGCGGCATCGCGCTTGGCCTTATTCTCGCGGCCGCGACTGGAAAAATACTCAGCGGAATCTTGTACGAGGTCGGCGCACTCGATCCAATCGCCTTTACCGCTGCCCCGTTGTTGCTCGCCGCCGCCGCCCTCGTCGCGACCTGGCTGCCGGCACGTCGCGCGGCGCGGTTAAACCCGGTCGAGGCGCTGCGTTACGAATGAACACGAAAAGCAGGATGACCTTGCAGGCGAAGATCAAATTGCAGGCTAACGAGCGATAAATGCAAACACTTTTTCAAGACCTTCGGTTTGGATTCCGAATGCTTCGGCGCAATCCTGGCTTTTCCGTCTTGGCCTTCCTTTGCCTGACGCTGGGAATCGGTTCGAACGCAGCCGTGTTCAGTTGGATCGAAGGAATTCTGATACGGCCCTATCCACTGGTGCCACACCAGGACCGGATGTTTGCGCTTGTGGGCACGACACGCGGGGTGGAAGGGCATAACGGGCTTTCCTATCCTGACTTTGTCGATTTCGAAAAAAACTCGACGCTGTTTGAATCGTTCATTGTCGATAAAATCACGGGGACGTCGTTGAGCGTTGGCGATCGGGCCGAAATCGCATCGGTGGGAATTGTTACGGCGAATTATTTCGACGCACTCGGCGTGCGGCCAATTCTAGGCCGCGGATTCAGATCCGAAGAAGGGACCGGACGCAATGCGCATCCGGTGGTCGTGATCAGTTATCGAACCTGGAGAGATCGTTACAAGTCCGACCCGGAGATCATCGGCAAGACGCAATATCTCAACGGCGTGCCGCACACGATCGTTGGCGTCGCACCGGAAAAATTTCACGGCACGTTCATCGGTTACTCGTTCAGCTTTTGGGTGCCGACGTCGATGCAGGAGACATTCGACTCGACCGGTTACAAATTGGAAGACCGTGGGGCGCGTTGGATCGAAGGCTACGCATTTCTCAAACCTGGCGTTACGCGTCAGCAGGCGCAGGCCGAGCTGAACTCGATCGCGCAACGGTTGGAAAACGATTTTCCAGATACGAATCGCGGCCACGAAGTCCAGCTCTTCCCGTTGTGGAAAACGCCGTTCAATGGCGCTGGAAATATGTCGCCGACGCTCGCGATCACGATGGCGGTCGTGTTTTTGGTGTTGCTCATCGCGTGCGCGAACGTGAGCAATCTTTTGCTCGCGCGGTCCTTGCTCCGCCGCCACGAGATGACGATGCGACTCGCCCTTGGCGCCGGTCGACGCCGTCTGGTGAAGCAACTCTTGACCGAAGGATTGTTGCTTTCGCTGATCGCAGCCGCCGGCGGAATTGCGGTGGCGTATTGGTGTCGAGACGCACTCGTGCTCGCATTCCCCTCACCCGCGGCAGGGATCGTAATCGACTATCCGGGTCAAATCGATTGGCGAGTGCTCGCGGTCAGCGCCGGAATTTGTATCGGGTCGACTCTGTTATTTGCGCTCGTGCCCGCGATTCACGCCAGCCACGTCGATCTCTCCAGCGCTCTGAAAACCGAAGGCGGCGGTGTCCTTAGTGGAAGCAGTCGCTCGCGATTACGTTCTGCGCTCGTGCTCGTGCAAGTATCACTCAGCTTCGTATTACTCGCCGGCACCGGGTTGCTTTTGCAAAGCTTGAACAAAATGCGAAACGCCAGTCCCGGTTTCTCGACTGATGTGATCGTTTCCGGAGTAGATTTGTTTTCGGGGGGCTACAATCTCGAGCGTGCCAAGATTTTTCACACGCAATTGTTAGATCGGGTTCGGACACTGCCCGGCGTTGAATCGGCCGCGTTTACTCGTGTCTACCCGTTCAGTTATACCGACTTTTCTTCCGCGCCAATTGAGGTCGACGGGTACCAGCCGCCGCCTAATGAACAACCGACTGTGGAGTACTACGAAGTCACGGAGGATTACTTCACAACGCTTGGAATTCCAATTGTTTCCGGTCGCGAATTTATTCGCACGGACGATGAGAACGCGCCGCCGGTAGCGATTATCAACGAAACGATGGCTGCGAAATATTGGCCGGGGAAGAATGCGCTTGGTCAGCGACTTAAAGTCAAAGATCGTTGGTTGCAGATCATTGGGATCGCGAAAAATGCGAATTACCGCACGAAAATTGAGGCGCCAACGCCGTTCTTTTACGTGCCACTGCGACAAAATTTTGTTGGTGTGCGAAACAGTTTGCTAATCCGCACGCGGGAGACGCCCGGTGCGATCATGAATGCGCTCGCGCGCGAGGTTCACGCGCTTGATCCAACCCTTGCGCCGGGAGTCGCTTACCGATTGCAGGAGCAGGTCGACCGAATGAGTTATAGCCAGCGGCTAGCGGTTACGCTCGTCGCACTTTTTGGGGGGATGGCGCTGTTCCTAGCCGCTATTGGATTGTATGCGGTAATGTCCTATTCGGTTTCGCAGGGAACGAGAGAGCTTGGTTTACGAATGGCACTCGGTGCCAGCACACGCGATCTGTTGCGACTCGTTGCTTCGCGCGGCCTGCGGCTAACGACGGCCGGAATCGTCATCGGCGCAATCGCAACGCTCGTGCTCACGCGCTTAATGGGTAACCTGCTCTATAAAGTAAGTCCGCGCGACCCCGTAGCGTTCGGGTTGGCGTTCGTAGTCATCACAATCGCCGCCCTGACTGCATGTTTTTTGCCCGCCTGGCGCGCCACACGCATCGATCCGGTCCAGGCGTTACGTGAACAATGACGAGTATGCTGAACGAATTCCTATTCAAGCACTGCATCGCACCTCGGGAACATCGATGGATGATTTAAGGTTTGCCCTACGCCAACTCCGCAAATCGCCCGGCTTCACAGTTCTCGCGGTGATGACGCTGGCGCTGGGGATCGGGCTCAATACTGCCATCTTCAGCTTAATCAACGATCTGTTCTTGCGCGGTCTTCCATTCAAGGAGCCGGGACGCGTGCTGCACATGTATTCCAATATCAAGGATCGTAATTTGCTGGAAATCGGAGTATCTGCGCCACGCTATCAGCACTACCGCGACGGTCAGACGATGTTCGACGGTTTTGGCGCCGAAAACACCATTCCGTTCACTTTGACCGGATTGGGCGACTCAGTTGAACTTTTTGGCGGTAAAGTGACGTCGAACTATTTCGATGTGCTCGGCGTCCGTCCGATCCGCGGCCGCAATTTTTTGCGGCAGGAAGAAGACACCGCCGACGTGGCGATGGTGACCGAGAATTTCTGGCAAAAGCGCATGGGAGGTGACGCAAATGTGATTGGTCGCAGCATCACCCTGGACGGAGTTCCGCACACGGTCGTTGGCGTCTTGCCGAACTTGCCGTTCTCGTGGACCGGACCGAATGCCGAGGTTTGGACTACGAAACCATTCGTGATTCCCGGATTTTCTTACGAGCGGATGATGCGCGGCACCGGTTTTCTGCGCGTGGTCGGGCGATTGAAACCCGGTATGACATCGGAACAGGCGCGGGCCGCGTTGCCATCGCTCGATCAAAGTTACCGCAGTCAGTATCCGGACAAGATCGACAGCTCAGCGACCATGTCTCTCAAAACGCTGCCCGAAGATGTCGTCGGAAATCTGCGGCCTGCGTTCGCCACATTGCTGGCGGCAGTGGCGTTCGTATTGCTGATTGCATGCAGCAACGTTGCAAATCTCTTGCTCGTGCGCTTCACCGGCCGGCGGCGGGAGATCGCGCTGCGCATGGCGTTGGGCGCGTCCCGCGCCAGCGTGTTGCGACTTTTCATTTTCGAAAGTTTGCTGGTGAGCGTTCTCGCAGGAGTAGTCGGCACAGCGCTGGCGTGGCAGCTGGTGCCGTTCGTGCCGAAAATGGCGGCCAATTTTCTTCCGTTCGATCCCGCGACTGGCGTCAGCCTTTCGCTTCCCGTGCTCGGGTTCACAATTGCACTGTCGATCTTAACGGGCGTGGCCATGGGAATTTATCCGGCACTGCAAAGTTCGCGGGCCGATCTGGTTGACGGATTGAAAGAAGGCGGCCGCGGAACGAGCGGGAGCGTGCACCAACAACGATTCCGCAAAATTCTGGTTGGCGCGCAGGTGGCCCTGTCGGTCACGCTGCTTGCCGGCGCGGCGTTGCTCATCACCAGCTTTGTCCAGTTGAGCCGCCAGAACATTGGGTTCCGCGCCGAAAATCTCTGGATCGGCCTCGTTACGTTGCCGCAAGCCCAATATCCCGATCCAGCCACGCGCCAACGTTTCGTGGAACAAACTCTCGCCGCGCTGCACGCGATTCCGACGCTCCAAAGCTCGACGATCAGCGGCGACATTCCGCTGCTCGCCGGCGCTGGCGGCGCAACCCTTTACTCGCGCTCGGACGGTGAGATTTTACCGGTGGATAAGCGTGCCTCGGCCGCGAGCCACGATGTTGCTCCGGATTATTTCAAGACGTGGGGCGTTCCAATTTTGGCTGGGCGCGATTTCGATCAGCACGATGTGGCCGATCATCAGAACGTGGTTCTGATCAGCCAGGCCGGCGCGCGGAAGGTCTTCGGGAACGAAAATCCGATCGGCAAGACGCTGTTGGTTACGGCTCTGAGTGTGCCGGCCGAGATCGTCGGCGTTGTCGGCGATGTCAGGACGCGGAAAGTCGCCGAACCGGACGACATGGAATTCTACCGCCCTTGGGCGCAGGAGAATTTTCCATTCGCGGTCGTGGCGGTGCGGAGCAATTTAAGAGTCGATGCGGTGACTAAATTAGTGCAATCGGCGCTAAACACTGTCGATCCCGGATTGGCGATCGCAATTCCCCAATCGATGGACAAAATTGTTGCGCAAGCGCTTGGTCAAGCGCGACTGATGATGTGGTTGCTCGGCATTTTCGCGGGCGCGGCGCTGCTTTTGGCAGCCGTTGGAATTTACGGCGCGGTCGCATACACCGTCGAGCAACGCACGGGTGAAATCGGCGTGCGCATGGCGCTCGGCGCGCAAACCATGGATGTGCTGCGGCTGGTCGTAGCGCAGGGAATGAAACCAGTCATTATCGGATTGGCCGCGGGATTGGTGGCAGCGCTTGCGCTTGGACGCTTGCTGACATCGCAGCTTTACCAAATCTCAGCGCACAATCCGCTTGTGCTCACCGCGACCGTTCTGATTCTCGGTACAGCGGCGCTGCTCGCGTGTTTGCTTCCCGCGCGGCGCGCAGCTCTACTCGATCCGATTCAGGCATTGCGCGTTGAATAACATGAACGATCTCCGTTTTGCCGTCCGACAGCTTTTCAAGAAGCCGACATTTGCCGGCATTGCAGTTATCACCCTCGCGCTCGGCATCGGCGCGAACACTGCGATCTTCAGCGTGGTCAATGCCGTTCTGCTTCGACCGCTGCCGTATCCGCACTCTGAAGAACTGGTGTTGCTCCGAGAAAGATTGGTTGGACCATCGGGTTTCGAATCGGGCTCGGTCAGCTACATGAATTATCTCGATTGGCGCGCAGCGCAGCGCAGTTTCACAGATCTTGCACTCGTTAGGACCGAGGGCGTAAATGTTTCAGCCTCCGATTCCGCTTCACCGCCCGAACGAATCCGAGCGGCGCGGATCACTGCAAATTATTTGTCGGTCTTGCAAGTCGCGCCGCGCATTGGGCGCGATCTTGTCGAGAAGGACGATGTTCCCGGCGCGGGAAAAGTGGTGCTAATCAGCGAACGGCTCTGGCGCAATCGATTTGGCGCGTTGCCGCTTGCGCTCGGCCAGCGACTGAATGTCGATGGCGTCCCGCGCGAAATCGTCGGCGTTGTTTCGGAGAAAGTTCGCTTTCCGCGTAACCCCGACATTTTTCTTCCACTGGCCGATCTGCGCGGCGATCACGATTTTCTTTCGCGCGGCAATCACGAAGCTTTTTCTTGTCTGAGCCGGCTCAAACCAAATGTGACATTCGCGCAAGCACGGGCGGAGCTCGACACTATCGCCGTCGATCTCGCGCGCCGTTTCCCCGATTCAAATACCGGACGACAGGTTTCTGCAAAACCGTTGCTCGAATTTGCCGTCGGCGAATACCGACACCTTCTCTACCTGTTGCTGGCCGCGGTTGGTTGCGTGCTTTTGATCGCGTGTGCGAATGTGGCGAACCTGCAACTGGCGCGTGGAATCGCGCGCCGCCAGGAATTCGCAGTGCGAGCGGCGCTCGGCGCAGGCCGATGGCGATTGGCACGGCAAGTCTTGGTCGAAACGGGAGTGATCGCGCTATTCGGCGGATGTTGCGCAGCGCTGATCGCACTCTGGAGTCTCGATACTATTCGCGCGATCTCTCCCGCAAATGTGTCTCGCTTTCAGGAAACTACCATCGACCCAGTAGTTCTTCTTTTCACCACTGCCATCATTATCGTCTCCGCATTCCTCGTCGGCATCTGGCCGGCACTGCGCATTTCAAATAGCATCTCGATGGCGAACGACCTTCACGACAGCAGCGCGCGCGGCAGCGATGGCGCGCAACGGCAGCAGGCGCGCTCAATTCTAGTCGTCGCGCAAGTGGCACTCGCCGTCGTTCTGCTCGCGGCCGCAGGATTAACACTTAAAAGTTTTTGGCGCGCGCAACAGGTTCCGCTCGGATTCAATCCGCATGGCGTGTTGACCATGACAATTGCTTTGCCTGCAGCAGGGTATGACTCGCCGGAAAAGATCTTGCGCTTTTACGATCAAGTCCTCGAAAAAATCAAAGCATTGCCGGGCGTGAGCGCCGCAAGCATTTGCAATAACGCGCCGTTCGATCACGACGAATGGGACAGCTCATTTCACATTACGGGCACGCCGCCCGATCCTCTCGGCCAGGAACCGATCAGCGAAATGGCCATCATTTCACCGGACTACTTTCGCGTGCTCGAGATGTCGATCTTGCGCGGACGAAGTCTTAGTGCGCAAGACACCGCCGGATCCCCTGGCGTGGTCATTATTGATGAACTCGCGGCGCAGAAATTTTTTCGCGGCGTGGATCCGATTGGCAAACAGATCGACGATCCAGTGACAGTCGGCGACAGCAATCAGAATGGCGTTCCGATTACGATCGTTGGGATTGTGCCGCACACGCGCAACAATGCGCCCGGCGACAAAATTGACGCTCGCAATTTGCCGATGATGTACTTCAGCGCGTCGCAGTTCGCGAAAGGCGGGCAGAATCTGATGGTGCGCGCGCAAGCCGGGTACAATCCGCATTCACTCGTGAGTCCGATCAAGGAACAAATCGCATCACTCGATCCCGATCAGGCCGTCTCCGAAGTCGCGACGATGGAGGAAAACATCGGCGAAAGTCTCGCTTCGCGGCGCCTAACGATGACTCTGCTTGGGCTTTTTGCCGGCCTGGCGCTTTGCCTTGCAAGCATTGGTTTGTATGGCGTGATGGCGTTAAGCGTCACGCAGCGCACGCGCGAACTCGGAATTCGCATGGCGCTTGGCGCGGCGCGCTCGGAGATTTTCCGTTTGGTCCTGGGTCAAGGCATGATCCTGGTTTCGGTTGGGATTGGGTTGGGATTGATTGGTGCGATCGCGGCGAGTCGTGCCTTAAGCAGTTTGCTCTACAGCGTCGGTGCGCTCGATTTTCCCGCTCTTGCCATCGCAATTGCGTCGCTCGCATTTGTCTCCCTGCTCGCGTGTTGGTTGCCGGCTCGCCGTGCCACCCTAGTCGACCCCATTCAAGCACTGCGCACCGAATAATATGAACGATCTCCGCTTTGCTCTCCGACAGCTTTTGAAGAATCCCGCCTTCACGATCATTGCGGTGTTCGCGCTGGCGCTCGGCATCGGCGCGAAC
>Ga0193729_1001276_pt1 | contig 12934 bp, 13 predicted proteins | sample U1c2metaG_FD_143036 | JGI IMG/M metagenome (GOLD analysis project Ga0193729, IMG submission 143036) | Soil microbial communities from a riparian zone of the East river system, Colorado, United States - U1c2 | ecosystem: Environmental > Terrestrial > Soil > Riparian zone | place: USA: East River... | reverse complement strand
TTCCATATCGACTGGTTGCGCGATTCAGATCCGATTGCCGCGCTCTTCGTTGCCGGAGTGGTTGTCTCCGTGAGTTGGAGGCTGGCCCGCAGAACCATCGACGCCCTTCTCGACGCCGCTCCTGCCGGCGTGCGCAACCGGATTATTTCCGCAGTTTCGAAAGTGGATGGACTACTCGAAGTGGATCGCGTAAGGATTCGCCGTGCCGGCAATCGCTACTTTGCCGATCTTTCTATCGGACTGGCGCGCAACGTAACTTTCCAGCGCTCTGAACAGGTCGCGGATGCAGTCACCGTGGCGGTTCACAATGTTCTCCCCGATGCCGACGTGATCGTTCACTCGGTCCCCCGAGCCATGACCACGGAAAATATTTTTGATAAGGTCCGTGCCGTCGCTACCCGCCAAAATTTCAATGTGCACGATGTCAGCGTGCAGAACCTGCATGGCCATCTGCACGTCGAACAACATCTGGAACTGGACGAGCACTTGAGCCTGAAGGAAGCTCACGACCGCGTCACGCTTCTTGAATCCGAGATCCGCAGTGACGTCCCGGAAATTTCTTCCATTCTCACCCACATCGAGAGCGAACCCGCCACCATCGAAACCGGGGATGAAATCCTGCGAGATGCCAGGCTGGAAAAACGTTTGAAAGAGATTGCGTCTGAGTTCCCCGAAATCCTGGATATGCACGACGTCCAGATCAAACGCGTGCGCGGCCGTTTGTATGTCTCCTGCCACTGCACTATGTCAGATGAGCTGCCGCTGTCGCGCGTCCATGACATTTCCACCGACCTCGAAATCCGTTTCAAGCAGGAAGCCCCGGAGCTGTTCAGAGTGCTGATTCATCCTGAGCCGAGCACGGACAATCGGCGGTGATGGCAGTCACAGCGAGGAAGGAATTTACGAAGTACGATTGACGATTGTCGATTGCAATCGACCTCGAGGTAATTTATGGCGAATAGGTCTGATGAACTCAAGACTCGGACTAAAAAGTTCGCTCTGCGGATTATCAAGGTAAGCCGAGCGTTGCCTCGTTGTCCGGAAGCTCGGGTGATCGGATATCAACTGCTGCGCTCTGGAACTTCGGTGGCGGCAAATTATCGCGCGGCTTGCCGCGGACGTTCACGCCCCGAATTCTTGGCGAAAATTGGAATTGTCGTCGAAGAAGCGGATGAAACTGTCTTTTGGTTGGAAATGCTGACAGAGGCCGGCTTAGTCCGTGCCGAGCTTCTGGGTGACATTATTTCCGAAGCGAACCAGTTGGTCGCTATCTTCTCTGCTTCACAGCTCACGGTGAAGCGAGGCTTTTCAATCGAAAATCGTCAATCGTAATTCGTAAATTGGTGTCCTATGACTGAAGCCCGCGCCACCCTCCTCGACAACTACCGCTTCACCGCCGTCGCCACCTCCGGCCACGCCATCGTGGTCGACGGCGATAAGAAAACCGGCAACAGCCCCATGGAATTAGTATTGATCGGTCTTTGCGGATGCACTGGCTACGACGTGGCCAGCATTCTCCGCAAGAAGCGAGAACCGTTCAGCAGCCTCGAAGTACGCGCCACCGCCGAGCGGGCTGCTACGCCACCGACGGTCTATACTGACATTCGCCTAATCTATCGCGTGGGAGGAAATGTTTCCCACAAAGCTGTCGAAGATGCGGTCAAGCTCTCGAAAGAAAAGTATTGTTCAGTATCGGCGATGCTGCAGAAAACAGCCAAAATCACTTTCGAAATCGAATACGTAGCAGATTAGGAATTTAGAAATCAACAATCAGAAATCAACAATCAAAAATCAAACTTCGACAATCGTACTTCGTAAGTCCCCCTCTCCCGTCCGTGGATATCTTTACATCGCCGCCGCCGCATTCTTGTGGGGAGTCGCAGCTACCTTGGGACGCGCCGCCTTCACCGGACGCTTGCTTCCCGGCGGAGAGGCGCTGCGGCCCATTGATCCTCTGATTCTTTCCCAGAGCCGGACTACATTTTCTTTTCTCATCTTTCTTCCAGTGCTGGGTTTGTATCGAGGTTGGCGGCAACTGCGATTACCTCGCGCCGATGTGGGCAGAATTTTTCTGTTGGGAACTCTGGGCGTGGCCGCGTCCAACTATTTTTATTATTTGGCAATCCAAAGAACGAATGTGGCCACTGCCATCATCCTGCAATATACGGCGCCGATCTGGGTTTTGCTTTACTCCGTTGCTCGCAGATTGCAGAAGCCGACGCTGCAACGTGTCTCCGCGGTGGGATTGGCTGTAGCCGGAATCGCCATGGTGATTGGCGTCTTGGGGCCGGGAACGTTCCGATTGGATCCGCTCGGTGTGACGGCAGCGCTGCTCGCGGCATTTTCGTTTGCGTTTTATAACATTGGCGGACACAGCATCCTCGCCCGCTACGATCGCTGGACGGTCCTGCTGTACACCACGTTCAGCGCATCGCTCTTCTGGATCGTGGTCAATCCACCGTGGAAGATCGTCGCCGCCCACTATTCCGGCGGGCAGTGGCTTTTCCTGCTGGGCTTCTCGCTGATCTCGGTACTGGGTCCGTTTTCATTTTACTTCGCGGGATTGCAGCATCTGGAACCCACACGCGCAGTTGTGGTCAGTTGTCTGGAACCGGTGTTTTCGATCGTGATTGCTGCAATTGTATTGGGCGAGATTCTCCGGCCGATACAAATGATAGGAATCGTAATTGTGCTGGCGGCGATCATCGTGGTGCAGTTGCCAGATCGGAAGTCACGTGAATCAGTGCCGGCGGTGGAACCCATTGAATAGGATTGTGTGAAACCCGCGCAGACTATTCCAGCTGTTTACCCTTTGTCTCGGGCAACTGCGTCGCCACCAGCGTGGCCAGAAAAAACGACACTGCACAAAGATAGAATGCCCAGCTTAAACCCTTGGTTTCTCCCACTCGTCCAATCACAAGGGGCGCAATTGAACTCATAGCGCGGGCTCCGTTATAGGTAAAACCCAAAGCACGGGCTCGAACCTCGGTTGGGAAAATCTCGCTGCCAATGATGCCGGAACCGGAAAAAAATCCTGTGCCGAAGAAAGCGACCACCGTTCCTACCACCAGCAATAACCAAGGCTGCCTCACCGTCGCATAAAGTGCTACCAGAAGGGATGCCATGAAAGTATAGACTAAGAAAGACTTGCGCCGTCCCAGATAATCCGCCACCCAGCCGAAGCTGGCGTATCCGGGAAACATTCCGAACAGATTCAGCACTACCATCAGAGTTGTTGTGCCCATGACGCCGAACCCGCGTCCGCCTTGTTCCACGGGGAGCGAAAGATATGGCGGCATCCATGTGAACAGTCCCCACCACGCAAACATCCCGAAAAAATTCACGAACAGTAGCGCAAACGTGTACTTCGCGAACGGTGGCTGGAAGATACGCGCGAAGCCAGCATTGTTGGATCGATCCTGTGCAATCGAAGTCGGTGGCTCCTTTGCCATCCGATGACGCTCCAGCCACATTTCGGATTCCGGCACATCTTTGCGGATCCATAAAATAACCAGCGCAGGCAGGATTCCTACGAAAAACACCATCCGCCAATTCGCGTAGTGCAATACGATTCCCGCAACCAGCGCCGCAAGCGCATATCCAATTGCCCACGAACTTTGGACGATTGAAATCGCCTTGGCGCGCAGCTCGGTGGGCCAGGTTTCAGCTACCAGCGTTGCGCCGGTATTCCACTCGCCCCCCATCCCCAGCCCGAGGATGAAGCGGAAGGCTGCGAGCATCGCTACAGAAGTAGCCAAACCGGAAGCGAAAGAGCATATCGAGTACGTGAGGATGCTTAACGTCAGACCGCGTTTCCGTCCGATGTGGTCGGCGATGAAGCCAAAAGATACGCCGCCGATGCCGGATGCCAGCAAAGTCAGCGTACCCAAACCTCCGGCGGTCGCTTTGCTCATTCCCAGATCGCGCATGATGTGGGTCAACACCAGCGCGTAGAGCATGACGTCGAATGCATCCAGCATCCATCCCAACCCTGCCGCAATCAAGGTGCGGCGTTGCGACGAGGTGGTTTGGGAAAACCTAAAGGGGACGGGCATCGCTGGGATTGTCAATTTTCAATCGGTAATTAGCAATTGAAAACTGTCTTCGTGATTGCCATGGCGGATGCTGCGATCATCAACTGTGCAGCTTCAGCAAATGAAAATACCTGCGGGCCTTTTTTACGTCACGGGCAATCTGCTCACGCAATGCGTCTATTGAGGGAAACTTGATTTCATCACGCAGCCGTTCGAGAAAGTGTATTTCCACTTCCGTCTCAGGACCCAGTTCAAGAGGGTGGAAGTTCAGCAAATGGGTTTCCACGGCAAACGACTCTACCTCGAACGTTGGACGGTTTCCCACATTCGTTACCGAATCAAAACATTCCCCGCCCACGCGGGTGCGCGTTATGTAAACCCCATCTTTCGGAACCAGTTCCTCGTAGCGGCTCAGATTGATGGTGGGAACTGTGTATTTGGAACCGTATCCGCGGCCCCGGCCTGGCGTAGAAAGAATGCTGAATGGACGTCCCAGCAGATGCCGCGCCCTGCTCACTCGTCCCTGAGCCAGTAGCTTGCGAATGTGACTGCTCGAGACAGGTTCCCCGCGCAGCTGCACCTCGGGAAAGACGTTCACCTCGAATCCCATTTCACGCCCTAGCTCAGTCAACAGCTCAACGTTACCTGCCGCCTTGTGGCCGAAGCGGAAGTTGTAGCCTTCGTGGACTTCGCGGGCCTGCAATCTTTTTTTAAGGATCTCCTCGGCGAACTGACGTGGCGTCATCAGCGACAAGTCGCGGGCGAAGGGAAGCAGCAGGGCAGCATCAAGGCCGGTGGCTTCGAGAAGCCGCAGTTTTTCTGGAGTCGGCGTGAGCAGCTTAAGTCCGGAATCCGGCCTCAGGATACGCACCGGATGAGGCTCGAACGTCACCGCCACTGCTTTAATGCCTCGTTCCCGCGCCCGCCGCACAATGTCTTTCAGCACGTGACAGTGGGCGCGATGTACGCCGTCGAAATTCCCCACGGTCACCACTGTAGGACCGAAGCCGGCAGGCACATCGTCGAGTTTATGAAAAACGTACATGCAAGTTTCTTACGTAGCGGCAGGCGACTCGCCTGACCAGGTAGCCGACGAGCTGCGCTCGTCCCGGCAGGCGGGGTCGCCTGCCGCTACGCGATCTAAATCTCGAATTCCAGTTTCATACCGTCGTACGACAACTGCACATGCTTCGGCAACGTCGCATTCGTGGCCGCATGGGGCAAGTCATGACAAATGTGTGTGAAGAAAGCTCGCTTGGGCTTCACCCGTTCCACAATGCGGAGTGAATTGTCCACCGTCGAGTGCGTGGGATGAGGCCGATGCCGCAAGGCATCCAGAAACAAAATATCCAGATCCTTTAACTGTGCAAACGATTCCTCAGGAATTTCACTGAAATCGGTCAGGTAGGCTGCCGATCCGAAACGAAATCCAATGATCTCAGCATCTCCGTGCTTTACGGTTACTGGCTCGAAGCGCGCTCCGAATAGTTCCACCGGACCGTTGATCGGATTCAATTCAACCTGTGCCAGCCCGCCGTATTTGTAGTCGGCGTCAAAAATATACCGGAACATGTTGCGTAAAAACTCGGCAGCTTCCGGCCGCGCATAAAGGGGAATCTTGCCGGGCCGGTGATAGCTCAGGGGTCGCAAATCGTCAATGCCCAGGATGTGATCGGCGTGGGCGTGAGTATACAGAACCGCATCCAGTTGGCGAATTTGCTCGCGGATAGCCTGCTCGCGAAAATCGGGAGTGGTGTCAATAAGTACAGTCTTGGTGTCATATTCCACCAGCACCGAGGGCCGAGTGCGGCGGTCGTGTGGATCGGAAGAATGGCAAACGGCACAGTCACAACCGATGGTGGGCACACCCATAGACGTGCCACTGCCCAGCACCGTGAGCCTGGCCTTCATCTTTAACGGGTTCCCGTTCCCTTAATTGGAGTTTGCGGAGGACGAGTCACTGCATTGGTCACTTCGACGTAGGCCATGCGCAACTCGTAAAGAACGTTCTGGAGAAAGTTTTCTTCGGCGGCAGTCAGGTTGCCTTTGGTTTTTTCTGATATCAAACTCAAGGTGTCAATGGTCTGGCGCGCTCCGATCAGGTCCAGACGAGGCTTGCCGCCTTCTTCCTGCATCAGTCCGAGCTGCAGCATGGCCGTCATGTAAAGCGAAGCCATGAAACGCTCGAAAGTCATTTCCAGCTCTTTGGCCGAATGCCCGCTTAATTCCACGCGCGCGTCGAGATCTTTGGACGACTTGCGATAAGCGTCCGCCTGCTCCTGCTGCTCGCTCGCGGAAGGCGGAGGCGACATTGGCGGTTCCTCGGTGGCTGCGGCCTGCTTCGGCATAGCCGCAGGTTCCTTGGCAGGCACAGGGGCTGGGGGAACGCTGGATACTTCTTCTTCAGACACTTCTTTGCGACGTTCTCCTTCAGACGTGAACAGGCGGCGATCAGTTACGATGAAACTTTCCTGCTTCTTCTCAGCCATAATTTTCCCTTCAGTGTTTAAAAACTCCAGAAAATGGTAAGTTGGCCACTGTTGCAGCGGCGCCGCCGGCGTGCAGTTGCTTTCCTGGCAACGCGGCTTCGCGCCGCAGATAACCGAGCGCCACCGCATTCTCCCCGCCGGCAACGGGCAGTGAAGCGGAGCTGGTGATTTCTCCGACGTCTTTCCCGTCCGCTTGAATCTTTATTCCGAGCGCCGGAAGCGGACCGCTAATTTCGAAGCCGATAAAGCTGCGGTGTACGTTGGCGCGGGAACGGATGCGTTCCACAATCTCTTGTCCGATGTAGCAGCCCTTGGTGAAATGCAAAGCGCGTTGCTGTCCGGTTTCCTGCGGAAGATCTTTTTCACGAATGTCCTGCCCATAACGCGGGATGCCCGATGCGATGCGGAGTAACTCCAGTGCGGCTGTCCCTACGGGCTTTGCATCAGCCTTGAGCAGCGCCTCCCATACGGACTTCACATTCTCCGGAGCTAGCCACAGCTCATAACTCTCGACCGTCGGACTATCTCCGCGAACAATAGTCAGCTCGGTATTTCTCCAGGTCAAATCGTGGTATTGAAGAGGATCGAGTTCCGGAAATTCCACACCCGCACTCCGCAACGCCCCCCGCGCCTTCGGTCCTGCAATCCCAATCGCGGTTAATTTCTCATTCATCGCAACTTCTACATCATCCATGATGATGTAGTGATCGAAAACCTCGAGAACTTTCCGGACTTGTGACTGGTCAGTATCGACCAGCAGGGAGGATCCCCGGTTGTAGGCATAAAGATCAGCCAGGATGCGTCCTTGGGGATTTAGAAGAAAGGCATAAAGACCATGACCCTGAGCCAAGTCACGCACGTTGTTCGTAATCATCCCGTTCAACCAACGGGTTCGGTCACCGCCTGACACACTAATCTTGGCGCGCCAGCCCAGATCGTAGACTCCAGCATCAGCAACCAATGCTTCGAATTCCGCTCGCACGTTGCCGAAATCCGCAGCCGTAGCTGCTCCCGAGTACTCGCTCAGATGAGCGGAAGTCGACGCGAGTGTGTCATGGAGAGCAGTAGCAGTCATGTAAGTTTGATTATAGCGAAGGTAAGGACTGCCCGTGACGAAACGGCGTGTCCCTGCCGCTCCGATGTGCTGAGTTACTGGGGCAGGATAGAGGATGTAAGAATTGCACATTAGCCCCCGGTTATGACAGATTGCGCCACTTTGCCCTGAGGGCCACGGAGAAATCTGGAATGAAGCAATCCGCGAGTTGGGAGCCTAAAATGCAGCCATGGGCATCCTGGAGCGTTTATGTGGCACTTTACAACATGAGCGGAAAGGCAGCCTCGGGTCCACCATGATGTCCAGCGTGCCGCGCTCTCTATATCTTTTAGCTAATACAATGCTATCTTACTGATTCCCGGCTGGTATGCTACCTTTTCCTGCCGTGAGCCAGAAAAAGCGCATCGCCATCATCCCCGGAGACGGGATCGGAAGGGAAGTCATCCCTGAAGCCGTTAAGGTCATCGCGGCCACTAAGGCTCCGGTCGAGCTGACGACGTTTGATTGGAGCGCAGAACGCTATCTCGCTGACCGCGTTACTGTTCCGCCGGACGGATTCGCCATGCTGGCGCGCGACTTTGATGCCATCCTGGTGGGCGCATTTGGCGATCCGCGCGTGCCTACCAATATTCATGCCAAGGAAATCCTGCTTGGCATGCGCTTCAAAATGGATCTGTATGCCAATGTGCGGCCGGTGAGCCTGCTGGATGCCGCTCTTTGTCCTCTCAAGCGAATTGAGCCGCGAGACGTCGATTTCGTCGTGATTCGCGAGAATACCGAAGGCATGTACGTGGATGCAGGAGGCATTTTCAAGCAGGACACGCCCGATGAAATCGCGGTTCAGGAGGACATCAACAGCCGTAAAGGTGTGGAACGGATTATTCGTTATGCCTTCGATTACTGTGAGCGTCAGACCAAACAAGACGGTAGCCCGCGAAAACGCGTGTTAATGACCGACAAGGCCAACGTCATGACTTATGCGGGAGGCTTGTGGCAGCGGATATTCAAAGAAGTCAGTCGGGAGTATCCGCAAATCGCAGCCGAGCATATGTACGTAGACGCGCTGTGCATGCAGATGGTGCGCGATCCGCGTCCGTTGGACGTGATCGTCGCGAATAATATGTTCGGCGATATTCTTACCGACCTCGCGGCTGGGTTGCAAGGCGGCCTGGGTATGGCGGCGAGCGGAAATATTCATCCGGGGAAGACTTCGATGTTCGAACCAGTGCACGGATCGGCTCCGCCGATTGCGGGGAAGAACATTGCGAATCCTTTTGGTGCAATTTTGACGGCGGCCATGATGCTGGCCCATTTGGGGTTAACGTCGGAAGCGGGCAAAATTGAAGCAGCCGTGCTGGAAGCGGTGCGACAAAAAAAGATTACGCAGGATGTTGGTGGGAGCCTGCGGACGAAAGAAGCAGGAGATTGGGTGGCTGGGAGAATTGGTGAGGCCTGAGGACAATTTTCGTAATTTGGACCGTCGAATGAGACGGGTCTTTCAGAAATCGCATGCCCTAGCCTCTTTTTTCTTCGGGCTGTTACTGCTGGCGGCATTTGTCTCAGCACAATCCACGCCTCCGCCCACCTCTCCGGTTCAGCAGCAAAAAGCCGCGGGCGAGGGCGCCCGCGCCACACAAACACAAGCTCCGGAAGAAGCGGAACAAAAGATTTCGCCTCAGGAAGCAGAAGAACTTTTCCGATCTGTTGACGAGATCCTGCAATTTGCCAGCAAAGACAGCTCTCTTCCCATCAAGCAGCCAGTGAAACGCACTCTTACCAGTCGCGACCAGGTTGTGGCCTACATCACCAAGCACATGTCCGAAGATGAGGATGCGCAACGCTTGCGCCGCTCCGAACTCGTACTGAAAAAGTTTGGCCTGTTGCCTCGCGACTTCGATCTGCAAACTTTTCTTCTCGCACTTTTACGCGAGCAGGTCGCCGGTTACTACGATCCCAAGACTAAAACTGTGAACCTGCTTGATTGGGTGGACGTGGAACAGCAGCGTCCCGTGCTGGCGCACGAACTAACTCATGCACTCCAGGACCAGTCCTTCGGCCTCGAGAAATGGATGAAAGCGGGTGCGGGCGGCCCGGCGGCGAACCATGGCAAAGATCCAACTCAAGCGGACATTGAAAGCGATGAAACGGCGGCGGCTCGGCAGGCAGTGGTGGAAGGCCAGGCGATGGTGGTGCTCATTGACTACATGCTCGAGCCCACCGGTCAATCGCTAAAGGATTCGCCGCAAATTGTCGAAGCTCTGAAACAGGGCATGCTGGTGGGCACAGCCGACTCGATCCAATTTCATAATGCGCCGATCTATCTCAAAGAAGCGCTGACATTTCCTTATCGCTACGGCATCGATTTTGTCGCCGATGTGCTGGCCAAGGATGGCAAAGAAAAAGCCTTTGCCGGCGTGTTTACGAATCCGCCGCGCACTACGCGGGAAATCATGGAGCCGAAGACGTATCTCTCTGGGGAGCGTCTGGAGGCGATGCGTATGCCCGACTTGTCGAAGATTTTCAAATCCTACGAGCATTTTGACAGCGGCGCTGTTGGCGAGTTCGATGTGGCCGTGCTGATCGATCAATATGCCGGCTCAAAGGCGTCGCATGATCTCTATCCTCACTGGCGCGGCGGCTATTATTACGCCGCGCGGCCAAAGTCGAATCCCGATGGCGCGCTCGGGTTGCTGTATGTATCCCGCTGGTCGAGCCCACAGGAGTCTGCCGAGTTTGCTGCGATCTATGCCAGATCGCTCGAGAAACGCTATCGTCGTGCACACCAGAATGGCGACAATCGAGTAAAAGATCTCGAAACGCTTGAGACTTTGACCGGCCGACACACGTGGGCGACTGAAGATGGTCTGGTTGTGATTGATGTGCAGGGCGACACCGTTATGGTCACCGAAAGCCTGGACGAGGAAGTCACAAAAAAGATGGAGCAGGAACTTTTCACGGCGAGCGGCGGAAATGGCCGAACAAAATAAAATGCAGGTTCGCATCGTGACCGCAATTCGCCGGATTCCACGAGGAAAAGTCTCCACCTACGGTGCGGTCGCGCGTGGCGCAGGATATCCGGGAGCGGCGCGGCAGGTGGTTGGTGTTCTACATCGTTCGTTCGGATTGCCTTGGCATCGCGTTCTGGGTGCGGGCGGCGAGATTAAGTTGCGCGGGGATTCCGCCATCGAACAGCGGTTGCGTTTGGAAGCTGAAGGTGTGCGATTTCGCGGCCGGCGGGTAGATATGAAGGCGCACGAATTCCGTTTTCCGCGCCGCTGATTACGGATACTGACTATCTCTGACTGGTCTCTCCGGCCAGCACTCTCCGATTGAATTCCCCTGATTTGTTTCGAGGCACACTCAGCGATTTCCATTCGCTGGCCTTGAAGTGTTTGGCTAGAAACACGATTTGTCCGCAGTGATACGCGTAGTGTGCGACCTGACGGTTGATGGCCTGCATCACGGAATGCGGCTCCCCGCGGATCTCTACTTTGCGCCGCAGATCTGAATCAATGATCGGATCAAGCGCCTGAAAAAGTCTGTCCCAGCCCTCGTTCCAGCTCTTTAAGAGTTCTTCCCGCGTCGCAGCTGGATCCACAAACTCCGTGTCGCGATTGCGATCGGGCTTCTCTCCATCGCTGGTCAGGAAATCGGTCCAGCGCGAGCGCATGTTCCCGGTCATGTGTTTGACGATGATGGCAATCGAGTTCATCTCTTCGTCGAGCGTCGCGAACAATTGTTCGTCCGTGACCTGTTCCATCGCGCCCTCGGCCATTTTTTTGTAGAAACGAAATAGAGCGACGGAGTCTTCGACATAAGAAGCGCTGAATTTGTGTGCCATCACCTACACCTTGAACTGCTCGTCGATTTCTACCTGGTACCCTGAAACTAGGCGGTTGGTCTCGTTGGCCATGCCGACCACCGCCATCAATTCCTTGAACATCTCGTCCGTCATGCCTTTTTTTCTCGCTCCGACGGTGTGCGAGGCGATGCAATAGCCGCACTGGTTGCTGACGCTCACGGCCAGGTAAATCATTTCTTTGGTCAACGGATCGAGCGCGCCCGGCGCCATGATCTGCTTGATGTCTTCCCAGGTCCGCTTGAGAGTCGCGGGATCATGGGCAATCGCCTTCCAGAAATTATTTATCCAGTCCGTCTTGCGGGTGGCCATGATGTCGTCATAGACCGCCCGCACTTCTGGACTGGCATTTTCGTATTCGATGAATCCCAGTGTCGGCATTGCTTCTCCAATAAGCATTCAGCAATCTGCAATCAGCAATCAGCCAGAGCCCAACGTGGCCAAGTGCAGGGTTTCCTTCAACTGTTACTTGAACGTTTAGGTAATTCGCCGCGCAGCAGCTTGGCTAACTCTGCGGCCTGGCATCGCACCCCAAGATAGAAATGACCGAAGAGGGCGTACACGGCGCTGACCTCATCGAAGCGCATTTCGTAGATCAATTTCTTGAAAATCAGAGGATCATCAGCAAACAAGTCCACGCCCCATTCCCAGTCGTCGAAGCCGATCGAGCTAGTGATGATCTGCTTGACGTCCCCGGCATAACGCCGGCCAATCATGCCGTGATCGCCCATCTGGCGCGCCCGCTCTTCGATAGGTAGCGTGTACCAGTTCTTGTCTTCGCCACGGCGGCGGTCCATGGGATAAAAAGATATGTAGCGGCTCTTGGGCAAGTCGGGGAATAAGCGAGGCCGCATTGCCTCTTTTTGCCGCGCCACGACCTCTTTGATTTCGCGATTCCACTCTTCGGAATGAGGTTCGACGCTGCGCTCGGCCAACGCGCTGTATGCCTTAATCGTGGACTCGTACAATCCCAACTCGATCACCGACACGTAGGACGTCGTAGGTTCCAGATAGTCGCTCAGCCGCAGTCGCGCCACATTCAGTTCCGCCTGATTCAATTCATCAAATGCGGGACGGAAGTGGACGAACATCAGATCGCCTTTGTGGCCCAGCAGAGAAAAGAGCGCCGACTGGCCCGCCGAATTCTGCTCCATCTTCGACAGCACCGAACTGGCTTCACGCACGATTTCGCTCTTCTGCGCCGCGCGCAGCGGGCGCCATGCCGCCCAGTTAAAGCGCATCATCTGGTGCAAGACGCTGTAGCCCTCGACCGTCAAGGGGACAGGAGGTATCTCGGCGGCAACGGCTTGGGGGCGAACGGTGCGGGTGGACGACATGATCGGTCTTCGAATACTTTAGCGGATTATTGTACTCGGAAGGAAGAGACCGCCGGGAAGGTCATTGGCCGCGGTGGGACGGCGTAGCGAGAATGGGTCGTAAGGGGATGCGTCATCAGGATTACCTATGCCTCTGCGGGTGTCTCGTCCGTCAGCGGCTC
>Ga0193729_1001275_pt1 | contig 12939 bp, 12 predicted proteins | sample U1c2metaG_FD_143036 | JGI IMG/M metagenome (GOLD analysis project Ga0193729, IMG submission 143036) | Soil microbial communities from a riparian zone of the East river system, Colorado, United States - U1c2 | ecosystem: Environmental > Terrestrial > Soil > Riparian zone | place: USA: East River... | reverse complement strand
CCGATGATCGGTTGGGCGGCGGCGCGGGGCACGTTGAACGCCGGCGCGTGGACGCTTTTCGCGATTCTGTTTTTTTGGCAGCTACCGCATTTTTTCGCGATCGCGTGGATGTATCGCGATGATTATACCCGCGCCGGTTTCCAAATGATCTCGAGTGATGACCGCACTGGTGAACGGAGCGCCAGCCAAAGTGTCTTCTTCTGCATGCTCCTTTTTGTCGTTGCCGGTTTGCCTGCGTTTCTTGGGATCGCCACGGTTTTTTATCTTTTGGCAGAGCTGATCCTCGGCGCCGTGTTTGTCGCCGTAGCGATGCGATTTTTGAAAACGCGCGCGCGGTCGGATGCGCGACGGTTGTTTATAACCTCGATTATCTACCTGCCGCTGCTGCTCGGCGCCCTGGTGTTGAGTAAAGCATGAACGCGAGCACGACCACTTTAGATAGCCAGTCATCGAGAACTGCGACGGTTTGGAAGACCGTCCTAATCGCGATTCCAATTCTCACGCTGGCGCTCTTGCTTTGGTTGCGACAGCTGGAAGTGACTGCGCTTCGCCAGCGCACGGTTTCTTCTTACGGAACGGTCCCCGAATTTGTCCTGGTGAACCAAGACGGACAAAATTTCGGTTCGGCTCAATTGCGCGGCAAAATCTGGATCGCCGACTTCATTTACACCACTTGCCCCGGACCGTGCCCCATGATCAGCAGTCGAATGAGTGAATTGCAGAAGCCGCTCGAAAAAACGGACGTCCATCTCGTCTCGTTTTCGGTGGATCCGGCGAAAGACACCCCGCAAGTTTTGCGCGGCTACGCCGAGAAATTGCAGGCCGAGCCCGGCCGCTGGGATTTTCTGACCGGCCCGCAATCGACGATTTACAATTTATCGCGCAACGGGTTCAAGCTTGCGATCTCAGACGGCGGCGGAGAGAAAGGAATTCCAGTCCACAGCACGCGAGTGATTTTAGTGGATCGGCATGGCGCGATCCGCGGTTATTACGACGCCGCCGAAGCCGACGCGGTCACGAAATTGGTCGCCGACACGACTCATCTCCTGCGCGAGCAGCCGAAATAAGAAAAGCGAACGCGGTTATCGGTTATCCTCAAACCAAGCTGACAATTTTGTAATTGTTGATCATATGGAAATTATAGATTGGGCCGCCCTATGTTACTCATTCGTGACAATTTCCCGGTTTTCCGTCCGGTCAGGCCTACTTCAACCGACCGGTTCCGGACCGGCGGTGGGACCTTCATCGCAGACCATTCGCAAGTATTCGCGGTAATCGCCGCTCGGCAGTTGATCGATGATTTTCGCCAGATTCGATTGCGTAATGAATTTCATTCGCAACGCGACCTCTTCCAGGCACGCGACCTTGAGGCCCTGTCGATGTTCGATGGTCGCAATGTAATTGCCGGCTTCAAGTAAACTGGTCAGCGTCCCGGTATCGAGCCAGGCCATACCGCGGCTGAGCAACTTCACGTGCAGTTCGTTTTTCTTGAGGTAGAGCAAATTCAAATCGGTGATCTCAAGCTCGTCGCGCGCGGATGGACGCAACGTTTTGCAAAGATCGACAACCTGGCCGTCGTAAACATAGAGGCCCGGCACCGCAAAATGTGTTTTCGGGTGCTTCGGTTTTTCTTCGAGGCTGATCGCGCGACCGTTCCGATCGAACTCGACTACGCCATAGCGCTCCGGGTCGCGCACCTGGTAACCGAAAATGCACGCGCCGCTCTTGATCGCGAGCGCTTCACGGAAAAAATCGAGTTTCCCGTAAAAGATGTTGTCGCCCAGAATCAAGCATGCGCCGGAGTCGCCAATGAATTTGGCGCCGATCAAAAAAGCCTCGGCGATGCCCCTTGGTTTCGCCTGTTCCGCATATTGGATTTTGATTCCAAGCTGCGAGCCGTCGCCCAGGAAATCCCGCAGCATGGGCAAGTCTTTCGGTGTGGAAATGATCAGGACATCGCGTAGGCCGCCGAGCATGAGGGTCGCGAGCGGATAACAGATCATCGGTTTGTCGTAAACCGGGAGCAGTTGCTTGCAGACGATCTTGGTGATCGGAAAAAGCCGGCTGCCGGCGCCGCCCGCAAGAATGATGGCCTTCTTTGTCATGTTTCTGTCATGTCGAGCGAAGTCGAGACATCTCTAGATATTCCGACCTCAGAAACAGTGACAAATTGCACTCGTTCATCTCCCGATTCTCTCGCCGCTACCCTGACGGCGCAACCGTCCATGTCGCTCGTCCCACTTGCTCCATTCCTCGACGGAGCCTGTCCTGAGCAAAGTCGAAGGGCTCGGAATGACAAAGAAAAACTAGGAAAACCGGACATCTTTGCCCGGATCCATCTCAAAATCCAGGTTGAGTGAATCGGCGGTGTTCGGTTTGATGATTTCTTCCATGAACTTTACGAAAATGGGGTCCTCTCGAAATATCGCGAACTTATCCATCGATTCGAAATCGATCGCGATGAAAAAGGGCCACTGCAACTCCGGATCGACGCGTTTTCCGCATTTGATGTTCAGCACCTCCGGAATCTTCAAGAGCTGCATCCGAGTGTTCATCATCATCTCCTCGACGCGAGCGGGAGTTACCTCGGGCTTGAGTTTATAAAGGACGATGTGGTGAATCATGGAAAACTAAAGGTATTAGGCGGTCTCGGCGGACCGCGCAAGTGGTAATCGGGCAATCGCAGAAGCAAAAATATCGATGGACGATTCCGGCTCAAACAACTCTAAAATGGCGGCCGTGGAGGCGATGACCAAGCGTCGAGATCTTTGGGTAGCAAGCGCCCTTGCTCTGTTCACTCTGCTTCTTTTCTATTTTTCGATCAAGGCCACCCAACAGCATTTTGATTACACCTCGCGTATTGCATCCGCCCTTTTGCAAGGCGATCTCGGCCTTCGCCAACCGGCGCCGTCCTGGCTCAACGAAATGGTTCCGGCCAACGGCAGATATTACTCTGTATTTCCGTTAGGCGCGGTTCTGAGCATGATGCCGGTCGCGGTCTTACAAAAAACAAGACTGATCCACGATTTTCCGGGACGCGCTCTGGCGGCATTGATCGCAGCCCTCTGCGTTTGGTTTCTGTTTCGCCTGTCGGTGATCGGAACGCAATCGCTTCCAAAACGAGTTTTACTTTCGCTGGTTCTGATTTTTGGAACGTGGACCTGGTGCAATCTCGGCTTCGGCGGCGCCTGGCAAATTGCGCTTGGCCTTGCTCTACTCGGCCAGATAGCGGCTTTGTATTTTGTTCTCGTTGAATTTCGGCCGCTTCTGGCGGGAGCATTTTTTGCGCTGGCGATTGGAAATCGAACCGAGATCGCCCTTTGCCTCCCCATCTTTATTTATTTTTTGATCAGGCGAGTCGCTCCCGACACCAAAGATTGGAAAGCGCTCGTGCAACAGTCGCGCGAAAAATCGCGAGTGTTCATCTGCTTTTTGATTGTTCCCGCCGCTCTCGGTCTGTTCACCGCCCTTTACAATTACGCCCGCTTCCGCTCGATCTTCGATTTTGGCTACTCGCATATCCCCAACGTTTTGCAGGAGCCCTGGTACCAGCACGGACTTTTCTCGCTTCACGCTATTCCCTGGAACGTGCACAAAATGTTGTTCGAAGGTTTTCGAGATGCGCCCAATTTTCCGTTCCTGAGTTTTTATCCGTTCGGTTGTTCTATTTTTCTGGTCAGTCCATTTCTGCTTTTGATTTTTCGCGAGGGCGGACCCCACAAAGCCCCCGCCTGGATCGCTATCGCTTTACTGACATTTGCGCTCTGGGCTCATGGCAATCCCGGAGGCTGGCAGTTCTCATATCGTTACGCCACGGAGCTTTTGCCGTGGATGTTTCTTTTGTTACTCGGCAACGGCCCGGCGAAAATCTCTGCGATCGAGCTGTCACTTTTTGTTGTTTCGGTAACGATCAACGCGCTCGCCACCTATCAATTTCTCTGGACGAATCAAATCCACCCTTGAGCGGCAGGACGAAGATTTTGCAGTGAACGAAGAAGCGCCAACATCGCCGTCGCCAGGACCGATCCGCGGCGGGACGGATTCGCCATGGCGAAGAATCCGGGAGTGGGGGCGACGAATCGCACATTGGCTACCGGCAGATGATTGGTTGGTGGTTGGCTGGGCGCTGGCGACAAAAGTCTTGCTGCTACTTTTTGGTGTGGCCAGCTATCAGGCCCTGGAAGATGAGAAAGTTCCATTCGGCTGGCGGTGGCTGGAAATTTGGAACCAGTGGGACGCGACTCATTTCCTTCGAATCGCAGAGTTCGGTTACAGCGCCGCGGATAAATTTAAAGCTTGGTTTTATCCGCTTTATCCATGGTCCGTTCGTATTTTCTCTTACATCTGCGGTGATCTCCTGGTCGCGGCATTTGTCGTTTCGGGAATCGCGTTGTTGTTCGCCGTTGTAATTTTGCGGCGCCTGGCTGCGTTTGAATGGTCGGCCGCAATTGGCCGACGCGCGGTTTACTTCTTTTTGATTTTCCCGACGGCCTTCTTTCTCCATATCGGATACACTGAGAGTCTCTTTCTTGCGTTAACCCTTGGTTCTATTTTCGCCGCGCGAAAAGAATATTGGTGGCTGGCCGGAGTCCTTGGCGCGTTGTCGTGGATGACCCGTGCGAACGGGATCATCCTGTTGCCGACATTGGCGGTCGAAGCCGGACATCAATGGCTTGCCGGCAGGCGCTGGCGCTGGCAATGGCTCTGGATTGGAGTCGTTCCTGCCGGTTTTGGCGTCTATTTGTTTCTGAACTGGCGCGTGTCGGGCAACCCGTTCGCATTTCTCCACCTGCGACGCGAGCTCTTTCACATGTCGTTCTCCTGGCCCTGGCACGGGATTGCCGACGCGTTTCGCAATCTGCGGCGGCGTCCCAACGAAGCTGAAATTGTTGGGACCCAGGAAATCATTTTTACCACGCTTGGCTTTGTCTGCTCCGTCACGAGCTGGTTCAAACTCCGGCCGATTTACGCGACTTGGATAGCCGGAAACTGGCTGCTGTTGGTCTGCGTTACTTTCATCGAAAGTATGCCGCGATACGCGTTGACCATGTTTCCGATTTTTTTCCTGTTCGCATTCCTAGCAGAAAATCGTTTCTGGAAAGCGGTCATCACGACATGGTCACTTTTGTTCTTCGCCCTTTTCAGCAGCCTTTTCACGCGCGGTTGGTGGGTGTTTTGAACTCATGAAATTCGGCAAGACCAAACTGGTCTGGGCTGCCGCGCTCATGTTGTCTTTTGGCGTTTCTATCTTTGCGACATTCCGCGGCGGTTATATCGGGCCGGACTACTACACACATTTCGCGCGGCTCACGGACTGGCCCCAAGTCTTCGATTTCGCAGCCAGTAACCCGCCCCTCTATTATTTGATCGGCCATGGGTTTTTCGGAATCATTGGACCTCGCAATGCGTTTCCAATCACGTTGTCAATCCTCCAAGCAGGTTTGAATGCCGTAGCTCTGTGGTGGTTCTTTATTTACTCAGAGCGCCGGTTTGGATCGGGTTTAATTCATCTGGCTTTCATTTTGTTTCTAGCGTTTTTGCCCGTGCGCGTAATTCACGCGACGGCCATCGGGACCGACAGCACCACAGTTCCATTGTTCGTGCTGGTGCTTTTCTTGTTCGACAAATTCTTGGATGACTCAACTTCGACCTGGAAAAATGCGACGCTTCTAGGTTTCGCGTTGGGAGTTGCGATTTTCACTAAGTACAGCTTCATGGCTCTGCTTCCTGTCTCTCTGGTCATTTTTGTTTGCGTAGCCGCAACGCGAAAATGGAAGGTGAAGCGGTTCTTGGTTGTTTGCTTTCTCAGTTTGGCGCTTCCATCTCTGCTGGCCGTCTATAGTTTTTGGGCGAGCTCGCGTGTCCACGGTTACAACACGGAGAAACATTGGCTGGAGAAGGGCGACACGCCCGACATGAATTATAAGGATTTGTTCGGTCTGAAAACGACCGATGCTCAGGTATTTCAGGCGCCCGAATACTTCAGGCACGAGATACTCGCTCCGCATAAATACAGCTATCTCGCCTTGTCGCACATGGGGATTTTCACCGACCCAATGAATCTGTTTCAGGATTTGAGCGTGCCTCGAACTTTCGGGAGCGTTCTTATTCCCGACCAAAAAACGCGCCGGCCCTGGAAAACTCTTGTCATGCAAATATCGATGTCGATGGGAATACTGTGGACGATCACAGCTTTGATCGGAACCGCCTTGACTCTTTGGGTTGCAATCAGACACCTGGTTCAAGATAAACTTGAACGTGAAGACCTGGCCGCAATTCTTGGGACCGCCTTTTTTCTGCTCATGTTTCTCCCAATCCCATTTGTCCATGCAGGGGCGCTGTTCGGTTATTGGACCCCGCGACTGATTTTGCCCTCTCTGCTCTGTTTTTTCTGGGCGGGTTTTCTTTTGATCGACCGGAAAATTGCTCGCCGCCGACAAATTGTAATCATCGCTGCTTTTGTGCTGGTCCTTATTCAATGCACCGTCGAAGCGGTGATGCTGATCTGATCAGCGCGGAGCGTTGCCGACGATTCCATTCCAAAACCTACGCGTCTCCGCCGGCAGATTAAGATCGCCGGCCAGCCACGAATCAGTGGCCAGCGAATTGATAATGACGGAGACCAGAAGCAGGGCGATCAAGAGATAGCGCGTGCGAACGAGGAGTTTCCCGCCGGCGCTGAGATATACGACAAAACAGAAAATCAAGAACGGATAAAGCTCCGTGGAGTAGCGTTGGGCCAATGTGTAGTAGCACAAAATGAACATGGATTGCGTTGCCAGCATGGCCGCAGCTCCGCGCTCAAATAGATCGACTCCAGTTTTTCGCAGTAAAGAAAACACGCCGAAAATGGCGCCAGCCACAAGCCAGCTCGAGGCCCAAGTCACGGATAGATAGGTTTCGCTGAAAGGAAGCGAGTAAGAAGGTGGGTAGTTGCCGAAATGGCGGTCAGCTTTGAAGAACGGCGGTTGCGGCTGGATCGTCGGCAAACGAAAACCAAAGTAGTCCGCGATCCCGTAGGGGAAACGTTGCAGGTTGAACATTCCATACTTGTGCGCGACCTCGCGGTGCACCGGATTGATGTAATGATCGAAACTTATTCCGCTGAAGCTGCCGAAGCGCGCGTAGCTCAGAAAAAGATGGAACCCGCCGCCGATGATGAGTGGAAGGAAAAGCGCCGGAAGTAAGTGCAATCGCTTTTCCCTGACCAATCTAATAGCCAGGACCGGAGCAATTAGAGCGAGCGGTGCGCCATATGTCACCCTTGAAAGCAGCGCACAGGCGGCCGAGATGGAAAAGGCGAGAAGCGAAAGCGTGAGAGCCCTTCCTTCTGCTTTTCGAGAGCGCCAGGCGAAGAACAGGGCAGCTAGCGACCAGGCGAACCCCCAGGCGATCGCTTCACTGTAGATCGAAAGGTTGCCAAGAAGAAAAAGAAGGGGCGTGGCGAAAACGAAGCCGATCAGGCACGCGCAGCCTAGCCAATTTCGCGCACGCGTGGAAAGCGAGGAGGCGCTCAACGCACTTGAGATCAAACCGGCAAAGGCAAACAACGCAATCTCGCCCGCCAAAAACCCGGAAATGCGTGACCACGTACCGCGACCTGCCGGATAAATCAGATTCAACGGGATCCGCAGCAAAGCCGGAAATGGCCCGAAGTACATGCACACCTTGTCGCCAACGAGCATGGCCTCAGGGCGGATCGCTTCGACATCGACTTCTACGCTGCCGCGCAAAAAATGTTCCGCCTGAGAATCGAATGCATCGCCAAGAACTTCTTTGACGAAGATTTGTCGGCCGCCGGTCGTGGCAATGATCCAAATCAATACGCTAAGAACCAGCGCCACCGGCAAAAGCCGTGGTGAAGTTCCGATGTCGATTTTCGGATCGATGCTTACTTCCTGAAATCGAGCGCGCCCTTTTTCAGCGCGTAAACGTAGCCCACCATCAGAATGGTGATGAAGCTAAGCATGCTCCAGAAAATTACGCTGCTGTGCGCGATTGCTTCCTTGTAAACGACCGCCCATGGATACATGAACACGATTTCGAGGTCGAACAGGATGAAGAGCATCGCCACGAGATAGAACTTCACGCTAAAGCGCGGTTGTGCCTCTCCTTGCGGAATCATCCCGCACTCATAGGCGGTGTCTTTCGCCGGCGTGCGTCGCCCGCTTTTTCCGAGCAGCACGCTGATCAAGAGCGCCGACGCAGCAAAACCGATCGCAACAATGATCTGCAGGAGAACCGGCAGATATTCTTGAATCATTCGCGGCCTCCAACTACGGCCGAGTTGTGATTATTTTACCACCGCCAGACGCGGGCTTGGAATATGTCCGTTTTGGGGCGCGATCGCTTTCGCCAGCGATGAAGGGAGACCCTTGTATTTCTTGCCATTCTTCTTCACTGCGCCGCGCGCAACCAGGTTCTGGAGTTTTTCGTAAGCACGCAACCGAAGCATTTCCTCGCCTCCGCTCGCGGCGTTTCGCGCGCGAAGATTCTCGTGCACAATATCAAAGAGTTCCTTGAACTCGTAAGAGGCACGACGAGAGAGCACCGCCACGAGTTCCTCAGTGACCAAATCAGGAACTCGACGAGAAAATGCGTTTTTCTTGAGAATAGCCATAGGGCGAAAACAGTAGCACGTTTTGTTCAAACTAACAGCACAATCTGACACTGGTCGCTAACTGAGACTATGCTAGGTAATTTAGCGCCGAAATGGCGCACTTGCCGGTGCCTGTCAATCTATCGGTGCCCCTGTTTTTGGCTTATCGCCCAGGCGATAGCAGGCAGGGCAAGTCCTATGTCCAACGTTACCGGCCCGGTCGATTCAGTCACATAGCCGTCGCCGTCATATCGTTGGGAAGAAACGAGCGGAGTGAGGTGTTTGGTCACGATTTCTGGCGGCGGCAGCTTGCCCACATCGACATAATCGGAGATCGCCGGCATAAAGGCCGCGCTCATTAACAGCATCGGCCGCAAGGCCGCGTCCAGTCGCGAGTAAAGTAGTGCTGTATCCACGTAAATGAATGCGTCCGTCGGGGCCGGCACCGCCCGCGCGGCCGATTTGTACGCGGACGAATCTACCAGCGCTCCGGACGCTTTCGTGCTCCGACTGATCGCCGATTCCACCGATGCTGAATCGAGTCCGGCAATCAGGAGCTGGTTCGACAACGCAATTGTCGGTGTGATCGCGAAGAGTGCGGCCGGCGATTGCATGTAAAAATAAAGAACGCCGTTCTTTTCCGTTTTTGTCCAAGGCGCATCCTCATCGATCGCATGGGTCAGCGCATTCGCGATTTTGTTTGCGCGGACCGGATCTTTTACACGTAAGCTGGTAATGATCGACGGCCATCGCGCGCTCTGCGGCCAATCGGCCAACGATCCCAATTCCAGATCGAACGCGGCTTTCCAATCGTCTACGCTCACGCCGGCGCGTGTCGCGACGTCGAACACTTTCTGTAGCCAGCTTCCGAGCGGCAAACCGCCTTGGTCGATTCCGGCAAGTCTGCTGGGACTGAGCAATGTCGCGAGATACAAAACTGTGTCAGCACTGCCGAGCGCGAGCGATGAGCGCGTCAGTTTTTGGTCGGACTGCGCCTTGGGCATTCCGACAAACAAAACGTTACGGATTTTCCCCTTGTCGAATCGCGGAGCGGCGCAAATGCTCCGAATCTGTTCAACCATCGCACTCTGATCCGCAGAAGCGCCGATGGCATTGCTCAGCGACGTCAGGTTTCCCGATAACGCTTTCGGCTGGAGATAGAAGAGTAAGGCGTAACTCGAAGGCATGTGCGCCATTGCCGCGTGAAATGTGTCATCGCCCTCGAGCGTTAATTTTCCGCCACCGGACGAACCCGCCGTGGTGCCAGCGCGACCGTCGGCTCGATCGAGAACCGCTTTTAGTTCGGCCAGGTCGTTCGATGCGAATAACCATTGTCCGTCGTAAACCGTCGCGATCTGATTTGGCGCCGTGCCCGCGATGTCGATCTTATGTTGCTCATAATCCAGGCTCTCGTGCGCTGAAGCATCGCGCACGATTTGTGACCGCCATTTGCCGACGATCTTTTCCGCCTCGGATTGGCTTCCATGAAAACGAAAACCACCCGCGAAATGTGGCCCGGTGTTGTCGATCGAAGTGACTGCGAGGAAGGCGTCCTTTAGGTCGAGCTGCTCGATATCACTCACCGTCTCTGAGACCGTGTCGCTCTGCGGAACTCTCGAGAGCGGCTTGTTCAAGAAATCCTGGACCGCCGGTTCCTGGTAGAGCTTGTAAAGATCGGACTGGTGCCATTCGTTCCGGGTGCGATTGAAATCCGGGAGATGCGCGAGCGCGATCGTCCCGCGCGGGAGCAGCGCGGTGACGGCGGCATGCGGCGTGCGCTCGGCGCGGCGTAATCCGTACAAAATCCCGACCGCCGCCAGCGCGGCGATGAATACGAGTAACCCGAGACGCTTCATTAATCAGGAAACCAGGAAATCAGGAACTTGAGTTGGAAAGGATTACACGATTGTCGAGATTTCCTAATTCAGAATTCTGTAATCCTGTTAATTCTGTCTAACTTTTCTCCCACTCACGCCCGGGGATGAAATTGTCGATGCACCGCTTTCAAACGCTGCTGATCGACGTGCGTATAGACCTGGGTCGTCGAAATATCGGCGTGGCCGAGCATCTCTTGAATGATGCGCAGGTCGGCGCCGTTGCTCAGCAGGTGCGTCGCGAAGCTGTGCCGGAGCAAATGCGGATAAATATTTTTTTCCAAGCCTGCGTGCCGCGCTTTTTCCTTCACGATCTGCCAGATTCGCGCGGTCGTTAATTTGGTTCCGCGTTCGGACAAAAAAATCTCGCTCCCGCTCCGGCGTTTTATCAGTCTCGGCCGCTCGGTGGACAAATAACAGGCGAGCGCCTCGCACGCTTTGCGTCCCACCGGAACAATTCGCGTTTTGTTTCCTTTTCCAATCACACGAATCGTTCCTTCCTCCGGATAAAAATTCTCCAGGCGCGCGCCGGCCAGTTCGGAAATGCGGAGGCCGCTCGCATAGAGCAACTCGATCATCGCCCGGTCGCGCAACCCGAGCGGCACCTTCGTGTCGATGCCGTTCAGCAACTGTTCGACCTGGATTTCGTTCAACGTTTCCGGCAAATAACGCTCGATTCGCGGCAGGCTCAGCGCTTCGGTCGGATCGCGCTTGATCTCGCCTTTGCCGGCAAGAAATCGGAAAAAGATCTTGAGCGCGACCACGATAAGCTTGATCGACGCCGCCGACAGCCCGGCCTTCTTTTTCTGCCCCAGATACTCGCTAATCATTGGGAGCGTGACCGCCTGCCACGCCGTCTTCTCACGCTGACCTTTTACCGCCGACTTATGACCTCCTACTTATGACCTCCTTGGCTCGCCGTAGCCTTGGCGAAGGCGGCTGACCTCGGACCTCTGGTTTTTTCTGCGCACCAGCTCGCGAAATCGTTCAGCGATCGCTGAGTGGAAAGCTGGTAATTGTCGGAAAGCCCGCGCTCGACCGCCAGATAGCGGATGAACGACTCGATGGATTGCTCCATGGGAGCAACCATCAATTAGAAAGTAGAAATTAAAAATTAGAAATTCGGCTGCGATCTCCCAGCTCCTGGCTCCCGGCTTCGATCTCCCATCTCCTCGCTCCGAGGCGTCCTTTCCCTCCGTTCGCTAAGATTGACAATTGAAGAGTAAATGTTCGATCATCTGTTAAGGATGAGCTTGGACTTAAATACCATTCTTAAAGATTGGCCGCACGAGAACCGCGCGATCAAAGTGCGCAAGGTCCTCGGATTGGATGGCCGGCAAAAATTGCAGCTCCGCATCGATCTCGGCGTTCTGCAAATGGAGTTGACCGGCCGGCCCGATGGCCTGCACCCGCATGGTTGCGAATCGCTTCTGACTTACCATCAACTTCGTGCCGCCCGCGCGGAAGCGCGCGGCGAAACCTGCGAGCTGACGGCGGAACAATGCGCCGAACTTCAACAGGAAGGCATTCAATATTATCACCGCTACCTGAGTTTGTTTCAGATCAACGATTACCACGGCGTCGTCCGCGACACGCAGCGTAATCTCGAGCTCTTCGACTTTGTCGATGCCCACACCGAGCGGGACGAGCTTTCCTGGACCCTCCAGCAATTTCGTCCCTACGTGCTGATGATGAACACCCGCGCCAAGGCCTCCATTTTTCTCGGACAGGGAAGATTTCCGGAAGCGATCGTTGAGATCCGCCGTGGGCGCGACTTGATCGCCGAATTCTTTCAGAAATCAAACTTTCCCGAGCTGGCCGCGAAAAGTTCGGAGATTCATTTCCTGGAAGAATGGCTCAATGAAGTCAGCGCCAAACGTCCGCGCTCCAAACTCGAGATCATGGAGAGCGAGATGGAAACCGCGGTCGCGAAAGAACTCTACGAGCGCGCCGCCGAACTTCGCGACGCTATTCAGCAGCTCAAGAAGATCGAGCAGCTGAAGAAAGTTGAGCAGTTGAAGCCGGAGGTCAGAGGTCCGTAGTCAGTTTTCCTCCAAGCTTTCGAGATCTGCCATATCCTGGGGGCGGCCAACGGCCCGCTTATTTAGAATCAACGCTTCCTTGCTCAGCACAAAAACGGGCAAACCTTCCAGCTCAGCCAACATCCGTGTGCTGAACGCATCCTCGACCGTTACGCCCGAAATACTGGTTAGCAGATCAATCCGGTTCGGTGCGCGACCGAGCTGAATCATTTGTTCCGGAACAGTGAAATCGGATTCTGCCAAATCTCCTTTGGCAAAGCCGAAATCGCGCAAAAGTGAAACGAGTTTGGCTGCATTTTCAGGCGAGGGCCGCACCAGAATGTCGAGGTCGCCGGTGTAACGCGGCCGAGCGTGAAAGGCGAGACTGTGCGCGCCGACGATTACGTACTCAACGCCGCGGGAGTTTAGTAACTCGATAAACTCT
>Ga0193729_1001273_pt1 | contig 12955 bp, 9 predicted proteins | sample U1c2metaG_FD_143036 | JGI IMG/M metagenome (GOLD analysis project Ga0193729, IMG submission 143036) | Soil microbial communities from a riparian zone of the East river system, Colorado, United States - U1c2 | ecosystem: Environmental > Terrestrial > Soil > Riparian zone | place: USA: East River... | reverse complement strand
CTTGACGGCAAGCTTCTGCATCGGGGAGCCTTAAGCGATGGCGGGCGCCCGGGTCATCGGGCGAAACTTCTTGAATGCTGCGATGCCCAGTCCGATAAAGAGGATCAGGACCACTCCCTGTGCGACGGCAAACGGCGGTTCCTTCTGCGTGGGCGCCAGGGCATGGAAGAACGGGATCTTCATGAATGACTGGACCACGAGAACGAAGCAGTTCAAGTACAAGGCGGCCATGGCACTGACGACATAGACGCCGCGCCATGCTCCCGCGAGCTTGTAGGTGTACAGCGCGAGAATGGCCAACGCCAGAATTACCAGCGAGATGATGCCGATCACGTCCGCGGCGTCAAAGGCCGTGGGAAACATGAAACCGGTGACGCTGGTCGCCACGGTGGTGATGAGAAACAGGGCGGTCATGCCGGGCATGCGATTTGCCCCCAACATGCCGAGGACCACGACGATGCCGCTGATGATGGCAATCAGGCTGATGATCACATGAAACTGCGTGAAACCGGCTACGGACATCCCAAGAATCATGACGAACCCTCCCTATTGGCCGAAATCTTAAAGCCTCTGCGGCTCAAAGAGTACGCCGTTCGAAGGAATTCTTCAGCGCAAATAAGGAAATTCGTCGGTCGAGCGGGGCTTGGCGATGTAGAACCCCTGGGCGAAACCGATTCCCAACCGGCCCAATTCGGCCAGGACTTCCGGGGACTCCACCCGCTCCGCAATGGTTTGAATCCCCATGGCATTGCCGACCTGACTGATGGCCGCGACCATGCTGCGATCGACCGGGTCGCGGGTGACATTTTCGACGAATTGGCCGTCGATTTTCAGATAGTCGACCGGCAAAGTTTTCAAATACATGAACGACGACAGGCCGCTGCCGAAGTCGTCCAGGGCGAAGTGACAGCCCCGCTTTTTCAGCTCCCGCATGAAGTACACGACGTTGCTCAAGTTTTCGATGGCGGCCGTTTCGGTGATCTCGAAGCACATCGCTCCGGCCACCAACTCGCTGGCGCTCAGTTCGGCTATCAGAAATTCGAGAAATCGTTCGTCATTGAGCGAGGTCCCCGACAAGTTCACCGCGACGGTGAAGGGCTTGACGCCCGATTCAATCCGATGAACCACCCGATCGAGGGCCTGGCGAACCACCCAGCGATCGATTGACGGCATGATGTTGTAGCGCTCCGCCGCGGGAATGAATTCGGCGGGCGTGACGATGGTTCCGGCCTCATCGCGCAGTCTCAGCATCAGCTCAAAGTGTTCGCGCTCGTGCGCCCTGGAGCCGATCGGAACGATCGGTTGATAAAACAATTCGAAGCGGCTCTCGTCCCGCGCGCGCGCCAGCTTCGAGACCCAATGCATTTCCCGATGCCGTTCCGGCATGTCGTCGGGCTCGTAGAGCTGGACCCGGTTGCGCCCCGAATCCTTGGCCGAGTAGCAAGCCACGTCGGCCGCGCTCATCACATTGGCAACGGTGGGAATCTCGTTGGTGATCTCCACGATGCCGATGCTGGCGCCCACCGTCAGCACGCCGCCCTGCCATGTGAAGCGATAATCGCGAATGGCCTGCCGCAGATTCTCCGCAATGCGCAGCGCCTGATCGCGCGCGCAGTCCTGCAGCAGGATTCCGAACTCATCGCCGCCCAATCGGGCGAGCGTGTCGCCGCCGCGCACCCGCGACTGAATCACGCCGGTGATCTGCTTCAGCAGCAGGTCGCCCGCCGGGTGTCCGCAGGTATCGTTGACGAGCTTGAATTGATCCAAGTCCAGGTAGAGCAGCACGTGGCGCGATTGCGCATTCTGCCGCGCATCCTCGACGGCGGCGGTGAGCCGATTCTCGAACTCGCGGCGATTGATCAATCCGGTGAGCGCATCGTGGCTCGCCTGATAGTGCAGCGCGCGATGCAGCCGGCGCTCCTTGCTGACATCGTGAAACACCATGACCGCGCCGATGAGATTGCCGGCCCGGTCGCGGATCGGCGCGGCCGAATCCTGGATGGCTATTTCCTGGCCGCGGCGATTGACCATCACGGTGTGCCCGGCCAGTCCCAAAACCTGCCCCTCGCGAAGACAACGTGCTACCGGATTTTCACTTCCTTCGCGGGTGATCTCGTCCACCACCGTCAAAACATCGCCGATCAACTGTCCCTGCGCTTCGCGGTTTTCCCATCCCGTCAGACTCTCGGCGACGGGATTCATATAGTCGATCCGCCCTTCCGAGTCCGTCGTAATCACCGCGTCGCCAATCGATTGCAGAGTGACCTGGGCGCGCTCCTTGGCCTGAAATACGGCGGTTTCGGCTTTCTTGCGTTCGGTGATGTCGCTCAGGGTCCCGTCAAAGCCGCAGACCCGGCCGTTCTGATCGCGCACCACGCGGCAATTGTCGACCACCACCAGCATGGATCCATCTTTACGGCGCATCACAGATTCTTCGTTGCGCAACTCGCCCTCGATTTCGGCGCGGCGCGCGAAATTTTCGCGATCGTTGGGATACCAGAACAACGCGCCTGCGGGAACTTGATAGAGTTCCTCGGCGGAAGCGTAGCCCAGCAACTTCACGAAGGCGGGATTGGCGACGAGAATGCGGCCGTCACGCGAGGTTTGATAAACGCCCTCCATGACGCTTTCGAACAGGCCGCGAAATTTCGACTCGCTATTGCGCAAAGCGTCTTCGGCGGCGCGGCGCTCAATGGCAATCCCCGCGATCTGCGCCATGCGCATCATCAGTTCATGATCGCGGGAGAAAGGGATACCCGGTTGACGGCGGTACACGGCAAGCGTGCCGACCACCTGGCCGTCCGAGGCAACGATGGGTACAGACCAAGCGGCCCGGAAGCCGGCCTCATGTGCCGCCTCGCGGCGATACTCCCAAAGTGCATCGGTTTCGATATCGGCGACGGTCACCAGGCGGCTCAAATACACGGCGGCCGAACAGGAACCGTAGCGGATGCCGATCGGCGCATAGTCCATGGCTTGCACGAAATCGCGCGGCAGTTTCGGCGCGACGCCAAAATTCAAGGCCTGTTTGTCGCGGTCCAACAAGTTGACCGCACAGCAGCTCTCCGACATGGCGCGTTCGATCAGCTCGCAAATCGACTCGAGCGCCGCGGACAGCGGCGCATTGGCGGCGATCTTCTCGAACACCCGGCGTTCGCCCGAGGCGATCGCTTCGGCGCGCTTGCGCTCGGTGATATCGATGATGCTGGCCCTGAGCAATCGACGATTGGAACTGGGAAGGCGCACGAAGCGGACTTCGCAGGGGAAATTCTGGCCGTTCGAATCGCAATGCAGCCACTCGAACACCGGCACGTCGCCTGCCAGTGCGCTCTCGATGTAGCCGCGAGACCCGCCGAAGGAGGCTGTGCCGTCGGCTTGGGTCGCAGGACTGATCTTGTCCGGCCCACAACTGAGCAGCGTCTCACGGTTCATCTTGAAGAAACGGCAGGCGTTTTCGTTGACGTCGACAAACTTTCCCGCATCCACGTCGAACACGACGATCACCTCGGGAGCGTGTTCGACCAGCGTGCGGTAACGCCCCTCACTCTCGCGCACTGAAACTTCCGCGAGATGTCTTTCGGTGATGTCGCGAACGCTGACGATGTAGCCGTTCAGCCAATTGGGCGTGGGTTTGCTGACGGTAATTTCGATGGCGACGCGGCTTCCGCCCTTGACGAGACCCCATGTCTGGGTCGCGGCCAGGTCCACGTGCGTATCGTCGATCTTGGTCGCCAGGCGCTCCAGATATTCACACGGATTTCCAGGGTCGATGTCGGCAAACAAACATTCCAGAGAGCGGCCGAGAATCTCCGCGGCGCGGTAACCGAATATCCGTTCGCCGGTGTGATTGAACGATTCGATGAGACCCGCAGCGTCAACCGTGATGATGGCGTCCTTGACGTTGTCGAGAATCGCTTGCAGGTGTGATTCGGTTTGCTCGCGAATCTCGCGCGTCATGGCCTGCGCTTCATCGGACATGAGCTGCATGGAGCGCACCACGCTGCGCCGTTCGGCGTCGAGCCGATCGTAGTGCGCGCTGATGGATTTCAGGAGCAGGTTTAACTCAGGCTCGCCGCCGCGCCCGCGCGACTCCGCGATTTGCCGCTCCAGCAAAGGGTTGAAGCTCTCTGCCGGCGGCTCTGGTTCAGCACGGATTGCAGCCGCGGTTTCGCGTGACAAGACCTAGGATCTCCCGCAAGGAATCGGTGCATCACCCCGCAACCGAACTCCACAGATGTTAGGGAGATCCCGGATACGCGGCGTGACGCGCGTCTCGTTTCGGTCAATATTCGGTTAAATGCCCGAGCGGTTAGGCTGCGGTTTCGCGCTCGGAACGCTTGCGGTCGGTTTCCTTCAAATTGCGTTTGCGCAGCCGAATGGAGGTGGGCGTCACTTCGATCAGTTCATCGTCATCGATGAACTCCATGGCTTGCTCGAGGGAAAATCGGATCGGCGGCGACAGCACGACCGCCTCGTCCTTGCCGGATGCCCGCATATTGGTGAGCTTCTTGCCTTTCAGCGGATTGACGACCAGGTCATCGAGGCGGTTGTTCATGCCGATGATCATGCCCTCATAAACTTCTTCGTTCGCGCCGATGCACAGGCGCCCGCGCTCCTGCAAGCTGAACAACGAATAGGCCAGCGCAACGCCCTGGCCGTTCGAGATCAACACGCCGTTGGGGCGCTGACCCAGTTGGCGCTGCACCACCGGCCCGTAGTGATCAAAAACGTGATGCAGCAACCCGGTGCCGCGAGTCATGGTGCGAAACTCGGTCTGAAAACCGATCAAACCGCGTGACGGAATCATGTAGTCCAAGCGCACGCGCCCGCGCCCGTCCGCCTGCATATCCTTCAAATCGCCGCCGCGGCTGCCGAGCGCCTGCATGACGGCGCCCTGTGCGTCGCTGTCCGCGTCGATGGTCACTTGCTCGATCGGCTCATGCGCGGCGCCGTCGACCTGCTTGATGACCACGCGCGGCCTGGAAACAGCCATTTCATAGCCTTCCCGCCGCATGTTCTCGAGCAGCACGCCGAGATGCAATTCGCCGCGCCCGAAGACCACGAATTTATCCGGGTCCGCGGTCGGCTCGACGCGCAAAGCGACGTTGTGGATCGCCTCGCGTTCCAAGCGTTCACGAATCTGCCGGCTGGTGACGAATTTTCCTTCGCGGCCCAGGAAGGGCGAGGTATTGACCTCGAACGTCATGCTGATGGTCGGCTCATCGACGGTGAGACTGGGCAGCGGTTCGACCGTCGCCGGGTCGCACAAGGTGTCCGAAACCTTCGGTTCCGAGATGCCCGCGAAGGCGACGATGTCGCCGGCGCCGGCCGATTCCACTTCGACACGCGTCAGGCCGTGGAAACCCAAAATCTGGGTAATCTTCTCGGAGCGCTGCTTGCCCTCGCGAGAAACGACGGTGACGGTCGTACCGCGCTTGATGGTGCCGCGCTTGATGCGTCCAATGCCGATGGCGCCGACATAGCTCGAGTAATCGAGCAAGGTGACTTGCAGCTGCAACGGACCGTCCACATCCACGTCGGGCGGCGGGCAATGTTCCACGATGGTCTTGAACAGAGGCTGCATGTCGCCCTCGCGCACCGTGGATTCCAATCCTGCGAATCCACGCAACGCCGAGGCGTAGATGACCGGGAAATCCAATTGCTCGTCGGTCGCGCCCAGCCGGTCGAACAGGTCAAAGGTCTGGTCCAAGACCCAGCCCGGGCGAGCCTCGTCGCGATCGATCTTGTTGATGACGACGATGGGCCTCAGACCGTGCTTGAAGGCCTTTTGCGTGACGAAGCGCGTTTGCGGCATGGGACCGTCGACCGCATCGACGAGCAGCAGCACGCAGTCGACCATGGCGAGCACGCGCTCGACCTCGCCGCCGAAGTCAGCATGCCCCGGCGTGTCCACGATGTTGATTCGATAATCACCCCAGGTGATCGCCGTATTCTTGGCGAGGATGGTGATGCCGCGTTCGCGCTCCAAGTCATTCGAATCCATGACGCGTTCTTGCAAATCCTTGCGCGCATCGAGAGTGCCGGACTGGCGCAACAGTTGATCGACGAGCGTGGTCTTGCCATGATCAACGTGGGCGATGATGGCGATGTTGCGAAGTTTCTGAGTCACAGTGGGCCCTAGGAGAGGAAACCCACCATTATAGGACCTTTAGGCGCGCACTGCCCGGGATTCAGCGCTCGGCAATGATGGGAATCGAAAATGCCCTTTGATCGGTCAGATCGTCGTGTTTGAGCGCCACGGTCACGCCCACCAGCAACACCCCTTCGGTATTGGGCGTCACTTTCACCGTCTCGCGATAGACCTCCCCCGCTTCCGCCGAGGGAATATCAAACTGATTGCCGCCCGGCGCCACTGTCAGACCGTCAGCATCGCTCACCTGAATGATCGCAGGACTCGCAGCAATTTGCGTGATGAGGGCGAGGTTGATTTCCAGCGGTTGGCCCACCTTCGGCCGCCCGCCCAAGTCGAACTTCAACTCAATCGGCAGCTGAGATTTGCCCTGATTCGCCGCTTCCACCATGCCGGCCGTTTGTTCCGCAGCCGTGGGCCCGCTCTTTGCGACCACAGGCGCCTTGGGCTTGGGGCGCGCCGCGGCATCGCTCGGCGCGGGCGAACCCGAATCCCGGTTGCACGCGCTTAAGAGCGCTACCGCACAGAGCAGCAAAACATGAATTCTCGTTATCCCGACCGTGCCAGCCATCCTCATATCATCACCAAATATCTGAACAATCACAACGTGCGACCGTCACAACTCCAACGGCGGCTCGAGCACGGCCGCCAACTGATCCTCCAGCGAGCGATAGTGCTGCTCCCAATAGCGCGGCTCGGCGAACCAGGGAAAAGCCCGCGGAAATGCCGGATCATGCCAGCGGCGCGCCAACCACGCCGAATAATGAATCATCCGCAACGCGCGCAGCGGTTCGATGAGGGCGATTTCGCGCCGATCGAACGGCAAGAACTGCTCATAACCTTTGAGCAAATCAGTCAACTCCGTGCGCATCTCCTGCAGTCCGCCGGATAGCAGCATCCACAGGTCTTGAATCGCAGGTCCGGTGAGACAATCGTCAAGATCCACGAAATGCGGCCCCAGATCGGTCCACAGGATATTGCCCCGGTGACAGTCCCCGAGAATGCGCCCAACCCGGGCCCCGCCCCAATTGCGCGCCCTGGCTTCCACTGCCTCCAGCAACTCGTCCGTAAGATCGGCGTACTTGGTCGCCAAATAGTCCGGCATCCAATCACCGTCCAGCACAAAATCGCGGGCATTGCGGCCAAGATCGTCCATGCTCAAGGCAATGCGCTCGCGGAAGACCGCGGCGCGCCCCACGGCATGGATCCGCCCGAGAAATCGGCCGACCCATTCCCGCTCATCGCTTGAACCCAGCTCCGGCCAGCGTCCGCCGCGACGTGGGAAGACTGCGTAGCGAAAGCCCTGATGAACATGCAAGGACTCGCCTTCCCGCAGCAGCGGCGCGACCACGGGAATTTCTTGGGCCGCCAGCTCCAAGGCAAACGCGTGCTCCTCGCGAATCGCGGCATCGCTCCAGCGCCGGGGCCGATAAAATTTGGCGACCAGGGGTTCACCCTCCTCGAGGCCGATCTGGTACACCCTGTTTTCGTAGCTATTGAGCGCCAGGACCCTGCCATCACAGCGATACTGGAGCGCTTCTATCGCGTCCAGCACGGTCTCGGGAGAGAGTTCGGAATACGGCGCTTCGCTGTTCATGCGGGACAATTCTACAGATACGATCCCGTCACTCCTTTTTGAGTCCTGCACGCTGCTAGAATGCCGCCCATGCGATTGCCGCGACCCAAGTCATTGAGCGGACTGATGCTGATCGGCTTTACGATCGTGGCTGCGCCGCTGCTGTTTGCCATCGTGAATGCCGCCGTGCAGATGAATCGCCTGTCGGTCCGCAGCCAGCAGCTGGTGGTTCACGGCATGCAGGGTACTCGCAACAATCAGCGCATGTTCGAAGAGATCGGCGCGCTCGAGCGCCAGGCGCGCCTGTATCAAGTCATCGGCGATGCGAAACTGCTCGACGTGTATGCGACTCACCACGAACGCTTGGTTACCGTCATTCAGGAACTTCTCACGCTGCCGCTGGACGAAGCATCACAGCGGGGGGTGCGTGCGGTGGAAACCAAGGCCGGGCAATTGCTGCAGGATTTGAAACGCGCGGCGCCGAATTCGACGCATATGGCGGATCTGATCGGCAGCTTTCCGCAGCTGTCGGAGGCTGCGTCCAATGTCTCGGATCGGATCAGCCTGCAGATCGACCGTGAAACGGCGAGCCTGGAATTGGCGACACAGCATGCGCAGCAGAATCTCGTCTGGCAAACGCTGTTGCTGGTGCCCATGACGCTCGCAGTGGTCGGCGTCTTCACGTTTTTGTTCGCCCGGCCGATACGCGCGATCGACCGGGCCATCAGCGAATTGGGGCGCGGTTCCTTCTCGAGGCCGATTGCCATTCGAGGACCCGCGGACCTCGAGCGATTGGCTGCGCAGCTGGAATGGCTGAGAGGCCGATTGCTCGATTTGGCGCAGGAAAAGAACCGGTTTTTGCGACATATGTCGCATGAATTGAAAACCCCGTTGGCAAATATCCGCGAGGGAACTGAACTGTTGATGGACGGCGCGGTGGGCGAGCTGCAAAGCGGCCAGCGAGAGGTCACCGCGATCTTGCGCGAGAACGGCATGAAACTGCAGCGGCTCATTGAAAATCTATTGTCCTTCAGCGCCTGGCAGGCCAAGAGCGTCGGGCTGGAGATTTCCGAGTTCAAGTTGCGTCCTTTGATCAAGAGCGTCTTGGAGAATCAGCAACTCACTCTGGTCGCGCAGCGCGTGCGCCTCGATGTGCAGGTGGAAGATCTCACGCCCATGGCCGATCGCAGCAAGGTGCGCCTGATTCTCGATAATTTGCTGTCCAACGCCGTGAAGTTCACGCCGCGCGGCGGCACGATTTCGCTGCACGCCTGCGCCGAGCGGGAACAATTGCTGTTGGATGTGATGGACAGCGGACCCGGCATTCCTGCCGATGAGCGCAATCGGATTTTTGAAGCTTTCTATCAAGGGAAAACCCCCCAAGGCGGGCACGTCAAGGGCACCGGCATCGGGCTATCGGTGGTAACCGAATTCGTCAACGCCCATGGCGGCAGTATCGAAATCTTCGAGGCCAAGTCCGGCGGCGCGCATTTTCGCGTGCGGCTGCCGTTGCGCCCGACGGCGGCGGCCACGCGTGAAAAAGCCCATGCGGCATAGTGGAAAACGCATTGCAGCATGCGCCCTGGCAGTCATATGGATCAGCGGCTGCGGCGTCTTGGGTGCCCCAAAACCACCCGCTCCGGCCGTCCCGGCGGGTCCGAATCCCGACCTCGGCGCCGTGGCGCCCTTGCTGGAAATGATGAGCAATCTGCCGCAGGGCGATCCGGCGCGACAGGCCGAGGTGTTCCAACAGGCCAAGGATGCGGCCGAACTGCAGCCCACGACCAGCAACAAACTGCGCTATGCGCTGGCTTTGGCCACGCCGGGCTACAGCGGCGCGGATCCCGTCGCCGCACAGCGACAGTTGGCGGAACTGCTGGCCAGACCTGAAACTCTGCTGCCTGTGGAGCGCTTGTTGGCCTCTGTGCAGCTCAAAGAGGTCGAGCAAAGATTGAGACGGCAGGGTGAAAACACCCGCATGCGAGACGTGGTGCCCAACGACTCGCACGATAAGGTACAGTCCTTGAACCGTCGCCTGGCGGCGGAGTCGGACGAAAATGCGAAGTTGCGCAAGGCCTTGGACGAGGCTAGGGCTAAACTGGAGGCGGTAACACATATCGAGCAGCGATCTGTCGACCGCGGTTCCGGCGCCCCCCACTCGCCATAATCGGACACGGAGATATTGCCCTGAACGCCTATTCCATTGCCGCCACCACCCCGTTGTCGTTCGGCTTGACGCCGGGCACACGCGACTCGCTGACACCCCAAAAGCGCAAAGCCCGCATCCTGGTCGTCGACGATGACCCGGGTTTGCTGCGGCTCTTGACGATCCGCCTGCGGGCCGAGAATTACGATGTCGAAGCCGTCGAAAGCGCGGCCGCCGCGCTGGCCGCCTGTGTACGCTTCAGGCCGGATCTGGTGATCACGGATCTGCGTATGGACCAGATGGACGGTATTGGCCTGCTCAAGGAGCTGCAAAGCCGCTGGCCGGGTTTGCGGGTCATTATCTTGACGGCCCACGGGACCATTCCGGATGCCGTGCACGCGACGCAAAGCGGCGCATTCGGCTTCCTCACCAAACCCGTCGACAAGCAGGAGCTGCTCGATCACGTGCAAAAGGCGCTCAAGGTGTCGGGCTTTGCGCATGTGGATGAGGATTGGCGCGCGAACATCATCACGCGCAACCAGCTCATGGAGGATAAGTTGGCGCAAGCCAACATGGTTGCCGGCACGGATGCGCGAGTATTGCTGACCGGCGAGAGCGGCACCGGCAAGGAGCTGCTGGCCCGGGCGATTCACGAAGCCAGCCCGCGCCGCAATAAACCCTTCGTCGCCATCAATTGCAGTGCCATGGCCGAAAACCTGCTGGAATCGGAATTGTTCGGCCACGAGCGCGGTGCGTTCGCCGGCGCGACCCGCGCCCAGAAAGGCCTGTTCGAAACCGCCGACGGCGGCACCTTGCTGCTCGACGAGGTCGGCGACATGCCGATGCGGCTGCAGGTCAAACTGCTGCGCGTACTGCAGGACAACACGATTCGCCCGGTGGGCGGTGCGGATGCCGTGCAGACCAATGTGCGCATTATTTCCGCCACGCACCGCGACTTGCATGAGTTGATGGTCGCCGGTCAATTTCGCGAGGACCTGTACTACCGGCTGAATGTGGTGCACATCGAAGTACCTTCGTTGGGCCGCCGCCGCGAGGACATTCCCTTGCTGGTTGCGCATTTTCTGGAACAGATCGCCAAGGAAAGCGGCCAGCGCAAGATTTATGCGCCGGAAGCGGTGGAGCTATTGGCGACGGCCGAGTGGCCCGGCAACGTGCGCCAGCTGTACAACGTCGTGCGGCAAAACGTCGCGCTGTCGCATGGCCCCATCATCACCGCGGAGCTGGTGCAGCAATCGCTCGGCGGGAATCCGACCCGGCTGCCCTCCTTCGACGAAGCTCGCGATGAATTCACGCGCAACTATCTGTCGCAGATTTTGCAGATCACCACGGGCAACGTGAGTCAGGCCGCGCGCCTGGCGAAACGCAACCGCACGGATTTCTACAAATTGCTGTCGCGCCATCAGCTGCTGCCGGACGACTTCAAGAAAAGCTGATTCGCGCGGCGTCGCGTCCCTTAAGCGTAGAACTCGGCGATTGACGCAACCACCGCGTCCAGCTGCACCTGGTCCAGTTCCGGATAAATCGGCAATGCCAGCGTTTCCTTGGCCGCGCGTTCCGATTCCGGAAAATCACCGGTGACGTGATTCAAATAAGCGAAACACTGCTGCAAATGCAGCGGAACGGGATAGTAAATCTCGGTGCCGATGCCGCGCTCGGCCAGAAAGTCCTTGAGCGCATCCCGATTCTGCACCCGCACCACGTATTGGTTGAAAATGTGCCGGCCGTTCTTGGCGGCATGCGGCGTTTTGAGCTTATTCGCCAAGCCGGCAGAGGCGAACGCCGCGTCGTAAAAGGCCGCGTTGCGCTGGCGCGCTTCGGTCCAACCGTCCAGGTATTTCAATTTTACGCGCAGCACGGCGGCCTGCAGCTCATCGATTCTGAAGTTGCCGCCAATCACTGAATGAAAATATTTCGGTTTTCCACCGTGCACCCGCAGCACGCGCATGCTTTCCGCAAGATCCGCATCATTGGTCGTGCACAAGCCGGCGTCGCCGAAGGCGCCGAGATTCTTGCTGGGGAAAAACGACAAGCAGCCGATATCGCCGATCGAGCCCACGCGCACGCCCCGGTATTCCGTGCCGATGGCCTGCGCGGCATCCTCGATGACCTTCAAGCCGTGGCGCTTGGCGATGGCCATCAGCGGATCCATGTCGGCCGACTGTCCGTAGAGATGCACGGGCATCAGACCCTTGATCCTGCCGCCGGTAGCGCGGTTGATGAGCTGCCGCCCGCTACGCTCGATGCACTGCCGATCGACGAAGTCCTGAACAGCCCCTGGCAATATGTTGAATGTGGCAGGATCGATATCGCAGAAAACCGGCCGCGCCCCCAAGCGAGCGATGGTTCCCGCGGTGGCAAAGAAGGTGAAGGGCGTTGTAATAATTTCATCACCCACTCCCACGCCCAGGGCCATGAGCGCGAGCAGCAGCGCGTCGGTGCCGGAGGAGACGCCGATGCCATCCGCGGAGGCACAGTAGCGAGCCACCTCCGCCTCCAGCGCGAGCACATGTTCACCCAAAATAAATCGCTGGCTCGCGCATACTTGCTCGATAACCGGCATGACTTCGGAACGAATCTGCGCAAATTGCGCCTTAAGATCCAGCAATGGAACATTTGTCATAGCGCCGTAGAATATCATTGCTTCGAGGCCCGCCGGATCCGCCGACGGGGACGGATTTAAATTTTTTATCGATTCAGGCCACGCAAGTCACAAACTTGGCTGATAATGTAGGGTGATCATGTCGCCCCTAAATCGCTCCCGAAGAACATAGGGAAAGGCGTTTACGCTCCAACGGATTCCAGATGCCCCAGCCGGTCTTACTCAAGCAAAGTTTTCTCATCGCGATACTGACCGGCGTGCAAGCGCTGGTGCCGGCCGTGGTGGCCGTTGCCTCGCTTTACGGAACCATCATATTTTTCGGCGGCAAATTCGATCCTTCTTCCGCGGCGATCGTCATCGTGGGCGTGCTGTGCCTGGTCCTGGTGCAGCCGCCGCGCGAAGTGAGCACGCAGCTGACCTCGGCCCGGCTCTCGGCGGTCGTCGATGTGATCCTGCGTTGGT
>Ga0193729_1001271_pt1 | contig 12963 bp, 9 predicted proteins | sample U1c2metaG_FD_143036 | JGI IMG/M metagenome (GOLD analysis project Ga0193729, IMG submission 143036) | Soil microbial communities from a riparian zone of the East river system, Colorado, United States - U1c2 | ecosystem: Environmental > Terrestrial > Soil > Riparian zone | place: USA: East River... | reverse complement strand
CTGCGATTCCGTTCGATCGGGCCGGCATTCACGTCGGGACGCGTGATCGGTTTCGCCATCGATCCGAACAACGCCTCGAAATATTTTGTCGCCTCAGCTTCCGGCGGCGTTTGGCGAACGGCGAACAACGGAAATACCTGGACGCCGGTTTTTGATCGCGAAGGTTCGTATTCAATCGGCGCGATAGTGCTTGACCCGAAAAACCCTTTGACGGTCTGGGTGGGCACCGGAGAGAACAACAGCCAACGCAGCGTCTCGTACGGAAATGGTCTCTATAAGTCCGACGATGGCGGCAAGACCTGGCGCAACGTCGGGTTGAAAACTTCTGAGCACATCGGCCGCATCGCCATCGATCCCAAAGATTCAAACATCGTCTACGTCGCCGCGCAGGGACCATTGTGGGGGCCGGGCGGCGATCGCGGCTTGTTCAAAACCACTGATGGCGGCAAGACCTGGAAGAACATTCTGAATATCAGCGAGAACACCGGCGTCACTGACGTCGCGATTGATCCGAACGATCCGAACACAGTTTATGCCGCGTCGTATCAGAGACGTCGCCACATGTTCACCCTGATCGACGGCGGACCAGAAAGCGCGATCTACAAATCAACTGATGCGGGCGCCACCTGGAACAAAGTGCGCGCGGGTTTGCCAACGACCGACATGGGGCGCATCGGCCTGGCTATTTCTCCGGTCGATACCAACGTAATCTACGCGACAATTGAATCAGGTGATCGCAAAGGCGGCATCTTTCGCTCGAGCGACCGCGGTGGCAGCTGGGAAAAGCGCAACGAATTCGACGCCGGCGCGATGTACTACGCTCACCTCGTCGCCGATCCGAAGAATGTCGATCGAATTTACGTGATGAATGTCTTGCTGATGGTTTCGGATGATGGTGGGCGGACTCTGCGGCCGCTGGGCGAGCGTTCAAAGCACGTCGACAATCACGAAATCTGGATCGACCCAGCGAACAACGATCATTATCTGGTGGGCTGCGACGGCGGCGTCTATGAGAGTTACGACCGCGGCACGAATTGGTTTTTCAAGAGCAACCTGCCTGTCACCCAGTTCTATGACATCACGACTGACAACGCGACGCCTTTCTATAATGTGTTTGGCGGCGCGCAGGATAATTACGCGTTCGGTGGGCCATCGCGCACCCGCAACGCCTCCGGCATCGTGAACGCCGATTGGTTCGTAACTCAGGGTGGCGACGGTTTTCGCACTCAGGTCGATCCGGAAGATCCAAACACGATTTACGCCGAGCTGCAGGGCGGCAACATCGTGCGCGACGACAAGCGCACGGGCGAGCGCATGGGCATTCAGCCGCAAGTCGGCCGCAACGAAGATCCTTTGCGCTGGAATTGGGACTCGCCTTTTATCATCAGTCCTCATTCACACACGCGTCTCTATTTCGCAGCCGACAAATTATTCCGCAGCGACGATCGCGGCGATACCTGGAAAGTGATCAGCGGTCAGCTGTCGCGCGGTCTGGATCGCGACAAGCTGCCGGTGATGGGCAAAGTCTGGAGCATGGACGCGGTTGCCAAGAATCAATCGACGGCGTTCTTTGGAAACGCTTCAGCGCTGGCTGAATCGCCGAAGAAAGATGGATTGATCTACGTCGGCACCGATGATGGCCTGCTGCAAATCACCGAAGACGGCGGCAAGAACTGGCGCAAAGTAGAAAAGATCGGTGACGTTCCCGAACTCGCTTACGTCAGCCGCATTGTCACTTCAAACCATGATGCGAATACGGTCTATGTCGCATTCGAAAATCATCAGAACGCCGATTTCAAACCTTATCTTTTCAAGAGCACCGACGCCGGTCGCACCTGGACTTCGATCAAAAGCAACCTGCCGGCGAACTGGCCCGTGTGGTCCATCGCCGAAGATCATGTGAATCCGAAACTGCTCTTTGCCGGAACCGAATTCGGATTGTTCTTCACAGTTGACGGGGGACAGAAGTGGATTCAGATGCGCGGTGGCCTGCCGACGATTCAGATTCGCGACCTCGTCATTCAGCGACGCGAAAACGATCTCGTAGTCGGAACTTTCGGCCGCGGCATCTACATTCTCGACAACTACACGCCGCTGCGATCCATTACTCCGGAAATGCTGAAGAACGACGCGCTGTTTCCGGTCAAAGACGCTTTGATGTACATCCAGGCGCAGCCGCTCGGCGGGCGCGGCAAGAGTTTTCAAGGCGAATCGTTTTTCACGGCTGAGAATCCGGCCTTCGGCGCCATGTTTACTTATTACCTGAAGGAAGAATTGAAGACAAAGAAGACGCGTCGCCAGGAAGCCGAACGCGCCGCGGCCAGAAGTGGCGCTGCTGTTAGTTTACCGAACGCGGCGGCGTTAAGTGCCGAAGAAGAAGAGGAAGCGCCGGCCGTGATTTTTACGATCACAGATTCAACCGGCAAAATCGTGCGCCGTTTTACTGGTCCAACCGGCGCCGGTATTCAGCGCGTGAGCTGGGATATGCGTTATCCAGCTTCAAGTTTACCTCCGCCGCCGAATCCGAACGGTGAGGATCCATTCAACGAAGGTCCCTCTGGTCCACTGGTGATGCCGGGCACTTACAAAGTGTCAGTCGCCAAGAGAGTCAACGGTGTGATGACTCCTTTTGGACAGTCGCAGGAATTTCAAGTCATCGTCGACGGTCAGGATCGTATGAACCCTGCCGATCGAATTGCGCTGGTGGAATTCCAGACTAAGGTCGCGCGGCTGCAACGCGCCTTGCAAGGGGCGACGCAAGCGGCGAACTCTTTGACACCTCGATTTGCTGCTATTCGGCGCGCGCTCCTCGACACACCAAACGCGCCGGAGAAATTGCTTGATGAAGCAATCGCGCTTGAGAGACGCAAGAACGAAATCCTGCGGGCTTTGAGTGGCGATCAGGCCTTGCGCGCTCGTAACATGAACCTGCCTCCTTCGATTAACGAACGCGTCGGCGAAATCGTCGGTGGTCAGCGCATGTCGACAGCGCGGCCGACGCAAACTCAAATCGATCAATACGCCGCCGCGGCTGCCGAATTCGAAGGCACGCTGAATCAACTCCGGCAATTGATCGAAGTCGATCTCGCGAAATTGGAGAAACAGATGGAAGCTGCCGGCGCGCCCTGGACCCCGGGAAGAATTCCAGAGTGGAAGGATCAGTAAGGTTTCTCCGGCGACCAACCCGCGAAGCGGGTGGCAGCATAAAGTCTAGCACCCCAGCCGAGATGCTCGGCCGGGGACCCCGCCCTGGGGTGGAGCGAAGCGGAACCCCAGAATGGACCGAGTAAACGAAACAAGCCCGCGGCGCGGGCGACAGCTGAATCATTTCGCTCTGTCGCCCGCCCCCGCGGGCTAATAATTATTTTGAGTTTGTGATCCTGGAGCTTGCGCCAGGCTCTATTCTTTCACCGGCTCCGCAGGCTAATGCTGCGCACCCCCACCTTAGCACTATTACTAAATTTCTTTCCTGAGTAATATAGCGAGGGTTTTTACCCGATGTCCCTGGCTCCTGGCATACGACTAGGCCGCTACGAAATCCGTTCCAAACTCGGTGAGGGCGGGATGGGTGAGGTTTATCTCGCTCGTGACACGCAACTCGATCGCGACATCGCGCTCAAAACTCTCACTCCCGAAGTAGCTCGCGATCAGCAACGGCTGCATCGGTTCCTGCAAGAGGCGCGCGCCGCCTCAGCGCTCTCACATCCAAACGTCGCGCACATTTATGAGATCGGTGAAGTCGATGGCGCGCACTTCATCGCGATGGAGTTCGTCGAAGGCGAATCGCTCGATAGAAAGATCGGCGGTCGTCCGCTGGCGATTTCAGAATTGTTGGAAATCGCAATTCAGATCGCCGATGCGCTGGATGAGGCTCACGCGAAGGGCATCACGCATCGCGACATTAAATCCTCGAACATCATGATCACTTCGCGCGGGCGGGTGAAGGTGCTCGATTTCGGCCTCGCCAAACTGGCCGGTCCGAGTTCCGACACTCACACGTCTGACAGCGAGATGGCCACGCGAGTAAAGACGAGCCCGGGTGTGGTCATGGGCACGGTGAACTACATGTCACCTGAGCAGGCATTGGGTCGCGAGGTCGATCATCGCAGCGACATCTTTTCGTTTGGAGTCGTGCTTTATGAAATGGCCACCGGGCAGTTGCCTTTCACCGGAAACACGGTCACCGAGACGATCGATCGCATCACACATTCGCAACCGAAGGCCATCGCTCGTTTGAACTACGACGTTCCCGCGGAATTGGAAATCATTGTGAAGAAGGCGTTGCGCAAGGATCGTGACGAGCGCTATCAAACGATTCATGATCTGCTGATCGATCTGAAGGATCTGAAGCGCGAAACTGACGTGGCATCGAGCCTCGAACGATCCGTACCGCCACCGGAGCTAACCGGTAAAGAAACTGTTAACTATTCGGCAGCGCAGTTATCCGGCGTCCTTAAACAGACAGATCTCTCGCCGGCCATATCTACCGCTGAAGTGTCGGCGGCGCCGTCAGCTTCCAGCGCCGAATACGTCGTCAATCAAATCAAGAGTCACAAGAAAGCCATCGCGCTGACGGCAGTGGTCTCGCTGGTTGTGTTGGCCGGAATTGGCTTTGTTATCTACAAATTTGTCACTCGCAATCGAACAAACAGCATCTCTCTTGAGGCAGCGAAATTTACTCGATTAACTGCAACAGGTAACGCGACGGGCGCCGCCATTTCGCCGGATGGCAAGTGGCTGGTGCACGTGCAGGATGATGGTGAGCAGAAAAGTCTTTGGCTGCGGCAAGTGGCCGTCGCCAACAGCAACACGCAAATCGTGCCGCCGGCGCCGGTGCGATTTTTTGGCGTGGCGTTCTCGCCTGACGGCAATTACGTTTACTACGCTGTGCGGGAAGGAAGTCAGGACACCGGAAGTCTCTATCAGGTACCGGTGCTTGGAGGTACGCCACGAAAGCTGTTCACCGGAATTAAGAGCTGCATAAGTTTTTCTCCTGACGGCAAGCAGATCGCCTACTTCGATTTTTACGAAGATGAAGATCGGCTGATGATCGCAAATGCCGACGGTAGCGGGCAGCGGCAACTCGCCATGCGGCATGGCGACGAATACTTCTTTCAGGGTGACTTCCCCGCGGTGTCATGGTCACCTGACGGCAAGACGATCGCGACTCCGGTCGCGGTTACCAGCCAAAACTTCATGAGCGTCGCGACGGTTTCAGTCGCGACCGGCGAAGTAAAATTTTTGACGCCGCGCCAATGGAACCTGGTGAGACAGGCCGTTTGGTTTAATGCCGACACGATTCTGACGACCGCCGCGGAGCGGGCGGGCGAGGCCTTCAGCATCTGGCAACTCTCTTATCCGTCAGGTGCGGTGACGAAACTCACGAACGACCTGAATTCTTACCCCACGATCAGTCTCACCTCAGACTCCGCTTCGATCGCCGCGGTCATGACGGAATTGAATAACAACATTTGGGTAATGCCGGCGTTTGACGCAGCGCGGGCGACGCAAGTGACCCAGGGCCGGAATCTCGTGGGTAACCCGGTATTCACGCCTGACGGAAAACTTGTCTATCCGCTCAAGCAACCGGTGGGCGGTGATCTCTACTTGCTCGACCTTGCGAACGGTACCAAAAAACAGCTTACAGCTAATGCCGGCGACAATGTCGTACCTTCGGTGTCGGCCGATGGACGCTACATTGTGTTCATGTCCGACCGCACGGGCGCGTTTCACATTTGGCGGATGGATATCGATGGGGGAAACTTAAAGCAATTAACCGACAACCATGACGAGGAGGTTCCGAACATCTCGCCTGACAGCCAGTGGGTGGCGTACGAGATGTATTTGAACAAATCTACTATCTGGAAGGTTGGAATCAACGGTGGCCAGCCAACGCAGATAACGGATAAAGGTTCGGAGAACCCGGTCTTCTCGCCTGACGGAAGGCAGATCGCTTGCTTGTATCTGGCGCAACCTGCTGGGTCCCAGACGCTTGCCATACTTCCGAGCGCGGGAGGCGAGCCCACAAAGACATTACCGTTCACAGGCCCCATCACAAACCTGCGCTGGACAGTTGACGGGCGCGCGTTGGTTTATGGGGCGACGAGAAATGGCGTCACAAATCTTTGGGCGCAACCGATTGACGGTTCAGCGCCAAAGCAGTTGACGAACTTTGCTTCGGAACGCATCTTCAACTTCGACTTCTCGCGCGATGGAAAACAGATTGCCCTGTCGCGCGGCACGCAAACAAGCGACGTTGTCTTGATTAGTAACTTCAAGCGTGCGCGATAGCGCCGCGTTTTTTTGAAACTTGATGTAATGCCGATGACCAGATTTTAAATAGGAAGAAGCGAATGAGGTTTGAGTTTTACAGCGACGTGATTGCCGAAGTGCCGAAGCTCCTTCTCGGGCTCTAACGAGCAGTAACGAATCGTCATCTCAGCGTGATCATTTCTTTCAAACATAAGGGACTGCGCGACTTCTTTGGAGCTAATAGCAAGCGCGGGATTCCTGCAGAACTATCCACTCGCTTACGCGATCGCTTAGACGTAATTGACGCAGCGAGTACATTGCAAGACATTGCCTTGCCACACTTTGCGTTACATGAATTGAAGGGAGATCGAGCCGGAAGTTGGGCGGTGAAAGTCAACAAGAACTGGCGAATTACATTTCGTTTTGCGAACGGCGATGCGAGCGATGTAAACTTTGAGGACTATCACTGAGAGAGTTCGTATGCAGGAAGCAAAAATTCAACGCAAGGTACGGCCGACTCATCCGGGGGCGATCTTGCAAAACATGCTTGAAGAACTCGCCGCTGATGGCCACGAAGGGATGTCCTCTTTGACGCGGAAAGAATTAGCCAACCGACTGGGTGTATCGCAACGGGCCGTTAACGAACTGATTCAGGAACGCCGCTCCATTAGTGCGGATATGGCAATTCGCCTTTCGCGAGTTTTCAAAACGACGCCGGACATCTGGATGAATCTGCAGAAGGCCGTGGATCTGTGGGACGCCGCTCAGGCAAACAAAAATCAATACGCGAAGTTACGACCAATTGCTGCGTGATGCATTTGATGTATCACTTGAATCGCCCGGATGTTAGCAGTTCGTAGATAGCTAATATGGCGAATATCGACTCATATAGAATTGAGATTGACGGAGAGTGGACCCTTAACGATCTTCACGAATTTCCCTACGCTTACACTCAAGCGTATTCCTTCCTGTACTCAGTGATCCTTAATGAGACTGTCGAAGATGAGAGATTGAGAATCACTTTTGTCGCTCATCCATGGCGGGGCGGATTCAGCGCCGTCAACTTTTTCCACTATCTCTATGAATTGATTCCTGCGGCTGAACGTCCAAACGTAATCTCAATTCAGTATTCCTCGCCGGGTTGGATCGAGTTGAGCTTGGTCTTGGCCGTAGGCCTTGCTCTTAAGAGAGTAATAAATAACATTTGTGATGCTGCGCTGAAGGTGAACGAAACCTATAACGAGATCTATCAGGGTTTGCAACGCCGACGACTGCTTAGTCTGGAGTCCAAGTCAGCGGAGCTTCGACTCGACCGCGAACATCTTGCTTTCGTTGAAGAATCATCCAAGACCTTCGCTAGAATTATGGGATTTGAAAACCTGGACGAGTTGAACAACTTGGCGCCTAATAAACTTGCCGCCCTGAAGATGATGCTTGCATTCTATCGCCGCGCAAGAAAACTCAAAGACTACCAAGATGATAACAAACTAAAATTCTAGAGAGCTTAAAGCAATCTAACGATGAGATTTGAATTCTACAGTGACGCGATCGCCGATTTGCCGAAGCTTTCAGTCGACGGCACGGTTGATAGTGCGATTCATTTTTCGCACTGGAATGGAAACCAGACTCCTGAGTCGGTCAAGGCCGATACTTCCACTGAGACTGTTTTGAACGTGGTGGCCGCGCCCAATCGTGATGAACTCACGCGCAGCATCGATCTCGTCACCAATAATCACTTCGACACTGATGGTGTCCTCTCCGTCTGGGCCATGTTGACGGGCGAACGTGCTCTGGATTTGCGCGATCGATTGATCGCAGCGGCTGAGGCGGGTGACTTCTCTGAGTTCAGCAGCGTCGACGGTGTGCGGGCGAGCATAGTTATTCAAGGCTCAGACTCGCCAATTGATAAATCGGGATCGCCTTTGGCACAGCAACTCGCCGGCAAAGCGATAACAGATGAAGCGCAAGCCTACGTTCTGGTTTTACCGCACATAGAGCACGTCATCAAACACACCGGCCAATACGAATCGCTGTGGCGTGACTCATGGGCGCGAATCGAACGCGCGCTCGACAGTTTTGCAAGAGGTGCTTCGCACGCTGAAGAGATCGATGACGCGAAGTTGTCCGTGGTGACTTTGGCTCCGGAAATTTTTGGACCGTCAGGTTTCGATCCCTCGCGCGATGCCGCACCCTTCACCGCTGTCTCTCATCATGCGCGCGGCGAATTGTTTCTAATCGCGACGCCCTTCAAAAATGGTTGGGCATATCGAATTGATTACCCGTATTACTCCTGGGCTGAGACGGTTGTGCGGCCAAAGATCGCGCGGCGGGATTTGAGTCAGGCGCTGAAACAGCTGAACGAGCTAGAGCAGAATTCGTCAGCAAGCTGGAAAGTCGATTCAGCTGAATTGGCTTCAGCCGCAAAATTTTCTGATGAGAATGGGAAGTTGGCCGCGTCTATGTTGCAGCCGGACGTAGTAACAAGTGCGGTCCGCGCCGCGGCGGCCGAGTCGATTGCGGCCTCATCGACGAGGTGATCTCTGGATTCCCGTCCGCATATCTACAGACCGGCAGCGCCGTTGATTTCCGCCTTCTCTTTCTTTGATACATTTGAAAGCAATCGCACCAGGGCGCCGGAACCCAGCACAACAATCAACATCCAGAAAGAGTACCGCAGGCGATAGATGGTGCCGACGTTGACCATGACCATCGCTATCGCTCCTCCGCCCACCACGGCGGTGAACAACAACAGCCAGGGAGCGAAGAGGCGCCGCCTCTGCCAGATGCCGACAACACACAATAACTCCATGAAATAAATCAGCAAGGTTTCAAAGTCGGCAAGCAGTTTGCCGAGCTTCCCCACATGTTGTCCGACCGCAAACCACATGTTCGGAAATGGCGCAAACAGTCCGATGATGATCGCCCGCGGCGCGTAACGAACGAGGTCTACCGGGCCGTTAAATTGCACATCAGCATCTATGTTTGATCCGGGGTCAGGCGAGGTCTCGATCGCACGCTGGCGGGTCGCGGCTATTCTTTGCCACATCATCGGGGCGTCCGGGTTCACCTGGGTCAGTTTTGATCTTGAACTCGGCAATGCCCGGGGCAAAAAGGTGGCCATCAATAGCACCAACAACACACACGATAGATTGACCAGCAGCAAACGCTTCTCACGTAGCTGCCGGGCCACCAGCAGCAAGAGGGTGAGCACCAGGATCAGTGGAACCAAATAGCCCATTCCCCCGCGCACGAGCCAAATCGTAGCGGCCGCAATCACCGCCAGGAGCACGAAGGGCAACGACTGACGCCACGATTTGGTCAGCGTCAACCACCGTGTGGCACAGAGCATCAAGGTTAGAGTTGCAACGATCAGCAGCGGGTCTCTTAACAGCTGGGTCGTATGCAGCAAGAATGACGGCCAGAGGGCGACAATCATCGCCGCGACCAAACCCGCACGACTGTCGAACAGCAGACAAGCGAGTTGAAAGATCAAAATTAGGATCGCCAGATAATAAAAAAGATTCAGCGGCTCGACTGTTAACACATTGAAGGTAGTCCACCGGCTAAACAGGGCAAAAGATAACGAGTAAAGCTTTACGTGCAGGTCGGCTGGCCGATGAAGCCAGGCGCTCACCTCACCCTGGTGCAGCAAGTCCGCAAGCATTTCGACTTGTGGCTGGAAGTAGAGAGCGCTATCGCGACCGAGGGCGTCGCTGAGGCCATTGGGGCTGATACCAGCGGGAAATAATTGAAGCTTCCCCACCCCCAGAACTGCGAGGGCAAGCACAATGTGAAGAGCCGCGGCTAACAGCAGCAGGTAGATCGGGTTTGCATGCGACAAATGGTATTACATTCCCTCCCTGTAACGCTGACTAGTATACTCGGGTTCCGGGTTGCCGGAAGCCAACCAGGTCGCAAGTCGGAACGCCGTGAAGCGTGTCACCAAATCCGAAACCAATCGAGCATCGGTGCGAGAGACATAGCCAGACAGCGCCAGGGGTGAACGAATGATGAAACCGCCAAGTCCCGCGGAACACGAAGCGTTGCTCTTGTGCGCGCGACGGCGGCTCGACGATGAGCAAAGCAGTCGCTTGCGGATCCTTGCGCGTCAAAAACTTGATTGGGAGTATCTCTATAAACTGGCGCGACGGCATTCTCTCGTTCCGCTTTTCTACTACCAGATCGAGCGGGCCGCCGGTAAAGATATCCCCGGGCCTGTCTTACAACGACTTAGAAAAGACTACCAGGAGAACTCGGCGCGAAATCTGATTCTTACAAATGAAATGGTCTCGGTAATTCGAGAACTCGAGGTGAACGGGATCGAGGCCATACCCTACAAGGGACCAGCGCTGGCTATTACGGCGTACGACAATCCTGACCTGCGCCGTTACATCGATCTGGACTTGATGGTGCGGAGGGATGACGTTAGCGCAGCGCGTGATTTGTTGATCGCCAGAGGCTACAAGCCAGCCAGAAATCTGGACGAGCGGCAGCAGGCGCTCCTCCTGACGACACAACACAACATTCAGTTTTCAGGTGATGAAGGTCGCCTCATTGTCGAACTGCATTGGCGGGTGGCGACCCAACTCTTTGCCGCTTCAGTGAGCGCCGAAGATTTGTGGCCCAATCTGGGAACCGTCAAGCTCGGCAATGCTTCAGTAAAGACGCTATCGATCGAAGATTTGCTTTTCTGCCTGTGCGTTCACGGTTCACGGCACCTGTGGGAACGACTATCCTGGATCTGTGACGTCGCCGCATTAATCACTGCCTGCCCGACAATAGACTGGCCGCAGCTCGCGCAACGGGCCCAACGCACTGATACGGAAAGAATGTTGTTCCTCGGGTTGCACCTTGCAAGCGAGCTCGTAGGAGCTTCGTTGCCGAAAGGGATCGAAACGCAGATAGCTGGCGACAGTTCCGTCTTGTCTCTGGCAGGCGCGATAACTGAACGTCTCTTTAATGGCACCGTACAGGTCCCGCCGACAGCGCGCGAGATCTTCAGATACAATTTTTCGGTCCGAAAGAGCTGGAACTCACGGGCGCGCTATTGCCTTTCCACCCTGCGACCGAGTGACAGCGATCTGGGAACCATATCCCTTCCGCGATTCCTCGGTTTTGGCTACTATGTGTTGCGTCCCTTCAGATTGTTTACGCAGCATCATTCGGCCAAACCGGTTTCCGAAAACAGCGGCGGACCAACGGCAAATTTATAGTTGTTATGATGGCAATCACCGGACAAGATCGATTTTTTGACTAACCGTCGGAAGGCATCGTAGCCTTCGCAACGAAGAGGCGGCGACACCACAGAGATAAGTCCAAAGTCTTTTCGGATTGACGCACTTTCAATAATAGAAAATGAGAAAAGCCGTCCTTGTAATGATCGCCAATCTAGCGTTGATTGCCCCGGGGATTCAGGCATCATCTGTTGGTAAATCGATCCAAGAGCCCAAACAAGCAACCAAGCCCGCTGAGAAGCAGGCAGAGAAGCCAGCCGACAACCCGTCAGAGCCTAAACAGAAGCCGGCTTTCGAACTCCGGGTAACTGACGATCAGATCATCGGCATTTCGCTGCGCGCAGAGAATGCGAAGCTCACGGACATCGCGGCGGACCTCTCCAAGAAGTTGAAGGCCCCTGTGGCTTTAAGCCCGGTTATGCAGAAGCAGCGGGCGACGACCAACTTTGCAGATCTGGTGCTGGAACCCGCGATGCAGCTGTTGGCGCCCCTGGTCTACATTGACTATGAAATCGATTCCGCGCCGGGAGCTCGTCCTCGTCCGGTCGGCATTTACCTCTCTGCCCATAACGAACCGGCGCCGGCAATCAACGCAAATGTGCGTAGCACGTCCCAGGCTTTCATAATCTCGGGAAACACCGAAAGCGAAAGCGATGAAGACGATGACATCCAGATTTCTTACCGTAACGGCAAGCTTACGTTAAAGGCAAAAGATCAGCCGCTCCTGGACGTTCTTTCCAGCATCTCCGACGAAACCGGCGTGCGATTGGAAGCGAAGGATGAAACGACCGAAACAGTGAGTGTTGACATTAAGGATCTTCCGCTTGATCAAGCCATCTTAAAAGTGTCGCCGCATCTTCGGTTGTACTTAAGGGCCGACTTGTACCGCAACCAAAGGACGCCCCTTCTGATAATTCTTGTCCAGCAGGAAAAAAAACCGTAGAATGCGTTTAAAACCTGTCGGGACAAAAGCTGTTTGAGTTTTTTTGTTTGGACAGGTACTCTTGTTTCCGCTTCAGGCGATTGCAGTTTGATCCTAACGAGTTGATTAAGCCAGTTTCAAGCAAACATCCAGATTAGATTAGCAGAGAGGACCTACGTGTCAGAGAAGAGCGGACCCCCAATTGAGACGGAAGCAATTGCTTCCTCTGAAGAAACCGAACTCGGTTCCAGCAAGAAGACGTTCGTTGAGCCGGAAATATCTGTACCTGTAGATGTTCTTGAGGCTACCACCTTTCTTCAGGCAGTTGACTCTGGCGTCATACCGTAGATGTGCTTGAGGCTACTACCTTTTTTCAGACGACTGACTCTGACTTCATAGGCTAGGCTCCTTTCACATGCAAGTTATTGCTAGTCGTGACCGGCCGGCACTCGCGGAAACGTATGAGATCGCCGGCCGGTTGCTTTTGGTAGATACCCCGAGCGCAACCATCTCCGCCGCCACAGACCGCATCATGTCAATGCTGCGCCTTTCTCG
>Ga0193729_1001270_pt1 | contig 12964 bp, 14 predicted proteins | sample U1c2metaG_FD_143036 | JGI IMG/M metagenome (GOLD analysis project Ga0193729, IMG submission 143036) | Soil microbial communities from a riparian zone of the East river system, Colorado, United States - U1c2 | ecosystem: Environmental > Terrestrial > Soil > Riparian zone | place: USA: East River... | reverse complement strand
GGCCGCTCGTCGCCTTCTCCACATCCTTCGACGGCAGGAACAGCAACCCCTCGCGCTCAAAGAAAGGACCTCCGTCGGGCCATCGCACGCTTTGGAAAAGATCCTGCCTCTCCTTCAGAGCAGCGGCCAGACGCCGCGCGGCGTCATCGGCAAGTTCGGGAGTGGCGCCATCGACGACAACCATGGTGAGGTTGTTGAATTGAGGAAACGCAGCTTCGAAGGCGAGTTCCCTTTGCCGCCATTCCAGCCGTTGCGAGATCAGCTGGGAGGTATCGGCAGTCATCGCAAAGTTTTGGGCAATGAAGACCAGCGCCGCGAGCGTAAGGCCTGCGACCAAGGACAGAACAATCAAGGGGTGTCGCGTGCTGGCTGCCACAATGCGGCCAAACGACAAAATCCGGGTCGACAAAACGCCTCTCAGGAAAGGGAGCGGCCAAGCGGCCAATTCCCGCCGACATAGGCAGGCAGGGGCGAATGGCCAGGACTCATTTTGTAATATCGCGCATACCACCAAGGCATGTGGCGCGGCGGTCACATGATGTCGTGCTTCTTAGGGGATGGCGCTGATTCTGCGGTCGCACCAGGGCGACAGTATGTCTGGTTCGTGTTCGGCTCATGGTATCAACAGGGCGGCGGGGCCGCTGCATACAGGGTGCCCCGCGAGCCTTCAACCTCGGCTTGGACGATATCAGTGCGACCAGTTGACGGGGCGTGCTAACGCAAGGTCGTCAGGAGGTGTTCGGCCGATTTCAAGTCTGCCGTATCCAAGCCTTCCACGAACGCCTCGAATATAGGTTGCAGCAAGGCTTGGGCTCGATCCTCCTGTCCCTGCGCGGCCCACAGAGCAGCCAGATCGACCGCCGTGCGCAACTCCCACGATCGCGCCCCTTGGCGGCGACTCCAATCGAGCGACTGGAGGAAGCACCTCTCCGCGTCATGAGTCCGACGCTGCGGCATCGAGAGAAGAACGCTTCCCTTCACACGCAGCGCTTCCGGCAGGTGAACAAGATCGCCGTTTGCCTCGACCAGCCCGATCGTCTCATCGACCAGCGTCATGCCTTCGTCGAACTGTCCGGTCGCCATGAGGCCTTGCACGAGAGTGAGCTTGAACCCCGTGTTGAGCATCTCATAGCGCATCGCCTGGAGCTGCTGCAGGCAGCGACGAAGAGTCTCGACCCCGACTCCTGCGTCACCTCGGCCGATCGCTACCTCGGCTTTGTAGCCGCGGGCGACGGCGAGGTATGGTGCGAGGGAATGGGATTCGGCGTGTGAGATCAACCAGTCGGCGTGTTCCTCGGCGCTCTGGAGATCGCCAATCCAAAGGAATATCCCGGGAGCCCAGGACAGTGCGAGCCCCAGCGACGCGGGATGATTCTTGCTTTCGGCATCCTTTATGGTCTGGCGCACACGTTCGGTCGCCTGGGCGGGATAGCCTTGAAACCACAGGTTTCGGGCGAGGCCAATGCCGACCAGAATGTGGTGATCCAGGCCGAGATAGACCTCGCTGGTCTGCCGCGAGCGGGACCAGTAGCGGAACGAAGCCTCGAGCTCGGCGCGAGAAGCGCCATGCTCGCCGACAAACTGGAGCGCCCGTCCCAGGATGGAATTTGCCAAGGCCATTGCCGGCGCGTTTTCCGCGGCACCATCGACGGCTCGGCTGAGCTGCGCGTAATGCAGCGAGGTTTTGAAATCTCCGTCGCGGACTTCGAACATCGACAGCATGCCGAGCAGCGCCACCTGGTTGAGGACCTCGCCGCGAGCTTCGGCGATCGCCAGGCTTCTGCTCAAGGCTGCACGCGCCGCATCGCTTTGCCCGCGCATCTGCATGGACGAAACGCCAAGGCTCGCCTGCAGATTCATCTCCTCGCGGCCGCCCCGAGTGTCGTCGTCGAGAGCAAGTATTGCCCGCTCCGACCAGCGATGGCATTCGCGAAGCAGGGACATTGCCAGGAAAACCGGTGCGGCGGCCGCGGCGAGCCCGACGCCGATGGCAAGGCTGCCTTCGGCGCCGAAGCACCATTCCAGCGCGGCGCGAACGTTGTCGATGTGGGCAAGAGGCGTCGCTCTCTTCTCCCCCTCATTCTCGATCCCTTCGAGCAGTCCTCGATAGTACTCGGCGTGCCGTCGGGAAAATTCCTGCAATTCTTCGCCTTCGGTCAGCTTCGAGACGGCATAGACCCGCGTCGTTTCAAGCAGCCGGAAATAGCCGGCACTACCGGTGATATCCGGTGTCACCAGCGACTTGGCGACCAGGTTCGCGACACCATCGGCAATTTCCGCTTCCGAAACCTCGCCGCGACCGGCGACTGCCCGGGCAGCGGCGAGAGAAAAGCCGCCCGAGAAGACCGCCAGGCGCTGCAGCAGCAGACGCTCAGGATCGGTTAGCAGGTCGTAGCTCCAATCCAGTGTCGCGCGAAGCGTTCGATGGCGCGGCAGCGCCGTGCGGCGACCGCTGGTCAGCAGGGCAAAGCGATCGCGCAATGCGGCGGCTACCGGCTCAATCCCAAGTGTTGCCGCCCGGGCCGCCGCGAATTCGATGGCGAGCGGTATGCCATCGAGGTGGCGACAGATCGCGGCGATGGTCAGCAGGCTCTTGGCGTCCGACGAGAAGTCGGACCCCAGCTCCTGGGCTCTGGCGACGAAAAGTGCCGGTGCGCTGTGGCTCAGAATATCGTCCGCACCGACCCGCTCCGTTGCCGGCACGTCAAGCGACGGCACGCGATAGGCGTACTCGCCCTCGATCCGCAAAACTTCGCGGCTCGTCGCCAGTATGGTGGCGCGCGGGCACAAGCGCGCGAGCACCTCGGCCAAGGTCGCTGCTCCGGCGATGACGTGCTCGCAATTGTCGAGAACCAGCAGAAGGCTTTTTCCAGCGATGGCCCGGGCGACGGCTTCAGGAGAGATGATGTCGGATCCAAGCCTCAGCCCAAGCACACCGGCAACCGCGGACGGCACCAGGTCCGGATCGGACAGCGCGGCCAGGTCGACGAGCCAGCCGCCGTCGGCAAACTCGCCGACGACATGGCGGGCGATCTGCAGCGCAAGCGAGGTCTTTCCAATGCCGCCTGGTCCCGTCAGGGTCACAACCCGGTAGGCAGAAAGGAGATCCCGCAACCTCTGCACCGCTACCGACCGGCCGACGAGGCGCGTGGCGCTGGCGGGGATGTTGTTCGTCGGAGAGTCCTCCGCTGACCGGATGTGCCGGGGACCGACAGGAGACTCTGCCGCATCGTGGTGCCGAACGGTCCAGTGACCGAGCAGGCGATAGCCGCGGCGGGACTCGGTCTTCAGCAGGCCTCGATACGGACCGAGCGCCTTGCGGACCGCTCCTGCGTGAACATGAAGTGTGTTTTCCGTGACCACGGCGCCGGGCCAGATCCGGTTCATCAATTCGTCTTTGGTGACAAGTTCACCGGCCGACAGGACCAGCACCTCGATGATCTCGAAGGCGCGCCCGCCAATGGGCGCGGGAGATCCCAGAACCCGAAGTTCGCGGCGAGCAAGGTCGATCTCGCAGGCGCCTGACACGTAAACGGGGCCAATGCTTGCAGGAAGCATGCGAGACCAGGCCTTTGGGGTGATAGGCGCGGAGGTTCTCTTCAGAACTTTTCAGAAAATACCCCAGGATTCGCAATCGCTCGCGCGTGAATCTGTCACGGCCCTACCGGACCGACGGTGGTCTCAGGGGGCATGCAACGCCTTTTCAGAAAGCCGTTTGAAACCAAAGCTTTGCTTGATTGTGTCGAGAGGAGCCTCGCCAATGAACGCCCTCGAGCATAAGGCCGGCGATACAGTGCGACCCGCGACCTGGGACAGGCGTTGCGAGCAATGGGGCTGCCTGATGACCGCGGCGCAAGGCGGCGAGAGCCATGCCTATGAGCAACTGCTCCGGGAGCTGGACAGTTGGCTGCGGCGCTACTACGCGCGGCGGCTTCCCGGCGCTGCCGCCGAAGATGCGAGACAGGACGCGCTTCTCGCCATCCATGCCGGACGCCACGCCTACGCGCCTTCGAGACCGTTCGGGCCGTGGGTCGCGGCGATCGCCCGATACAAGTGGATCGACCACGTTCGAGAGGCCTCCCGGTTCGCAGCCCTAGCGCTCCACGACGACATACCGATCGGCGATCATGCGGAGGCTGCGATGAGCACTGTCGTGGTGGACGGTCTGCTGCGGCAGCTGAAGCCCGCGCAAGCCCTCACAATCCGCCTTGTAAAACTGCAGGGCGTCAGCATCGAAGCTGCTTCCGCTGCGACCGGCCAGTCCACCGCTCTGGTCAAGGTCAACATCCATCGAGGTCTCAAGAAACTGGCCGCGCTGGCCGCCCGCGATGCCGTTGCACCCATCACCTCCGACAATTGTTCGAGCAAACCTTGAGTACGGAGGACAGGATGTCCCAGCCAGAGAAATTCGAAACCCTGATCCTCGGCAGCGGCCAGGGCGGCAAGCTGCTGGCCTGGCACCTGGCGCGGTCGGGACGAAAGACGGCCGTTGTCGAGCGGAGATGGGTGGGAGGTTCATGCCCGAATGTGGCCTGCCTGCCCAGCAAGAACGAAATCTGGAGTGCCAGGGTCGCTTATCTCGCCCGTCACGCTGCTCCGTTCGGCGTCATGAACGATGCCGTCAGGATCGACATGGCCAAGGTCCGTGAGCGCAAACGGGCCATGGTTGATCGGGACGTCGCCGTTCATTTGAACGCCTACAAGACCAGTGGCGCCGAACTGATCATGGGTAGCGGGCGCTTCGTTGCACCCAAGACGCTCGAAGTGCAGTTGAACGATGGCGGGACACGTGTTCTGACGGGTGATCAGATCGTCCTGAACGTCGGAACCCATGCGGCGATGTCGGACATTCCCGGCCTGGAGGCCGCCCAACCTCTCACGCATATCGAGGCCTTGGAGCTCGACTATGTGCCGTCGCATCTGGTCGTGCTCGGTGCCGGCTACGTTGGCCTTGAAATGGCCCAGGCATATCGTCGGTTCGGCAGCCGCGTGACGGTTGTCGAGGGGGGACCGCAGATACTGAGTCGCGAGGATCCTGATGCCGCAGATGCCGTCCAGCGTATCCTCGGCGACGAGGGCGTTGAGTTTCTGACGTCGACTCAAATCCGCGAGGTGGAGGGACGATCGGGCAAGGAAGTCACCGTGACCGTACATACCGCCGCTGGCGAGGCAAAAATCCAGGCCAGCGACCTGTTGGTTGCGGTAGGTCGCGTTCCGAATACCGCCGGGATAGGGCTCGAGAAGACGGGGGTCGAGCTGGATGAGCGGGGCTATATACGCGTCAACGAGCGGCTGGAAACAAGCGCGCCCGACACGTGGGCGATCGGAGAATGCGCGGGCAGTCCGCAGTTCACTCACGTCTCCGTCGATGACTTCCGAATCGTCAGGGACAATATGGCCGGAGGGAAGCGCAGTACGGCGGATCGATTGGTGCCGCACTGCATGTTCATGGACCCTCCGCTCGCACACGTCGGGCTCAGCGAGCGCGAGGCGCACCATAAAGGCATCGCTGCGCGTATTGCGAAGCTTCCGATGAGTGCCGTGTTGCGCACCCAGGCGACCGACGAGAAACAGGGTTTCATGAAGGTTCTTGTCGGTGCGAGTGATGACCGCATTCTCGGCTTCACGATGCTCGGTTCCGAGGCGGGCGAGGTCATGGCGGCCGTGCAGACAGCGATGCTCGCGAAGTTGCCCTACCCGGTGCTGCGCGATGCGGTCATTACGCATCTGACCTTCGCCGAGGGGCTTGGTCCTCTCCTGTCCAATGTGCCGGCCGGTTCCCTGGGCAAAGAGGCCATGCCGCGGTTTGAGTGAGTAGCGGCCTTGGGCCGCGCCTGCTGACGCGGGACGGGGTGGCTTGGAATCGGACGGCAAGATAAAAAACGGCGCGCCGTCGCTGTCGCTTGAAGCAGAAACGTCAATGATATCAGCGCTTGGAGCGACGGCGGCCATACCTACGGCTGCAAGCTGAGCCGCGAGGAACGGGCAGTGTCGACAGTGTGCCAATTCCTGACCTAGTCTGACGTCATCAGGAGACTTGTTACCGTGGCCCTTACGATTAGCGAACTTCATCCCATCTTCGCCGGCGAAGTGACGGGCGTCGACCTGACCAAGCCGATCAGCCGCGAAGAGGCGGCAACGATCGAGGCGGGCATGGACCGCTACGGGGTGCTGGTGTTCCGCGGCCAGGCCATCTCGGACGAGCAGCAGATCGTCTTCACGCGGAACTTCGGTGAGCTCGAGAGCTACAATACGTCAGGCACCGTCCGGAAGCGCGAGGACAACAGGCTGGGTCCCGGCATTGCCGACCTCTCGAACCTGACCAAGGACGGGAAGATCATCTCCGCCGAGGATCGCGTGTGGTTCTTCAAGCTGGGTGACCGGCTGTGGCACTCGGACAGTTCGTTTCGGCCGGTTCCGGCCAAATACTCGCTGTTGTCCGGGCGCACCGTGCCCAGCTGGGGCGGCAATACCGAGTTCGCCGACATGCGCGCCGCGTATGAAGCCTTGGACCCGCGGACCAAGGAAGAGGTGGCGGAGCTGGTCTGCGAGCACTCCCTGCTCTATTCGCGCCAGGCGGTCGGATTCACGGAGTTCACGCCGGAAGAGATCGGCAATTTCCAGCCTGTACGGCATCCTCTGGTGCGCGTGCAGAAGGCGACCGGCCGGAAATCCTTGTTCCTGTCGGCCCATGCCGGTGCCATCGTGGGTTGGTCGGTCCCTGAGTCGCGCGCCTTCCTGCGTGACCTCACGGAGCACGCGACCAGCCGCGAGTTCGTCTATTCGCATTCCTGGCGACGGCACGATTTGGTGGTGTGGGACAACCGCACGGTGATGCACCGCGCCCGCCGGTTCGATCGCAACGAGGTGCGCGACATGCGCCGTACAACGCTTGGCGGGGAAGTACCGATTGTCGCCAGACCAAGCGTGCAGGGGCTCGGTTAGCCAGCCGCCCCGAAGCCTCGCCGAGGGATCCCTGACCGCAACGGCCTCGGTCGTGCCTCTGCCTTCGGAGGGTAGCGCTTCGGGCGGCCTGTCTGGATTGGTCGCAGGACATTGCGAAGATAAAGAGGCGTTCGGCACTCGCCGACATTTGCCGGCACGACGCCAATTCTTACAACGAAATCAGGCTACATCTCTCGCCTACGATCAGCGATGGATCAAGGACCGCCCGCAAGCGCTTGGCCTCTTCGTCGAACAAGAGCGGCCATCGGAGATTGTAATCGACGATCTCGACTTCATCCATGTCGTTGGCTCCATGACCCAGTCCGTTAAGACCTCGTCATCAGCAAGCCCGGAAATTGCTGCAGCGGGCGGCGCTTGGCGGTGTTGAGCCAGCGAAGGAATTCGTTTGCCTTCCCTGATGGTGCCGCTTCCTTCGTCTCGTCGCCGCTTGATGCATCTGTCGAATCGACGTCCGGCCGAATGCTTGGGCCGCGTCTTCCGCTATACTTTCGATGAGCGAGGCGCGCGGATACCCAGAGAAGTAGCGCAGGCACCATCACGAATCCCCCGAACGCGACAAACAACAAGAAGAAATCGTGTGCGGTCATGTACGAATTCCCCGATGAGTCTGTGATAGGGTCGGACCTCCCCGCGGCGCGCGTGGCCCACATCGCAATTGGCGATGTTGCCATCGCGACAGGTAGCCCGGCAAGAAATCTTCAAGGCGCCGCTGTGCATACCGAAGCCTCACTTGGCACGGCCAGATTTATCGTCGCCCGGCGGCGGGCAAGGCGTTCTGCCTTGCGGAGCATGCCTGAGCGTATAGGCTGGGAGCCATGAACATCAGAACCATTGTCCTGGTCATCCTCGGACTGGTGCTGGTGTCGGCTATCGTGCTGTCGACAACGGCGCTTGCCGCAGTCCTCATTCTGGGTGATCTCCACTGGAAGAGGGTAGTGCTGGCTGCTGGCCTTTGGCTGCTGGTTCTTGGCTGTATCGCTGCAACAATGTATCGCGGCGGCGTCAAGAGACGCACACCAGGCGGCCATCATCCGTGAGGCAAATACTATGCGGCGGGCTGCCTGCCGCGATTAACCAGTCCCGTTCGACCGAGTAGGCGATAGCAGCATCGAACGGAATACCCATGCGCCGGGCGATAGTATCCACCGTGCGCCATGATCCGGGCGTCATGCCTGCGGTTTCCTCCGCCAAGGCATGGCAGTGCCGGGGTTTTTCTTTGTCCCCATGGCCGATGTAGTTGACTCCAGTCTTGCCCGCGCAGCGTGGTGCCGAACTTGGGATTGAGAATTCAATGAACGCGCGCACTTTGAATCTCTCCCGCACGCTCCGCCGTGTCTTGTGCCCGCTTGCGCCAATACGATGCGGATAATGTCAGAACCTTGCGCGATGATTTCAGACGGGCGAGCCGGGCCAGCCGGTCGTATTCCGTTGCCTCCCTTAGGCATTCCTCGCGCGATTTGAATGCGCCCTTCATCGGCTATCCGTAGTTGGTGGAACGCAAAAGTCATACGCAACCCGACTCAACTTGCAGACAGCTTTGGCTTGCCTTCGCGACGATTGCAATAACTTGTGATGGCGCCACTGTGGGCGGTCGGTGGCAATGATGTGACCGCGTAAGCCAGCACTGCAAGCAAAGGTGACACCCGGCAAGCCAACGGTCCAAATGCGGACAGAGCGGTGACTTGCCGCCGATTTGCGCACAAGGTTTCTAACCTGACGTGAGCTTGAGAGGGCAAGCCATGGAGCGTGGTCCTAGGGTGCCACTCAGCTCTTGCCGCCCCGCGACGTTGAACGCCTGAAGGCGCTATCCCTGATCGAGGGGAACGAAAGCCATCTGCGGCTCAGTCCTACAGGACGCAAGCGCTACCTGGCACTTCCAAACGTCACCGCCGTGCCGCAACCCGAAAAACCGGATGAGGCCGTCTCGAAACTGGCCACTCTCATTGCAAAGGCACGCGGCTAGCCAAGGGCTGCCTACCCATGACCGACCCCTACGCTCTCTACTACCCGCCGACGAACAGTTATCCTTTTCTCCTCGTCTCGTTTTCTGCTGACGGGAAGATAGAGACGAAGCCTTTCGCGACTGAAGAGGAAGCAGAGACCTTCATGGTGGAGGAAATGGGCTTGCGGAGCCCCTTGGAGTAGGGGCCGGGTCTGGCCGGTCGCCGCTGTGCTAGGCCGCCCGACAGCGCACGCCGTGTGCCTGCCCTGAGCGCAGTCGAAGAGCCGATGGCCACGATGCGGCAGGCGCCGGCGGTGAGGGGTAGGGATTCGCCGATCCCTCCACTCCCGCCACCGGCGCCCGCTTTCACTCGGTTCCCCGGGGCTCACGCTCGACAGTCCCATCGACCAGGGCCATCTGGGAGAGGATTGCTCCAGCCCGCAACGCCGCAGCCGTTCCTTACGCCGCAGACCTAGCGACGATCATTGCGGCTCCAGCTTGGCAGCCTCGATCACCTTCCTCCACTTGATCCTTTCGGCGGTTATGTGCATTGCAAGGTCCTCGGTGTTCCCTGGGTGCTCCAAGGCACCGGATTCCCGGATCTTCCGGATGGCCGTCTCAGATTTGATGCCCTTCACGATCTCATCCGAAAGCTTCTTCACGACCTCGAGCCGCGTGCCTGCGGGTGCCGCGATGTACCACCAGAGCGCGGCCTCGAAGTCAGGGTAGCCTTGCTCGGCAATGCTCGGCACATCGGGCGCGGCGAACCATCGCCTGGCCGAAGTCACGCCCAACGCCTGCAATGCGCCTGACTGGATATGCCTCAGGTAGGGCGGCAGATTGTCCATCGCGATCAGGATGCGGCCTGCCAGCAGATCCGTGATCATCAGCGATCTGCTGTTATACGCGACATGCTTCAGCCTGATGCCTGCTTGGTCCTGCACATATTCCATCGCCAGATGACCGGTCCCGCCTACCCCGGGCGAACCGTAACTGACTTTGTCGAGTCCCCGTCCTTTGCAGTACTCGACGAACTCTCTGAGTGTGCTGGCCGGGAAGGTTGGATGCACGACGACGACGTTCGCCACCTCGGCGACGAGTGCTACGGGCGTGAAGCTCCACTCGCTGTCATAAGGAATGTTCTTGTAGAGGTACTGATTGGTGACGGCGGTACCGACCGTGCCAAGCAGAAGAGTCTGCCCGTCGGGCGGAGCCTTGGCGACGATCTCCGCGCTGACGTTGCCGCCTGCTCCGGTCCAATTTTCGACGACAAAGGTCGAGCTCATCGATTCGGTGAGAATTTGCGCGACGACTCGTCCGAGGCAGTCGGCAGTACCGCCAGCCGCGAAGGGTACGACGATGCGCCTGGTTTTGTTGGTTGGATAGCTGCCCTTGGCCCAACCGTGCCTCGGGGCAGCGAGGACGCCGCCAGCAATCCCTGCGGCTATGACTGTGCGACGATGGATAATCTTGGCCATATTGTTCCTCCCTGCTTTGAACGACCGCGTTGTCGCTGACGACGAGGCTGGGCCGGGTAGGAAGTGCGCAGCGATTCCAGGCTGGCACGCTGTGGACGAAGGGTCGCTTCACCTCGCGAGAGCAAGCAAAGTAGGCGCGATGATTGGACTGGCCGGAATTGGACGCATATCGCGGTGACGCCTTTCAAAACCTGACCAGGGAGCTTCCGAAAGGCGTCACCGCGATATGCGTTTGTAGCAACAAGATATGCGGCCAGTATGTGACTTTGCGCACATTCGCGCGACGTCGCGGCGGGTCGGCCTCCCAATGCAGGGTGCTTCGGTGATATTGCAGGGCGACGTCGACAGTCGCCATCACTTCGAATCCTGACTTCTCCACAGAATGATGGCTTGCGAGCGTTTCTTCACTGGCTGTCCGGGTGAGCCTGTCGATGCATCGAGCGCCCGTGCCGTCAGGACGGTTGCGGATTTGCCGCCAATGTCGAGGCGCTCGCGGTCTTTGCGCTGGCCCGGCGCAGGAGCAGCGCCGGGATCAGGCCGAGGGCCACGACGGCGGCCATCGCCCACCACGCGTGGCGGAAGGCCACCAGCCGATCCAGCGGCGAACCCGGCGTGCCGATGATGGCGACGAAGGCCGCGACGCCCACGGCCATCCCGGTCTGGCGGATCATGTTGATGACGCCGGACCCCGTGGCGAAGGAGGAGGCGGGGAGCGCGCCCGTCGCCGTCCCCATCATCGTCGGCAAGCAGAGCCCGGTGCCCGCGCCGATCAGCGTCATGCCGCCGATCACGGTCGCGTAGCTTGGCTCGAGGCTGGCGGCCATCGCCCACCACGCGCCGCCGGCGGCGAAGGAGAGAAGTCCCAACGCAATCACCGGGGCGGGACCAAAGCGCTGGATCAGGCGGCCGGCGATCAGCAGCGACACGGTGGGCACGAGCAGCGGTCCCGGTGCGATCGCCAGGCCGCTCTTCAGGGCAGACCATCCCCATGTGCCCTGCTCCCACAGCACGATCGACAGCAGCATGGCGCCGAACGCCACGGCAAAGGGCGCCATCGCCAGCGACGCGCCGACGAAGGTGCGGATGCGGAACAGTCCGGGCTCGACCAGCGGGTTCTTCGCCCGCAGGCAGTGCACGATGAACGATCCGAGGAAAATAACGGCGGCCGCGAAGGCGAGGCCGATGCCGGGCGAGCTCCAGCCCCATTCGTTGACCTTGACCAGCGCAAAGGTGAGCGCGGCCACGCCCAGCGTCACCAGGGCGGCGCCCCAGGCGTCAGGCCGCGGCACGTCGTGTCCCGGAACGCGGGGCAGCATCCGCCAACCCACCACGAGGGCTGCGAGGCCGATCGGCACGTTGACGATGAAGATCCAGCGCCAGCTCGCCGTCAGCAGCACGCCGCCGACAACGGGCCCGAGGGCTGCGGCCAGGCCGCCGATCGCGGTCCAGGTCCGCACCGCGCCCGCCCGACGCTCCGGCGCATAGGAGGCGAGCAGCAGGCCGAGCGACGTCGGCGTCATGAGCGCCGCACCCGCCGCCTGGACGAGGCGGAAGGCGACCAACGTCCAGACGCCGTCGGCGATGGCGCAGGCCGCGGAGGCCGCCGTGAAGATGGCGATGCCCAGGAGAAAGCTGAGGTCGCGGCGATGGCGCTCGGCCAGCCGGCCGAAGAACACGAGCAGGGCAGCGTAGACGATCGCATAGCCGTTCAGGACCCACGACAGATCGTCGAGCCCGGCGTCGCCAAAGTCGTGCGCGATGTTGGGCAGCGCCACGTTGACAATGAACAGGTCGAGGTTGGCGAGGCAAATTCCAGCGCACACGATGGCCAGGACATGGCTGGGCTTCGTGACCTTCACGGCTTCACTCATCGGCTCCCCCTCGGGTGTCGGCGTTGATGCTTCGAATTAGGCGCATATGCGCCTATTCACAACGCGGTCTCGCCCGAGTTTTCTTGCCAGCAGGCGGTCGAAAAGCTATTGCGCTCATATAAGCGGATCCAGGGAGGAACGATGAATACCGCATGCAATTGCCTGTCGCTGCGGCAGGCGACCCGGCGCGTGACGCAGCTCTACGACCAGGCGCTGGCGCCGCTCGACCTGCGCGCCACCCAGTTCGCGCTGCTGAGTGCGATCGAGCAGCGCGGTCCGATCGCGCTCAATCCCCTGGCCGAGGAAATGGTGCTGGACAGGGCGACGCTCGGCCACAACGTGCGGCCGCTAAAAGCCCGTGGCCTGGTCCGGCTGGCGGTCGGCAAGGACCGCCGGAGCCGCGAGGTCTCCATCACCCGAGCGGGCCGCGCGACGATCGCGGAGGCACGCAAATACTGGCGCCGGGCCCAGCGGGCGTTCGAGGGCGAGCTGGGTGCGGACACGTCGGCGATGTTGCGGTCCGTACTGCAGCGCGTCGCCGCCGCGGAATTTGCGCTCGCCTGAGCCGCGTAGCGATCTCCTGAAAGCAGAATTGGCGCCTCGCCTGGGGGCGTGCGAGATTTCTCCGCGAGCGGCAACGGGGAGTACGGCATGACCAAGTCGAATTGGCGGGAGCGCGCGGGCACACCGTTCAGCTGTGAGAAGCA
>Ga0193729_1001269_pt1 | contig 12972 bp, 15 predicted proteins | sample U1c2metaG_FD_143036 | JGI IMG/M metagenome (GOLD analysis project Ga0193729, IMG submission 143036) | Soil microbial communities from a riparian zone of the East river system, Colorado, United States - U1c2 | ecosystem: Environmental > Terrestrial > Soil > Riparian zone | place: USA: East River... | reverse complement strand
CGCTTTGTCGTGTAAATGCGTAAACGTTGGGCTCGTCGCAATGCTATTTAAGTAGTTTGCGATCGCGCCGACGTTTTTCGCGATGGACCATTCGTTGTCGTTGAGCACCACGATAAAGCGCTTGGTATGCGCCTTCACATTATTGAGCGCTTCGTAGCTGATTCCACAGGTGAACGCCGCGTCGCCTGCCACGACCACAATATTCTCGTTGCCTCCCTTCAAATCGCGGCCCACCGCCATGCCGAGTCCAGCCGAAAGCGCCGTCCCAGCGTGGCCCGCGCCATAGCAATCGTGCTCGCTTTCCGTCCGCAAGAGAAAGCCGTTAAGCCCGCCGTACTGCCGCATCGTGGAAAAGCGATCGAGCCGCCCGGTAAAGATCTTATGCACGTAACCCTGATGGCTCACGTCCATGACAAATCGGTCACGTGGCGTGTCGAACACGCGATGCAGTGCAATCGTCAATTCGACCACGCCGAGGTTCGGGCCAAGATGCCCGCCCGTTTGCGAAAGCACTTTGATCAGCTCATCACGCACTTCGTGCGCGAGCTGCGGCAAATCTTGCTCGCGCAGTGTTTTGATATCCGCAGGCGAACGGATCCCGTCGAGCAAGCGCGCGGGTATGGTGGCCGGTTCGGACGCCTCAGAAGAGTTTGATTTCATCATTAGTGTTTTCGGTTTCAGCAACTGCGCTGGCCGGTGCCGCCGGCTCCGGCGTCGTTTCAAAGTCTTTCACGATGGCTTTGCCCGCGCTGTTGCGGGCAATGATTTCGATCTTCTGCTCCGCCTTGGCAAGTCGTTCCTGACAAATCTTTACTAAATTCATTCCCTCTTCATACCGCACGATCAGATCTTCCAGCGGCAGTTTGCCTGATTCCATCTGCTCGACAATTTTTTCGAGCCGATCCATCGCGCTCTCAAAGTTAAGCTCTGTTTCGCGCTGCTTCAGTTTGCTGCTCACGGGCAAACCGGGAATTAAGCACAACCCTGCCCCAGAGAAAAGGGCGACTCCTAACGGGCAGCCCGTCAAGATTTCAAGGAGCTACCGTGCTATCGGTGGCTATCTCCTTCTCCTCCTAACACAGAAAATAAATGTTCGCGCCGGCTGAAAGGTCAGCGAATGTTTCCGCTTCTCGGATCGATGGAAAAAATGCGTGGACTGGCGCGGCCCTGGTGGCGTCGAGCAAAAAAGACGAACCAGAGCGAGCCGTTTTCGATGCCCTTTTACGGCGTTTGGGAAGCGGTGGCACGTTTTACAGCAGAAATTCGAGCAAGCGATTTTATGGCGGAAATGACCCGGCGACGCGACGCGCATGGCAGCCAGGGGCTGATGGGGTCACTCGATTGCGCCACGCTTTACGCGTTGACGCGTTGGCGGCGACCGGCGGTGGTCGTCGAGTCGGGCGGGTTTATTGGGATGTCGTCGGCCTTTATCTTGAAAGCGCTTGTGGATGAAGGGCTCACGAAAGCGAAGTTGTACAGCATCGAGTGGAGTGAGGAGTGTGAGCAGGGCGTTTTGATTCCGGACGAATTGCGACTGCAGTTCGTGCCTTTGCGCGGCAAGATTGAAGATTTTGTCGAGCGCGACCGGTTGCCCTCCTCGATCGACATGTTTCTGCACGATAGTTCGCACAGTTACCGGCACATGCTTTGGGAGTTCCGTGCATTTTGGCCTCGGCTGCGCGACGGCGGACTACTTATGTCGCACGATGTCCATATGAACGCGGCGTTTCCCGAATTTGTGGCAAAGACATACGCGCACGATAAAAAGACCGGCCACCTGGATGCGCAGCGCACGTCTCATTATGAATGGGGCCGCTGGGGTTACATTGGCTTCGCCATTAAAAAGCAAATCAACTAGTTAGAGAGTGCTGCTTGCAGGACCGCACCGCTATCATTTAATGCGTCGAAGTATGGCAGGCCTCATCGATTCGATTGGTGGTCACGATGCGCGCCATCGGATGATTTTGGGGAGCGCCGCCGGGGCTACCGTTTTCTTTTGTTTACGAAACCACGTGCGTCTTCCAACTGACGTAATTGCAGCTTGGGATACCTTTGCCTTTTTCGTTCTCGCCTCGGCGTGGGTAACAATCTTGATCACGCCGCAGCAGAAGTTGCGTGCTCGTGCTCAAAAGCAGGATTTTGGGCGGACCGTGCTCTTCGTCTTTGTCGTCGTGGCGGCGTGCGCGGCTTTGTTCGCGGTGGGATTTCTCGTGATAGTGGGCGGGAGCGAGACGCGCGGTCACTTCACGTGGCATCTCATGTTAGGGCTTGGGACGGTTGTCTTGTCTTGGAGTCTTATGCACACCGTTTTCGGGTTGCGCTACGCCCACGCTTTTTATGGCGATAGCGACCAACCAGGCGAAGGTCGACATGCTGGCGGGCTCGTTTTTCCAGGAGAGCGGCTGCCGGATTATTTTGATTTTGCCTACTTTTCGTTCGTTATAGGCATGACCTGCCAAGTCTCGGATGTGCAAATTACTTCACACCGGATGCGGCGGCTGGCGCTCCTGCAGAGTGTGCTCGCGTTTGGATTCAATACCATCATCGTTGCGCTCTTAATTAACACCGTCTCCAGCCTTCTGGGAACGAATTTGGTTCAGGCGTCACGTGACCACTAACCGATCTGTTTTCGGTACGCGGCTGCGTCTTTCAATTGTTTGAGATCGTCCGCGTTGTCGATCTTCAGAACGAAAATCCAACCCTCGCCGTAGGGTTCGCGGTTGATTAAGCCTGGGTTGGCTTCGAGCGCCTTGTTCACTTCGACGACGGTGCCTTTGACCGGCGCATAAATATCGCTGGCGGCCTTAACGGATTCAACGACGGCGATCGCTTCCTTCGAGTTTGCTTGTCGATCCATTTTCGGCAGCTCGACATAAACCACATCGGTCAATTCAGATTGCGCATGATCGGTGACGCCGACCCGGACGTTGTCACCTTCGCGGCGAATCCATTCGTGTGTCTCGGCGTAAAGCAAATCATCTGGGACGTTCATGATTTTTTGTAGAGCGGTTTCTTTTCGATGATGGCCGGAAATTTCTGGCCGCGAATCCCGATGTCGATCCTACTTCCGATCCTCGCGTGCGGTGCGGACACGTATGCCATGCCAATGCCGTAATTCAAGCTCGGAGAAAGTGTGCCGCTGGTCACTTCACCAATGCGCTCGCTGTTATCGAAGACCGAATAATGTGGGCGGGGCGGCGGGCCTTTCGCCTGCATCCGAAACGCGACTAGCTTTTCCGGCGAGCCATTCTCTTTTGCCTTCAACAAAGGTTCACGACCAATGAAATTTGGCTTCGTGAGATCGACAAAGAAGCCGAGGCCGGCTTCGATCGGGTTTCGTTCAGGCGAGAGATCTGAGCCGTTAAGCGGGTAACAGACTTCGAGTCTTAAGGTATCGCGGGCGCCAAGGCCGCACGGTTTGATTCCAAATCTTTCTCCTTTTTCCAGAACGGCATTCCAAAATCGCGCTGCATCTTTTGCGGAGAAGAAAATTTCCACTCCATCTTCGCCAGTGTAACCGGTGCGCGCGATGGAGAGACGCATTCCATCAAGATCAAGATCGACAATATGATTTCGCGCCGGCGGATAGACATCTTCGCCGAACAGCGCGTGAAATAATTCCGCTACGCGCGGGCCTTGAATGGCGATACCGCCAAAATCCGCGCTGCGATTGTCGATGCGCACTTGGTTTGCGACTGAGACAGCCGCCTCTACAGCCGGAAGGTGTCGGTCCAGCCAGGCGAAGTCTTCATCGGTGCGCGCGGCATTCACGACGAGGAGAAACTTCCGCTCCTCGATCCGATAAACGATCAAATCATCAATGATTCCGCCGCGTTCGTTGAGGAGAAAAGTGTATTGCCCTTGGTCAACTTCCAATTTGTCGATGTTGTTAGTTAGCATCGTGTTCAGCCATCCGGCCGCCGCCGGATTGCTGACAATCAATTGTCCCATGTGCGAAATATCGAAGATCCCGACGTTGTTTCGCACGGCCTGATGTTCCTCGAGGATGCTTGTGTATTGCACCGGCATCAGCCATCCGCCGAACGGAATAATTTTCGCGCCGCGCCGCACATGCTCCTGGTATAGCGGCGTGGTTTTTTGCGCGGTTTCACTCACGCCGGAGAGCCTAGCATAGGTAGGGGCGATTGACCCGTCCGACTGCGTTCAGGGCACGCTCTCAATCGTCCGTGGGCGGTTCAGATGAACCGCCTTACCTTGAAAATGAAACGCCCGACCTCTACCATGCAGCAACATAATGACTTGGCTGGATAAACTCGAACGCCGCTTCGGTTTTCTTGGAGTCCCGGGACTCGTGCGTATTGTCGTAGGCTTCGCTGCGCTCGTGTTCGCCTTGGCCTGGCTGCTCCCGGGGTTCACTTCTGTGCTCCAACTCGATCCCGTGCGCATTGGTCGCGGCGAAGTCTGGCGTCTCGTCACGTATATTTTCATTCCGCAGACGCTGAGTCCTTGGTGGATTCTGTTTGCCCTCTGGTTTCTTTGGTTCATCGGCGACGGACTCGAACAGGCGTGGGGAGCGTTCCGGCTGACGCTCTATTTTTTTGTCGGAATGATCGGCACTACGGCCGCCGCATTTTTCTTTGGCGCGAGATTTTCGAACAGCATGCTGATCGCGTCGTTGTTTTTTGCCTTTGCGCGGTTTTATCCCGATCAGGTGATTTACATCTTGTTTATCCTGCCGGTAAAAATCAAATGGGTCGCCTGGGCGTCTGCGGCAATCTTGCTGGTCAAATTTTTCATTGGACCGATGTCGTATCGCATGGCGCTCGTCGCCGCTTTAAGTAATTATTTAATCTTTTTTGGGCCGGAGATTCTTTATGAGGCACGGCATCGCAGCGAGGTTTCGGCGCGGCGCAAGCGCTATGCGCGGAGTTCGCTCAGCGAAGCCGAGCCGCTCCACAAATGCGCAGTCTGCGGCGCAACCGAATTGAGCGATCCGAATCTTGACTTCCGCGTGGCGCGCGACGGCGAAGAATACTGCACGGCACATTTGCCGCGTGCGCAAAGCGTTGTCGCGGACGAACGGCCGTCCGGGTAGCGCATGCCTCTCGCGTGCTGGTTTTGGCGTCGCGCCAAAACGGACTTTGCCTTCGGTTCCGACCGCATGAAAGAATGATGGCAAAGAAAAGCTTCCGATCGCGGAACGCGCTCGCCGGCACGGGCCTCGCGTGCGCTACCTTGACCTCAACTTCTCGCAGGAGAGACTAGAGCGATGACGGATAAAAATACGGCCCTTGTCCCGGAAGAAGGCTGGCATTGTCTGCATTTGTTTTACCGGATCGAATACGGACAATGGCAATTGTTCAGTCGGGAAGAACAGAACGCCGCGAAAACGAATTTGGCGTCGCTTGTGCAGGAAGTGCGGGCAATGGAATCGACGCAACTGCTCACCCTGAGCATGGTGACGCCGAAAGCGGACCTCGGTTTCATGCTAATCACGCCGGATTTGGATAACGCGAACAAGATCGAGAAGCGACTCTCGCTTTCGTTAGGCGCCGATGTGTTGGCGCCGGTCTACGGCTATCTCTCGCTCACGGAAGAGAGCGAGTACATCACGATGGACGAAGAGTACACGGAGACGCTGGCGAAGGAGCAAAACATCAAGCCTGACTCGGAGAGATTCGCCGAGGCAATGAATTCATTCCGCGAACGAATGAAACATTATCGGCAGGAGCGTGTGTATCCGACGCTGCCTGATTGGCCGCTGGTTTGCTTTTATAATATGAGCAAACGTCGTGGCGCGCAGCGCAACTGGTACGCGCTTCCCTATGACGAGCGCCGTAAATTAATGAAAGGTCATGCGAGCGTGGGCCGTGAGTTTGCCGGCAAAGTAAAACAACTCATTACGGGATCGACCGGCCTGGACGACGCGGAGTGGGGCGTGACGCTCTTTGCGCGCGACACATTTCAGATCAAGGCGATCGTTTACAAAATGCGTTTCGATCCGGTGAGCGCCGAGTATGCCGACTTCGGGGAGTTTTACATCGGCATTCAACTGCCGCTCGACGAATTGTTCCGACGATTGCAATTGTGACTTCGAAAACAACTGTAGGGGACGCTGTTAACGTCCCAACCAATAAATGGGAAGCCGACAGCGTTCCCTACAATAAATTCGTGAGACGATCGTAGACTGTAGATTTTCGATCCAACGGGATGGGTGACAGAGCGGTCTATTGTGCACGCCTGGAAAGCGTGTGTGCCGAAAGGCACCCGGGGTTCGAATCCCCGCCCATCCGCCAATCCGCGTCACGCTTCGCGTCGATCCAAGACTTGAATTTCCTGCCGTAGCTTGACCACGCTGGCCGCAGGCAGGACGCCGCGAAAATTCACGCCTGGATAAATCATACAATCGCGGCCCAAGACCGCGCCCGGATTAATCACGGCGTTGCAACCGATTTCCGTCCGGTCGCCCACGACCGCCCCGAATTTTCGGAGTCCGGTTGCGATATTGCCGTCGGGTGTCACGACAGCGATTTCGCCGTGATCGAGCTTCACGTTCGAGAGAATCACGCCTGCACCGAGATGAGCGTGGTGCCCAAGGATTGAATCGCCCACATAATTAAAATGCGGCACCTGCGCTTCGTCGAAGAGAATGCAATTCTTGAATTCGCAGGAGTTCCCCATCACCACGCCATTGCCGACGATTACGTTTTCGCGCACGTAGCAGCCGCTGCGAATCTGACAATTCTCGCCGATCCAGGCGGGACCTTTCAGAATCGCACCTTGTTCGACAACCGTGCCGCGTCCGATGAAGACATGATTGCTGATGAAAGGTTTTCCCAATAGTTGACCCAGCACTCCGGGCTTCAAACGAAATTGCAGGTAACTCGCAATCTGTTTGAGCGCATCCCAGACATAATTCTGCTTCTCGAACAATTTCGAATGGGCCGTATGTTCGAGGTCAAGAAATTCAGCGGGTCCAAACATTGTTTCCGATTTAACTGCTGGCGCGCTGCGTAATCGTGTACCCGTTCTTGGTGTCGCGCACTTCCCACCCGCGAGCGTTTAATTCGTTGCGCAATTCATCACTTTTTTGAAAATCTTTTGCAAGCCTCGCTTCTTCGCGCTGTCTTACAAGTTCTGCAATTTCTGCCGGGATATTTACAGCTTGAAGCTCTCCCTTTATGTCGAGGGACGCGCGTAGTTGGACGCCTGCCGGAAGACTGAGCACGCTGTTAACGCGCTCCCACCAATTCAACCACGAATTCGCCGACGCCGAATCAAGCTCGCCTCGATCCATCGCGCGGTTTGTTTTCCGAATTGATTCGAACAAAAATCCAAGCGCCGCGGAAATGTTCAGGTCGTCGTCGAGCGCTTCTTCAAATTGCTCGCCAGGTTGCGTCATGTTTTTTTCCTTGTCGATCTTTTCGGCAGCGGTTTCGCGCAGCCGCGCCAGCCAGTCGTCGATTCGCCCTAACGACTCGCGCGCTTCATTCATGCCGTCCCATGTGAAATTGAGTGGCGCGCGATAGTGCACTCGCATTAGTGCGTAGCGAATTTCGCGGCCGGTGTATCCTTTCTCTAGAAGATTCGGGAGCGTGTAAAAATTGCCGAGCGATTTGGACATCTTCTGGCCATCGACCAGCAAATGCGCGCAATGAAGCCAGTAGCGCACGAATTTTTTCCCGGTGACGCCTTCGCTCTGCGCGATCTCCGCTTCGTGATGCGGGAAAATATTGTCCACGCCGCCGCAGTGAATATCGATCTGTTCGCCAAGTAACGTGGTCGCCATCGCGCTGCATTCGATGTGCCAGCCAGGGCGGCCGCGGCCCCATGGACTCTCCCAGCCCACTTCGCCGTCTTCTTCATCCCACGCTTTCCAAAGGGCGAAATCCCCGATGTGTTCCTTGTCGTATTCGTCGTGTTTCACGCGACCGGTCGATTGCAATTGGGTGAGATCGAAATGGGCGAGTTTTCCGTAATCGGGAAATTTGTTGATGCGAAAATAAACTGATTTGTCCTCGGCTTGATAAGCGAGGCCGCGCGAAATGAGCGTCGCGATCATCTCGATCATCCTGTCGATGTAACGTTGATCCGTGGCGGAAGGAAATTCATCCGCGCGTTTGATCCGCAATGTTTCGATATCCTCGAAGAACGCCTGCTTGAATTGCTCAGTAAATTGCCGGAGCGGAATTTTCGCTTCGCGCGCGCCGCGAATCGTCTTGTCATCCACGTCGGTGATGTTCATGACGCGATGCACCTTGTAACCGCGGAGTTCGAGATGCCTTTGCAGTAAATCTTCGAAGATGTAGGCGCGAAAATTTCCGATGTGCGCGCGGCTGTAAACAGTCGGCCCGCAGGTGTAGATGTCGATCTTGCGTCCGGCCGGATCGCGCGGCTGGAACTCTTCGAGCTTGCGTGAGTAAGTGTTAAAGAAGCGCATTTGTCATGTCGAGCGGAGCCGAGACATCCGTAATTGTTTTCTGACTAACAAGTAAGAGATTCCTCGACGTCGCCCGGAATGACAATGCCGTCATTCTTGTTCTACAGTCGCGATTGCCATTGCGGCAATCCCTTCGCCGCGACCAATCGCACCGAGGAGTTCATTTGTCGTCGCTTTAATACTGATGCTGGATTCACTCAGGCTAATCGCAGCCGCGATTGTTTTTCGCATGGCTGGAATGTGCGCCGCGATCTTCGGCTCTTCGGCGATGACGGTCACATCGATGTGTTTCGCTTTGGTTTTTTTCTCCGCGAGTAGCGCGGCCACGCGCCGCAAAATTTCGATGCTGCTCAGGTCGCGGATTGATTCGTCTGTGTTGGGGAAATGTTGACCGATGTCGCCCGCGGCGACCGCTCCAAGCAACGCATCTGCGATTGCATGGGACAGAACGTCCGCATCCGAATGTCCTTCAAGCCCGCGCGAGTACGTGATCTCCACGCCGCCGAGGATCAGTTTTCGTCCTTCCGCAAGACGATGCACGTCATAGCCGATGCCAGATCGAATCATCGGTCAAAGTTTTAGATCAATGATGCCGTTGGAAGCGACAATACTGTATTTATCTTTCATGTCCTCACGCGGACGAAGGTCAACAGTTCCACCGGCAGTTTCAATCAAGAGCCAACCGGCGGCGATGTCCCAAAGGCTGATTCCTTGTTCAATGTAAGCATCAAACCGTCCACAAGCGACATAGGCCATATCGAGCGCAGCGCTGCCGAGCAAGCGGCATTTGCGCGCGCGATGAATCATCCGTTGCAAGAGGGGTAAACCGGCTTCGATCGTGATCCCGGTTTTGGAAAGTCCGACCGAGATCACCGCTTCAGCCAGGTCCGCCCGATCGCTCACGTGAAAGTCCTGCCCATTCAATCTCGGAGCTTCCCCTTTCTGTCCTGTCCACATTTCGTCGCGGATTGGATCGTAAATGACGCCAACCATGATTTCGCTCCGGACCCGCAAAGCAATCGAAACGCAAAAATGGGGGATACCGTAAAAATAATTCACGGTGCCATCGAGCGGATCGACGACCCATTGATGCTCGCTTGATTGATCGCCAGCAATTCCTTCTTCGCCGTAAAGAGCGTGCTCGGGAAATTCTTCCAGAAGCAATTTCGTAATTAATTCCTGTACCTGAACGTCAATCTCCAGTTTGATATCATGTGGAAGGGCGGAATTAACACGCTGGGGGTGTTGAAAATTTTGACGCAGCAGTTCGCCCGCGGCGCGCGCAGCGTTGTCCGCCGCGTCGAGGTAATGCTTCATGACGAGAGATTATTTCGCACAACGGTCGCGAAGTGCACAACGGAAAACAAAACATTGCCCCTGTAGCCGATTCGCGTCTTCGAAAAAAACCGGGAGGAAAAATTAGATTCTCCTCCCGGGCTGAAGTTAGGAATTGTGATCCCGAAAGCTTTCGGGGTCGTTATCAAGCGTCGGGCCTTAATGCCTCTTTTTCTTCGCTGATTTTTTCTTCGCTGCTTTCTTTTTCTTTGCCATCGACTATTCCCCCCTTTCAATCCGCAACGTGCGGAATGTGTGAAGAGTTGGGAATGACTTCACTTACACGAGTTCAGTAATCATCACATTTTTTTTGTCAAACGTTTTTCTCGCGTACTTGAAAATATTTTGACGAGCTCGCGCGCGATCATTTTTTTTGGCGCGCGAGAAATTTTTTTCGTTTCGCCGTTTCGAAAGAAGATTATCACTTCATTTTGATCGCTTTCCATTCCCGAGTCGGCGCTACTCACATCGTTCGCCACGATGATGTCGCAATGTTTTGTCTGAAGTTTGTTTCGTGCGTTTGCTTCGACATCATTTGTTTCCGCCGCGAAACCAACGACGAGAAATTGTCGATCTTTGTTTTGGAGCGAGCTGAGGATGTCGCGCGTGGGAACCAACTCGAGCGAGAGAGACGCGTCACGTTTCTTAATTTTCGTCGCAGAAACTTTTTGCGGTTTGTAATCGGCGACTGCTGCGCACATCACCACGACATCGCAATCGCGCACATGTTGATGGACAGCATCGTATATCTCATCGCTGGTCAGGATTGAGATAACGTGGGCGCGGCGCGGTGGATCGACATTCACCGGACCGGAAATCAAAACGACATCGTGTCCGGCTTCGAGCGCCGCTTCGGCGATGGCGTAGCCCATTTTCCCCGAGGAACGATTCGAAATGTAACGAACCGGATCGATCGACTCGCGCGTTGGGCCGGCCGTGATAAGAAATCTCACGCGATCAAATTATCCTGACTCGCAAGCAGGAACTCGGCGCGAAATGCAATGTCGTTCACTTTCCAAAGCCGGCCAAGGCCTTCGTAGCCGCAGGCGAGCATTCCTTCTTCGGGTCCAATAAACTCGATGCCGCGCGCTTTGAGTTTTTCCACGTTCTCGATTGTCGCAGGATGCTGCCACATTTTTCCATTCATGGCGGGGGCAATCAGAATCGGCGCGCGTGTGGCGAGTGCGATGGCCGCGAGCGGATGACTGGCCAACCCGTGCGCGAGTTCAGCGATGATGTTCGCGGTTGCCGGTGCGATCAGAATCAGATTGGCGCGATCGGCGAGCTCGATGTGGCCGGGTCGCCAATTTTCCTTTTCATCGAAGAAGCTCGTGGTCACCGGATTTTTAGAAAGCGTCTGCAGGGTAAGCGGCGAAATAAATTCGATCGCGTCCTGCGTCATGACGACAAAGACTTCGTGTCCCTGTTTGACGAGCAGGCTGGCCAGCTCGGCGGACTTATAGGCGGCGATTGAGCCGGTCACTCCGAGCACCACTGACTTGGTGCCAGGGCGAATGCGCACGACTTTTCGCGCGCTCGTTCTATCGGTTCTGCGTCTGGCGTTTTTTTCCATCCAAGATCGACAATTTACTTTTGAATAAGACGCCGGCTCAAATAACCTTCCGCGCTCATGATGTGCCGAAACTTCTGCAAGTCTTCTTCGACCGACCGACTGATGATAGTGTAGCGATAATCCCGCCATAGTTCCATTTCGCGCGCGGCGGTAGCGAGACGGGAGTCGATCTGCTGTGCCGTTTCCGTTCCGCGATTCGTCAGCCGCCGCCGCAACTCTTCGAGATCCGGCGGCATAATGAAAACATCGGTGAGAGCCTCCCGAATCGGCGGATCATCGCAATTGCGAATGGCAGCTGCGCCTTGGGTGTCGATATCGATTAAAACGTCCATATCATTCTTTAAGTTTGTAATCACCGGCTCGCGCAACGTTCCATAAAAATCTCCGTGCACCTGCGCGTATTCAAGAAAATCATCGGATTTTACTCGCGCGCGAAACTCGGCGTCGGAAAGAAATTGATAATCTTCGCCATCGATTTCGCCGGCGCGTGGCGCTCGCGTGGTGCAGGAGACGGAATAAGCAAGCTCGGAAGTTTGGCGAAGCGCTGCGACCAGCGTGGTCTTACCCGCGCCTGAAGGCGCAGAAATGACAAAGAGAATTCCGTAACGGCTGAACTGTTTACTCAAGGTTTTGGACTTGCTCGCGAATCTTTTCTAATTCCGCTTTGCAAGCGACCACGCGTTGTGAAATGGCGGCATCATTTGCTTTCGCGCCGAGCGTGTTGAGCTCGCGAAAGATTTCCTGGGTGATGAATTCAAGTGTGCGACCGACCGGCTCGCGCCTTCGCAGATGATGCGCGAACTGGGCGAGATGACTCTCCAGACGCGTCAATTCTTCGGAGACATCGGCGCGGTCGGCGAAAAAGGAAATCTCTTTGAGCAAACGTTCGTCGTCATTGGCAATCGGCAGACCGGCCCTTTGAATGCGCTCGATGAGCGCCGCACGGTACCTTTTGACTACATCGGGGTGGAGCGCGCCAATCTCCTTGAGTTTTTTTCGCATTGCTTTGAGCCGGTGAATTAAATCCTTGGCGAGATGTTTGCCTTCGCGCTCGCGCATTTTGATCAACTCCGCCAGCGCACCGCGCAGAGCGCGATCAATGGCGGGCCAGGCTTCCTCTGCGCTGATGACCGGTTCCGGAAGACGCATTACGCCCGGGGCTTGAAGGATTGTGCCGATTGTGATTTCCCCCGGAGCGTCCAATTCCTTTTGTAAAGCGTGCATTGCCTCGTGATAGGAGCGGGCGAGTTCCGTATCAAGCGCAAGGTGGCGCGCGCCGTTTGGGCCGCTGTGAAAAGTTACGACCACGTTCGTTCGACCTCGCGAAATATTCTCGTTGATCGTCTGGCGAATGCGCGGCTCGAGCTCGGTCAGGTCGCGCGGCAAATTGATCACGATGTCGCTTTGCTTCCGATTAACGGAATTCAATTCGACACTGAACTTGGTACCGCGGTGATCGGTCTCGGCCCGGCCATATCCGGTCATGCTTCGCACAGCCGTTCAGCTTCACGAAAGAGCGCGCAAATACAAATAGAAACAGCGCAGTCATGTTGTTTGCAGCTGCGCTACGACGGGATGTCCGGCCCTTCCTAATGATGTGTTGGTGACGCAGTCTTTCTCGCCGTTCAATTCCGAGACAAGCGCCCCGAACGAGTACTAGAAC
>Ga0193729_1001268_pt1 | contig 12974 bp, 9 predicted proteins | sample U1c2metaG_FD_143036 | JGI IMG/M metagenome (GOLD analysis project Ga0193729, IMG submission 143036) | Soil microbial communities from a riparian zone of the East river system, Colorado, United States - U1c2 | ecosystem: Environmental > Terrestrial > Soil > Riparian zone | place: USA: East River... | reverse complement strand
GCTGGAAACTTTTTTCCCGATGCTCTACCGCGGTCATGGCGGCCTGGTCGCGCACGAATGCATTCTTGACCTGCGCCAGTTCAAGAGCGTGACCGTGGAAGACGTCGCCAAGCGCCTCATGGATTACGGATTCCATGCGCCGACCATCTCCTGGCCGGTGCCCGGAACGATGATGATCGAACCCACCGAAAGCGAATCCAAAGAGGAACTGGATCGGTTTTGCGAGGCGTTGATCAGCATCCACGGCGAGATCGTTGCCATTGAAGGCGGCCAGGTGGATAACCAGAACAACCTCTTGAAAAATGCGCCTCATACCGCGGACATGCTGGCCGCCGAGCCCTGGAACCATCCCTACTCTCGCGAGCAAGCCTGCTTCCCCGCCAAGTGGCAGCACGACCACAAATTCTGGCCCGCCGTTGGCCGCATTGATAACGTGTACGGCGACCGAAATCTGGTCTGCTCCTGCGTGGGCATGGAAGCCTATTGAGGAGCGCCGACGGAGCGCCCAAATCGGAGCGCCCGACTCCGATCGGGCGCGAATCAGAGGCGCTTGCATCATCCATTGTCGTTAGGTCCTCCGACTTGGGATCTTGAAGCTTGGGATTTTGAAACTTCTGATTTCCCTGGCGCTTGAAGCTTGGTTCTTGGAGCAAGTTTGGTCCTTCCCTGGATCATGGCTCTTGGTCCTTGGATCTTTCCGATCTTTCCGATCTTTCCCTCTCCGCGTCTTCCCGCTCCCGCCACTTCACGGGTAGTTCACGGCAAGTTCACGGGTCGCTTCAAAACCAGACCTCCAAATTCCGCGGCAAATCGCCATTTTCCGTGACCACACCTCAATAATCCATTGTATCTACAAGGGGTTCACGCCTCTGAACTGCAAAATGACTCGCTTTCACGCAGGGGTTCACGGGTTCACGGCTGAAAACCCCTGTACTCCACCCCCCTTCCAACCTTAATCGTCATCCTCGCGTCTATACGCGTTATTTCGCGTTATTTCGCCTTATTACCCGATACGATTTTTCCTGGCCTTATGTTCTATCGCGGCAAATCTCTCGTCCTTCTGCCTCCGCATTAAGCCAAATCAAACCACCCAAGGCAAAATCAAGGCTCCCCCTGAGTTACCCGCCGGTGAACACCTCAATCGCCTCCCTCACCCCGGCCACCAGCGCCGCCGCGCGGCCCGCCAGCGGAAAATCCGATGGCGCTTCGAACGTGTAGGAGAGCCGCGTCTTGCGCGTCAGAAGAAAAAATGCTTCGGGCCATTGCGGCCGGCTCTGAGGATCGATGCTCGGACGAATGATTCCGTTTTGAGCAGGCCGGCCTTCGATAATTTCCGAAGGGTCGATCGGACAGACTTGCCCCACCCGTTTCACAATCGGTTCGGCCAGCGAAGGCCGATTGTCGGGGTTCAACTCGTAAAGATAAAAACCGTGCGACTCCCAATCTTCGTGCAAGCAGAGGCATAGATCGAAGTTCGGCTGGCGCTCCAGCCACGCAATATGCGCGATGGTTTCGACCGCTTTGGGCTCAAGGTACTCCCGGTTTAAGTCGGTGCCTTCGTCATTCTCACGGCGATTCAGCGCGAAACCGGTCGGGTTCAGGCAGGGGCACACCCATAGCTGAACGTGCGAAGGCCATTGGTTTTCCTGCATGAGTTGCCGCACCGCCAGCGGGCCGGCCGGCTCGTCTCCGTGAATGCCCGTGGAAACATAAATGCGGGGCGCTTGTACGCTGGCTTCTGCCCCGGCCCGTGTGAAGGCCAGCAGGCTCGGCTTCGGGGGAGCGGGAATTTCTTCAATCGCCCAGCCATGTGTTTCCGCCGCGGCGACGCAATCACCCAGAACGGCCTGGATCTCGATCTGATCTCCCGCGTAGCTCGAGATATTTTTGCCCAGCCGTTCCAAGCAGACAACCACTCCTTCAAATTTGATCGCTGAATCCGTGTTTGTCCCAGTTCGGATCCAAACCCAGGTCCTTAAGCATCTGGAGATCCTTTTCGACCGGCTGATTGAGCGTCGTGAGATAATTCCCCACCATCAGAGCACTCGCGCCCGCCATGAAGATCATGCTTTGCAAATCCCGCAAGTTCACGGTGCGCCCGCCCGCCACCATGATCTCCTGCCGCGGCAGAATGAACCGGAAGCAGGCGATCGATTTCAATATCTCCAGGGGCGGCAAAGAAGGTTTCCCCGCGAAAGGTGTGCCCTCGATGGGATTGAGGATGTTGATCGGAACGATGTGCGCGCCCAGTTCCTTCAGCGAAAACGCTAGCTCGCACCGATCCTCGCGAGTCTCACCCATGCCCAGGATGCCGCCCGAGCAGATCTTAATGCCGGCCGTTTTCAAATGTTTGATCGTTTCTACACGCTCGTCATAAGTGTGCGTCGTGCAGACCTCCGGGAAAAATCGTCGCGAGCTTTCCAGGTTATGATTGTAACACTCCAGGCCCGATTCCTTCAGCCGGTCGGCAATTTTCTGGCTCTTGATAATCCCCAGCGAGGCGTCGGGCCGTGCCTGGCCGCTGTCCTTTAACTCCTCGAGCCGTTCGCAGATTTCATCCAGCGCGGGGCCTTCCTCGAGCCCGCGCCACGCTGCCACTAGTCCCAGCGCGGTGACGCCATTTGCCTTGGCTTCGCCCGCCGCCGTCAGCACGGGTTCCTTGTCAATCAGGCCGTAGCGGGGCGACTCGGTCGCATAGGCCGCCGATTGCGAGCAAAACCGGCAATTCTCGGAGCAGCCGCCGGCCTTGACGTTCACAATCGAGCACAAATGGATTTTGTTCCCCTTGAAATGTTCGCGAATGCGATTGGCCCACGAGAGCAAATCGAAAATGTCCGCCGCCGCATCCAAATCGAAGAGCCAGCGCCCTTCCTCGCGGGTCAGGCTGCCGCCTTCCAGCACACGGCGGCCGAGCCTGGCTATTTGGCCATGGTTACTCGCGTCAAACGGTTCTTCGCTCATGGTTGACAGATTAAGGTCGAAGCCGGATTTCGCAAGCATCGAACCGAAACTCGGAAATTCCTTTGAGAAACCGCTCCTATACGGCTCAAAAATGAAACAATTTAAGCTTTTCATTATCGGCAGAATTTGCGATTATATGCCCAGGAAACAATATCTATGAAAGCAGCGATGAATAAGTTGATTTTGATTACCGGGATCATTCCCCTGTCGGCGGCATTGGTGCTCGCCGAGCCTCCTGCTGTGCCGGTCCCACCGGGTGCCGCCTTGCCTCCGCCCGCTCAGGCGGAAGCCTCCGCCGCGCCGAAACTTCAATTCGAAACCCCCGTCTATGATTTCGGCAAGGCGAAGTCCGGCGAGCTGGTCAAACACATCTTCGTGTTCACCAATATCGGTGCCGCCACCCTCGACATCACCGCCGTGCGGCCAGGCTGCGGCTGCACCACCACCGGTGAGTGGACGAGAAAGGTCGAACCAGGAAAAACCGGCAGCATCCCCATCCAGGTCAACACCGCCAATTTCAACGGCCCCGTCACCAAGGTCGTCAGCGTTGATTCGAATGATAAAACTCAAACCCCGTTCACGCTGCAGATTAAAGGCACCATTTGGAAACCGATCGATGTAAACCCCCAATTCGCGGTTTTGAACATTCCTGCGGATGCCCCTTCCGGCGCCTCCACCATCGTGCGGATCGTTAATAATACCGACGAGCCCATCACCTTGTCCGCGCCGGAAAGCAACAATCGTTCGTTCGTGGCGGAGATTAAGGCCACTCAGCCAGGCAAAGAGTTCCAGTTGACCATCAGTGCCTTGCCGCCTTTGCCTCCCGGGAACACTCAGGGGCAAATCACGATTAAAACCTCCTCGACCAATGCTCCTGTGCTCACCGTGACGGCCTGGGCCAACGTGCAACCGGCCATCACCATCGGGCCCACTCAAATTGCCTTGCCCCCCGGCCCGCTCGCGACCAAGAGCATCCCCTCCATCCGAATCGAGAACCATGGAACCAATGCGCTTCAATTGACCGACGCCGCAGTCAACGCGAAAGACGTGGACGTCCAAATCACCGAATCGCAGCCGGGCAGACTCTACACGGCCACCCTAACCTTCCCGCAAGGTTTCGAGATCGCCCAGGGGCAGCAGGTGGAATTCACCGTGAAATCAAACCATCCGCAATATCCCGTTCTCAAGATTCCCGTGACCCAAATGGCCCGTCCCGCCCAGCCGCCGGTCGTCCCGGTCAAACCTTCAGCCGCGCTGCCGATTCCTCCCCAGGCCGCCCGCGTCGTCGGACAGTAAATCCGAAAGGCCCGGGCCAGGACGCCCCACTAACTTCGGGCGTGGACTGAAAATCCAGTGAAAAAGGTTTTGCTCGAAGGGCTGGCCGTGGCGGTCATTGGTGCGACCCTGGCTTTTGCCGCAAATGCGTTGTCACCTCGCGGCCTTCATCTCAACGAAGATTATTTTCGGGGAACGCAGCGGCCGCCTGCTTCCGCGCCGATCGCAAACAATCCTTCAGCAAACACCAATTCCCAAACCGATACCGTTGCGGCCGAGCTGAAGGCCAAAGGACTGCAAGCCGTTGATGGCAACCGGGCCTTGGGACTCTTTCAAGACCCGCTTTATCAAACCGAGTCGATCATCTTTCTCGACGCCCGTGACGACCAGCATTATCGGGAAGGACATATCCCGGGGGCCTACCAATTTGATAACTATCACCCCGAGAATTATATCGCGACCGTCTTTCCAGTTTGTCAGAAAGCCAGCCAGATCGTTGTCTATTGCAATGGCGGTAATTGTGAAGACAGTCAATTTGCGGCCCTGCGGTTGCGCGACGACCTGAAGATTCCGGGAGAGAAGCTCTTCGTGTACGTGGGCGGAATTACGGAATGGACTGCCAGGTCGCGCCCCATCGAAACCGGCGAGCGCAAGAGCGGCAAATTGCGCGCGTCCGGCAAATAATTCGGACCGACCCTACGAGCATGGCAACCGAGACCTCTCCCCGAAGGAGCTTCCTGATGGAGCTGGCTGGGGTGCTTGCGAGATGGCTGCTGGGCTGGTTTTTCGTTTACATGGGCCTCAACAAGGTTTTGCATCCAGTCGATTTCCTCAAGCTGGTGCGCCAGTACGAAATCGTGAATAGTCCTCTGTTGTTGAACTCGATCGCTGCAGCCTTGCCCTGGTTTGAAGTATTCTGCGGACTGCTGCTGCTGGCTGGAATAGCGGTGCGTGGTTCAGCGCTGATGCTGCTGGTCATGCTGGTGCCTTTCAGCCTGGTCGTTCTCCGTCGGGCCATGGAGCTTGATGCTACCCAAAGGATACCGCTCTGTGCCGTCACCTTCGATTGTGGTTGTGGGGGCGGCGAGGTCGTGATCTGTCATAAGTTGCTGGAGAATTGCGCTCTCATCCTCCTCGCCTGTGGCCTGCTCACCGGCATGGGGCGGAGGTTTTCCGCCCGCTACAGCCTGTTTCAAAATTCGCCGCCGCCAAAGTGACGAAACTAGGCCCCCATTCCCTCTTCGAACGAACCCGCCGCCAGCGGAAAACAAAGATGGTCCCGCACATACTCGATCCCGTTCGCGCTGGTCGCGTCCAGATCGCGATAAGCGCTCTCCGCTTCCACAACCAACGGCGCCGTTTTCACGCCCATCACCTGGCAATATCGCTGCGGGTACCCCGCGTGAACTAGCAGTTCGACGTATCGGCTCATGTTCAAATCACCTGATGGAATATCCACAAACTGCATGCCGCGCTTCTGCCAGCCCGGCTCCATTTTGCGCAAAGCCACTCCCGGGCGGATGACAAAATTCTTCACGTGACACGCGTAAATCCGCGGCGCCACTTTCAGAAATCGCGTCTCCCAGTCCTCCCCTTCCCAGCAATGCGACGGGTCGGCGTTCACGCCGAGACATTTGTCCCCGCTGCAAATTTCCACCAGCATATTGAAGTCATCCGCGGACATGGCGGCGGTCCCGGGATGAATTTCGTGGCATAGCATCATCCCAAGTGTCTTCGCATGCTGGCGGATCTTTGAAGTCTTCTCCACAAAACGATTCTGCCCTTCCTTGAGCAGATCGTAATCGCCCCCCTTCCAGAACCCCCACGGATAACCCGTCGCGAGTTCCCAGCCGAACGCTACCCCCCAAAACATCGGCACGATTTTGACTCCAAGTTCCGCGCATAAATCCAGCAAGCGCAGCACATAATCCTCCGCCCATTTCTCGATCTGCTCCACCGACTGTTTCGCCACCTCCGCCGGGATAAACGGACGAATTGACGATGTGCTCGTCCACGCGCTCGTGTGCACCCAGAAAGGGCAATGGGCCGAAACGCCGTCCAATTTCAATTTGGCCCTAGAAAACGCCTCCTTAATTTCCTGCGCGCTCTTGAATCCTTTATCGCCCTGCAACATGTAGTTGGAGGGTTGCGCGCCCGACGCGCCAGATTTTTTGGCGTAGTCGAGGAACTGGGCAAGGTTCTTCGCGCCGTGCTGCGCGCCCTCGATACTGGGATGAAAACAGTTTTCGGCCATAGGTTACTCGGGGGAAGGGAGCGTTTGAACACAATTTCCACTAATCGCCACAAGACGCGGAACGTTTCCAAAACGACCTCGCAGCGATTCGTCAAATTTGTATTTATTCATTGGGCAACGAGCGAGACCAATACCACGATAAAATTGGAAATCAACACGAATCCTCGCCTGCAAGACCCAATAAACCATGAGTGCTGGGGAAACGTCCCCGTGATACCCCCGTCTGGAGAAGAGGGTCGGGGAGAGGAGGCCAACTTCTTGCAAAGAGTTTGCCTCGGTTCACAGAAAGGATCAAGGGCGAGGGGCTTTTTGGCTTTTGGCTCTCTCGGTTCTCTCTACTTCCTTTTCACCTTCCCACCCCTGCATTATGTTCCTCCCAGCTATGGCAACCTTCTACGACACTCATGCTCACCTCGATTATCCCGAGTTCGCCGAGGAACTTCCCCAGGTCATTTCGCGCGCACAATCCGCGGGCATTGCCAAAATCATCACCATCGGCACCGACCTCGAGAGCAGCAAGCGCGCGATCGCGCTCGCCGAACAGTTTCCGAATGTATTTGCCGTGGTTGGCTGGCATCCCTCCCATGCGAGCGAGGCGCCGGACGATCTGCGCCCTGCCCTGCGTGAACTAGCCCGCCACCCCAAGGTGGTGGCCCTCGGTGAAACAGGCCTGGACTATCATCGCTTGCCGAGCCAGAAACCCGAATTCACCGCCGCCGATGATGAGCGCGAGAAAACAAAGCAAGCGACGCTTTTCCACCAGCACCTGGAGGTCGCAGCTGAGCTAGGATTGAACTGCGTGATCCATCAGCGTGATTCGCTCGAAGACACGCTGGCGCAATTGCAACCCTTCGCCGGCCGCCTGCGCGGTGTGTTTCATTGTTTTGCCAACGACCCCGCAACCATGCGCCGTATCCTGGATTTAGGCTCGCTCGTCAGCTTCACGGGTATTCTGACTTTCAAAAACGGCCAGAACATCCGCGATACCCTCGCCGCCACGCCCCTGGATCAATTCATGTTGGAAACCGATTGCCCGTACCTGGCGCCGGTGCCGTATCGAGGCAAGCGTTGCGAACCCGCCTACGTAAAAGAAATCTCGGAGATTGCGGCCCGGGTCAAAGCCTGCTCCCTGGCGGAACTGAGCGCCGCCACCTGCGCCACCGCCGAAAACTTTTTCCAACGGTTATCGACTCCCTCCTAAACCAGCGCTTCCGCCAACAACTCCGCCATGTGTCGCGGCCGGACAGGCGCCAGGTGCTCGATTTGATGGCGGCAACTCGTGCCGGAAGCAACCACCACCGTTCCGAACGGCTGGCTGGAGAGTTGATGCATCAACGGCTCGGCTATCTTCAACGATAACTCATATTTCGCGGATAATGCGCCGAAGGCTCCAGCCATGCCGCAGCACCCCGTCTCAAGCACCCTCGCCTTGCGGGCATGCAACCTTTCCGCAAGCCGTTTCATAAATCCCACTTTCATCAAGGCCTTGGCGTGGCAGTGCGCATGGATGATGACATTGGCCGGCTTGGTATCGAATGCGAGGGCATTCGGCTCGTGGCGGAGCAGTTCGTCGATGAATTGCTCGAACAGGAAGCATCGCCTCGCAACCAGGTCCGCGCCGACCAGATTCAGCTCCCGGTAATCTTCGACGAACATCGAATAACACGATGGTTCGAGGAACAAAATCGGCGCATCGTCCAAATCGGCATTGAGCAACCTTAAATTATATTCTGCGAGACTGGATGCCTCCTTGAGGTTCCCCTGGCTGAAGGCGGGCCGGCCGCAGCACTTCCTTCCATTCGCCAGGGCGACCTGGAATCCCGCCGCCTCCAGGACCTTCACGGCGGCCATGCCGATGTGCGGCTCATGATAACGGACAAACGTATCGTCCCAAAGGACGACGCGTCCGCGCGTCGCAGGCTCGGGACGCGGCCTCCGCCAGAACCATCGATCAAATCGCCGCTTGGCGTAATGCGGCAAAGGGCGCTGCCACGCAATCCCTAGCGTCTTTGCGAGCAGACTCCGGACCAGCAAAGAACCCAAAGCGAGATTCGCCAGCAGGGGCATACCGCATCCCAGCTTTCCAAGAGAATCCAAAGAACTGAACACCCGCTCCTTTAAGGTCAGTCCATCCCGCTCAATCCGCGCGTGCAACAATTCGGCCTTAAGCAAAGCCAGATTGACGTTCGAAGGGCATTCGGTCGTGCAGGCTTTGCACGACAGGCAGTTGCTCAGCGCGGTTTCCATTTCGATCGCGCGCAACGGGTCCCGGTCCGCTACCCCGCGGATTTCCAGCGCGGCCCGGATCGCGTTGGCTCTCCCGCGGGTGGACATTATTTCCTCACCGGTCGCGATAAAAGTGGGACACATCGTCGGCGTTTCCTTCCGGCAGCCGCCGCAGCCATTGCATTGTTCCAGGTTGCGAATGAACGAGCCGTCTTTGGCCACAAAACCCAGCACTGGTGTGAACGGAAGCTCGATGCGGGAACCCGGACCCACGCGCAGATTGGTGTCCACTGTGAACCTGCCATCGTGAATGATTTTCCCAGGGTTGAACAAATTATGCGGGTCAAACGCCAGCTTAATCTCCGCCATCACGTTCAGCAGCCCCTCGCCAAGTTGCTCCCCCATAAATTCGGTGCGGGCAATCCCGACCCCATGTTCCCCGGCCAAAGATCCCTTGAACTGATAAACCAGCGCCGAAACCTCCTCGGATAATTGGCGGAGCTTTTCCACATCATCGGCGGAATGAAGATCCAGCACGGGCCTGACATGCAGCAACCCCGCTGCCGCGTGACCGTAATAGCACGCCTCCAGCCCCAGCGGCGCCATCAGCGATTGCAAACCCGCCACGTACGCCGGCAAATCCTGCGGACGCACCGCCGCGTCCTCAATGCACGTCACCGGCTTGGCGTCGCCTTTGCGCCCGGTCAAAAGCGCCAGTCCTGCCCGGCGCATTGACCAGACCAGCCCAGCCTCCGCTGAACTCTTCAGTATCGCCGTGCGCAACCCGAGTTTACGCCGCGCCAGCAAGGCAAGCCGGTCCTCCACCTCCTCGAAAAACTCCACGATCAGCATCGCCTCGCAGGGTTTGTGATCCAATTCGAGCAAATCGCGCGCCGCCTGGAATTCAAGCTGCCCTTTCGTCTGATCCAGCAGCACCCGGTCCACGTGTTCTATCGCTGCCGGCTTCAGATCCAGCAACTCGACCGTCGCTTGCATGGCCTCAGTCACCGACGCAAAGAAAATCAGGCCCACCCCTTTCTTCTCGGGCAATGGAACGATCTTTAATTCCGCCGACATGATCGCTGCCAGCGTTCCTTCGCTTCCGCAAATCAAATGGTTCAGATTTTCCGGTTCCTGCACGCACCGCTCGATGGCATAGCCCGGTCTGCGTTTCAATAAACCGCCTGGCAAGCGCTCGGCGATTTCCAGCGAATGAAAATAAACCAGGTCCGCTACCAGCTCGCGTTGTTTGCGCAGGGTGTCGTGGCGAGGCCCCACCTCCACCATCCGTCCATCCGCCAGGATGACCGTCAACTCCTGAATATGATCGTCCGTGGTGCCATAGACCGGTGTGTGCGAGCCACTCGAATTGTTCGCGATCATCCCGCCCAACGTCGCTCGGGAACTCGTCGCCACGTCCGGTCCGAAGCAAAATCCATGCGGCCGCAGAAATCCGTTCAACTGATCGAGGATTACGCCCGCGCCGACCCGCACCGTGCGGCGCTCCAGGTCAAGGTCCGTGATTTGGCGATTGTAACGCGAGAAATCAATCACCAGCCCTTCCCCGATCGCTCCGCCGACCAAACCCGTTCCTGCCCCTCGCGGAATTACCGCGATCCCGCTCTGCGCCGCCGCTTCGATAATCCCGCTCGCCTGCCGTTCATTGCGCGGAAAGGCAACCGCAATCGGCTCAATTTGGTAAATCGACGCATCGGTGGCATAGAGTTGGCGTGTTAAATTGTCGAAGGCAACTTCGCAGTTCGTGGCCGTAAACGCCGACTGGTATTGGGCCGAAGTCATCGCACCGACCCACGTTATCCGTGGCGCTTCCGAATTACAATCAGGAACGAATTCTTACTGAGGATGGTCCGCCATCCAATAACGAATTGCCCCTGCCTGTGGATGGCGCGGGTCGGTCTCCAAAACTTTCAGATAATGCTGCCTGGCCTTGGTCGAATCATGCAATTGCTGCGCATAGAGATTGCCCAAAGCCAGGTGCGCGCCGGCATCGTTCGGATACTTCGACAGTATTTTGTCGAGTTCATTGGCCGCATCCTGGATGTAATTCGCCTGTTTGAGCGCGAGCGCAAAATGGTATCGGGCCTCAAGGGAATCCGGCAAAATCGCCAGCGCAGTTTCAAATGCGAGGAGCGCAGACGGGAGGTTGCCCGCCTCGGAAGAGGCCAGCGCGAGGTTGTATTGGGCTTCGAAGTAACTCGGGTCCTGTTGAATGGCGCTGCGATAATCAGCGATCGCTTCCGGCAAACGATTGGCCGTTTGTGCCTGGACCCCCTGCGCAAACAGCCGTTCACCCTCGGCGCGATTGCCAGAAGGGCTGGGTGCAGCCGGTGACCTGTAAGCATAGCGGCCGGACATCGGTTTCGCCGGTCCGGATTGAAGGCTGTCGATTGCCGTCGCAGGCTCGGGACTTCTGGCCCGGACTGGCTCAACTGGCGCGCCGCCGGAAACCTCGGGAAGCGGCGTGATCCGCAGTGACCCTCTTTCGTCGCTTCGCGGAACATTCACTGCATTTTGGACTTGGAGCGCTCCATGTTGGCCAGCCTTGCTCTCGGCGGAATGCGACGGCGACGATGAGACATTGCTCGACGCCGCCGCAGGTGCCGGGACGGTGACTGTATCCTGCCCCGCCTTTATCACCGGTTCAGCGGGAACGTTCACCAATTCGTAATTGATATGAGCGGGCGGCGCACTGGAAGCGACCGGCCTCGACGATGGACCTGAAGACACCGCTTTGGACGCAGCGGTCAAGATCGGCGGCTTGCCTGCGTTTGACGCAGCTTCAATCCTGGGCGCGACCCCGGCACGGGTGGCATTCGTCGCTGGAGCCTTTGGTGGATTTGCATTGGTGACCGTGGGTAGCGCCGCGTTCGTCAAGGCGGAGCGCGCGGGCGGAGCGGTCTCCTGCTCGAGTTGACGCACGATCGCGTTCACGGCCTCCGCCGCCGTCGCAGACGGTTTGGTAGCCAGATATTCACGATAATTTTGGAGCGCTGCCTGGCGATCCTGCAGATTTTGCTGCGAAACGATGGCCAGGTTTAATAAAGCAGGGCCGTAGCCGGGCTGTTGGCGCAACGCGCTCTTGAAACAATGCGCCGCGTCGGCAGCGCGATGCTGTTGACTGCGGACATAGCCCAGGCCGTTAAAGGCTTCCGCGCTTTGCGGACCAAGCTTCAATGCCTCGTCAAAACTCTTCTCGGCCGCGGCCAATTTCTTTTCGGGCGTACCCAATTCGCGCGAGCGCAATTGCGCCGTGCCAAGTTTTAGCAGGCAGTCCACTGAATTCCCACGGCGGAGCGTGTATGCCGTCAGCTCGTTCCGGGCCGCATCCGGTTTGTTTTGCTCCAGCCACAGGCACCCGAGATTGTAATGCGCCTCGGTTAAATCATGGTTCAGCAACAGCGCTCGCTGGTACGCCTTTTCGGCCTCCGCAGCCTGGCCCGCGTAGTGGCAAGCCAGGCCAAGATAGTTCCAGGCTTGCGCGTTGGTGGTGAGCAAAGTGGTAGCAACCCTGAACTTTTCGATTGCCTCCGAATATTTTCCCTTGTCCATCAGCTTCTGCCCCTGAAGCAACGCGCGCGGGCCGGCCGGAGTACAGCCTGCGGACAAGCCCAGAACGACCAGAAAGAACCCAGCCGCATTAATTAAGCTAATCGAGCTAAATGACTTAATTGGGTTGAATAAACATTTTTGAAAGACTTTCTCTCCCGGGGCATTTTTCAACGCCCGATTTTTGATGGTCAGCATCTATGGTGGTGGTAGCATTCGCTCCCCGGACGTGTCAAGAAACGCATCTCGCGGGTGAGTAACTAAATGAATCAAGTCTTGAATCGCGCAGCCATCGCACCCACAGCCGCATTCTGTTGCTTAAGGCTGCTGCCGTGCATTTTTGCCTGCCTGCTCGCCACGGCAATTATGCCGGCTCGCGCCGCGGAGTCACTCAGCGCTGGCGCGCCCCGCGCGCGGGTGGTTGTTGTCCAGGATCCGGACGCGACTGTGACCTTTCGACCAATCCCGGAGCGCATTCGATTGATGGTAGATTCCGGATTGACCAACCTGACCGGCGTGCCGACGGTTGCCGGAGCCTGGCGCAGTCTGGTTTCGACGAACGATGTGGTTGGTATAAAGGTGTTTTCAACCCCCGGCGCCAACAGCGGGACGCGGCCCGCCGTCGTGGCCGCGTTAATCGAGGGCCTCCTCTCGGCCGCTCTGCCGCCCAAACACATAGTCGTTTGGGACC
>Ga0193729_1001266_pt1 | contig 12992 bp, 12 predicted proteins | sample U1c2metaG_FD_143036 | JGI IMG/M metagenome (GOLD analysis project Ga0193729, IMG submission 143036) | Soil microbial communities from a riparian zone of the East river system, Colorado, United States - U1c2 | ecosystem: Environmental > Terrestrial > Soil > Riparian zone | place: USA: East River... | reverse complement strand
GCACCAGGCTGCAAGATCCGGACTTGGTGCTAGAAGCGTATCGGGAGTGCAGGATTCACCGGAGGAATGGAGAAGAGGCTGGCCTGAGCGAACAAGGGCAAAAGCTGGCGACCCAGATCAAGTTGGCGAACACAGAGATGACGCGGCTTCTGGATGCCTACCAGGCTGGCGCGATTGAACTGCCGGAGTTGCAGAAGCGCCGACGATTGGTGGACGCAAAGCTCGATACGCTCCGTCGAGAGAAGGAGCTTATGGAAAAGATGGCTCGCGAGCGAAAGCAAGAAGGCGATGTCCGGCGTGACCTCGAGGAGTTTCGAGCTCTGGTGTCGGATCGTGCTCAACACTCTTCTTTTGAGGACAGACAGAAACTCATGCGCATGGTTCTGGACAAGGTCGTGGTCAGAGACTGGCGAGTTGATGTGCACTATAACATTCCGCTTTCTCGACCTGCCGCCCCGAGGGAAGAAAAAGTGTCAACCAATTTCGATTTGTGTAACGCGCGTCATGAACCGGATCAAGGCCTTGTATCGAGGATGGGCCATTCCCTGTGGAGGTACACAAGTCTACGCTCTGTCCCATCGTTCGGTATGGTTGAGCAAGATTCCGGAAGCCGGCGTGCGTCGTCGCGCCGAACACTTCTACGAACAGCTAGATGCCCTGCAGGGTTTGCGCAAACAAGTGCGGCGGGATCTGTTGGCCGAGAGCAGAAAACATAACGCCACGAAATTGCTGCGTCAGATTCCTTCGATCGGCCCGATTCGGGCGGCTGAGTTGGTGGCGCTGATCCAGACGCCCCACCGTTTCCGCACCAAGCGGCAACTATGGAACTACAGTGGTCTTGGACTGGAGACGCACGACAGCGCCCAATACCGCTACGTGGACGGGCAGTTGCAACGTTCCCGGAAACCGCAGCAGCTTCGTGGACTGAATCAAGATCATAACCACGATCTCAAGAAAATCTTCAAGGGTGCGGCCACCATGGCCAGCATCTCCGCTGGACCGTTCCACGGATTCTACGAGGCTTTGCTGGCCAAGGGGGCGAAGCCGACGATGGCTCGTCTCACCTTGGCCAGGAAGATTGCCGCGATCACGTTGATCGTCTGGAAGAAAGGAGTAAATTTCGACGCCAAACATTTGAAACAACAAGCAGCTTGAGCGTCTCTGGTGAGAGAGTCCGTCCATCCCCTGAGGATCTCATCCTTGGCGGTTGGCCATTCGGGTTCTTGAGACGCTCGGTTCGGGGGACAGTATCAACAGAATCGTTAGGCCATGTGTGCCCTTAGGGCACCGAGTCTCTGCTGCTACCCTATGCGCCCCCGGATAACCGAACAAAGCTATAGGCCACGAGTCTCAGATAGGACCATGCGTTACCGCCTATTTAAAGCGGATAACCGGCACCTGCTTGTTAGTTTCAGGAGGCCGAATGGCGTCGTTACGACAAGGACATGGAACCACAGTGGGGAGGAGAAAAAGTCTCACGGCTGCAGAGAAAGACCACACTCTCACGGATCGAGTGTGCGCGTTCAAAACAAGTTGGGCTGAATGCCGAGACCAAAAAAGGTGTCGGCATCGAGCCAACGGGGGAGATTTTTCTCTTGACATTCACTCTTATAGGACCGGTTCTCCTCTGACGATAAGGCTCACGTCCAAGAACAAACGTTCGCTGCGGCGGCGATCCGCACCCGTCGCCAACTCAATGACGTTTTGCCCTGTCAATTCGACCACGCACGGCAGGAAATTCAGTTGAAAGAGCGGATGCGGAGCGAAAGATACGGGAAGCTCTTGGTCGTGCCTCAGCACATCGGAGGGTTTATAGAGATACCCCTTGTGGCATTCATCGCACCTGACCGTGAAGTTGCCTTTGAGAGCAGGAGAAGTCGCGTAGGCATCTGTTTCGGCAAGAGGAATTTTATGCTGATAGAAAAGACTCTTTCGCCGATGAAACCAATTATTTTTGCACATTACCACCCAGCAGTAACTGTTATCTTCCCACATACAAGTCTCCTCTAAGCCATCTCATTGCTTGGCCGGGGGAATCGGGCGTCGGGTTGTTGTCCATGAGAAGCAGAGTGCGTTCATCAATCATGTTCTGGCTCTACCAAACGGAACTGTAAGGCGACAAGGAAGTTATGACTGGCCGAATGTGCACATGTGTCGCAGTCGTTCCTATAATGTCAGCACCGGTGTTGACAAGCGTAACCGGCCAGAACCGCGAATTTCGCGGTTCTGGCCGTTGCTGTAGGTGGAACTACGGGTGAAGGTCCCGCAAAACTGCGTTAGTCCACCCGATGTCGTGGTGGTGGGATGGGCAGTACTACCAACACGGTTTGGCTGCCAATCGGGATTGTAATATTATTGGAATCCATCGTAACCGAGGCATTCAGAGCCAGCGCCCTGCCATTCAGCCTTGCGCCCGTGGCTAGTGTCACTGTAGTCCCCGCCATTATGGTTCCCTTGAAATCAGCCGTCGTTCCGAGCGTGGCTGCACTGCCAACTTGCCAAAAGACGTTGTCAGCAGTCGCGCCACCACTCAGGACAACCGTGGCGCCAGTGTTTACCGTCAGTCCGGTCCCAATCTGGAAGATGTAGACTCCGGCGCCATCTAGAGTGAGAGTCCCCGTTAACGCCAGCGTCGTGGCGGATTTATAAAGGCCAGGTGTGAGGGTTTTCCCGCCCAAATCTCCGGCCACGCCGATAGGATTTGTTGTTCGTCCCTTGGCGTCGTTGTATGCAATAAGCAAGGAGGCTTGCGCGTGTTGTGCGATAACATCGCCGGAGTCTATCGTTCCGTTCACTTGTCCGGGGCCGTTGCCAGTGCAGGGAGTCGGCAACCCAGTACATGAAAGGATTGGATAAGTCCCAAGATCCCCGGTAACAACGGTAGGGCCGGCGTTGGTGACCCCGGCGTAGGCCAGAACCGCGAAAGTGCCGGCTGATCCGAGGAATACAGTCGGTGGACCCGCTTGTGCCGCCGCGTAGTTTGCAGTCGTTAAACAAAGAACCAACGCCGCGCCCATGAGGAGCGCTCTGACCCTCTTCGTAAGATTCACAGACCCACATTTCACTTCACTCTGCTTTTTCATGAAAAACCTTCCTATCTTTGTTCAGATTTGACGGCCCGAAGGCGAAAGTAAGACAGCGTACTCACGGGATGCGCAGCCGTTAGGCAACGTTTATAAGAGAAGGTGATTGTGGTGTCTGTCCCAAACCGGACACTCATGTGAATTGTTACCTTAATTTATCAAATTAATCTGAATCTGAATTCCGAAGTTGGGTAGTGCGGATTCCGGGCGATGGTGATCAACGATTCCGAACGATCGTGATCGCGATTCCGGGATGATCGTGATCAGTGTTCCGGCCGAAGATGATCAGTGATTCCGGGATGATCGTGATCACTTTATTGCGATCCCCGGAATGTTTTCCACAGGGCGAGGTGACGCTGGACATCACAGAAGGCAAGCTGTTCTCCGAAGGCAACTTAGAGGAGCAACAGCGTGCCAACCAGGAGAATGTCCATGCGAAAGATTAAGGAAGTCCTCCGCCTCCGTTTTGAGCTGAGGCTGGGACAACGGGAGATCGCCCGAGCTTGTTCGATCAGTCAGGGAGCCGTCCATAACTACCTGAAGAGTGCAGCAGCGGCCGGGATAGCCTGGCCGTTGCCGGAAGGTTGGGACGAGCAGCGCGTCGAGCAGGCATTGTTCGGCGGGCAGCAGGTAGTAAAACGACTCTCCGAACAAGTCCTCCCGGATTTTGCCGCCTTGCACGCTGAGCTGCAGCAGCATCCCCATCTGACCTTGCAGTTGGCTTGGGAAGAGTACCGGCAGGTGCATCCGGAAGGGTACGGCTACAGTCGCTTCTGCGAGCTCTACCAACGGTGGCGCGGGAAGCAGGATGTGGTCCTGCGCCAGGTACACAAGCCTGGCGAGAAGGGTTCGTGGACTGGGCCGGTGCAACGATTCCGGTACACGATCCGGTTACCGGCGAAATCTGGCCAGCCTCGCTGTTCGTGATGGTGCTGGGCGCGAGTTCCTACACTTATGCCGAAGCCACTCGATACCAGCAGTTGAGCGCCTGGATCAACGCTCACGTTCATGCTTTTGAATACTTTTTTGGAGTTCCCAGACTCCTAGTCCCTGATAATTTGCGGACAGGAGTGAGCCGTGCCTGCCGCTACGATCCGGATCTCAACCCCACCTACCAAGAGTTGGCGATGCACTACGCCGTGGGAGTTGTGCCAGCGCGTCCCTACCGAGCCCGGGACAAGGCTAAGGTCGAGGTTGGCGTGCAAGTTGCCGAACGCTGGATCATTGCTGCCCTACGTCACCAGACATTTTTTCGCCTAGAAGATGTCAACCGTGCGATCCGCGAGCTGCTCGAGCGGCTGAATCAGCGACCGTTCCGGAAGCGCGAGGGATCGCGTGCCAGTGTGTTCGCCGCGGTTGAACGCAGCGCTTTGCAAGCGTTGCCCGCCGAGCCGTTCGACATGAGCCAGTGGTCCTACGCCCGCGTCAACATCGACTACCACATCGCCTTCGACGCCAACTTCTACAGCGTGCCCTACACGCTGGTGCAAGAACGCGTGGAGGTCCGCGCGACACCAACAACCGTGGAGATCTTTCACAAGGGACAGCGGGTAGCCTCGCACGTCCGTGGTCATGGACGAGAACAGGTGTTCACGCACAGAGAACACCGGCCGAAGAGCCACCAAGCGCATCTCGAGTGGACTCCCTCGCGCATGGTGAACTGGGCCGAACAGATCGGGCCGCACACGGCCAAGTTGTTTGAACGGATCCTCGCCGATAAACCGCATCCGGAGATGGGGTATCGATCCTGCCTCGGGATCATCCGACTGGCCGAGGAGTTGTGCTCCGCAAAAAATCCATACACCGCGAATTGATAGTCACAAATTCGCATAAGACACACAGTTGCCCCTCCCAGCACACTGGTGGCATGCTCCCAGCTCCATGAGAACAGCTCATTCCCTGCTTCGCTTGGTTTCTATACTTCTCGATCTGGCCCAGGGCGCTCTGCAGTTCCTACTGTTGGGGACGCGTTCGAGCGCTGCCCTCACAGCGGAGAATGTTTTCCTCCGTAAACAGCTGGCCCTCTACCTGGAGCGCGACGCTAAGCCGCGACGGGCGACCGACGCTACTCGGCTATCTATGGTTCTACTCTCGCGGCTTTTTGCATGGCAGAATGCCTTGATCAACGTCAAGCCCGAGACCTTCCTCGGCTGGCATCGGAAGGGTTTTCAGTTGCTCTGGCGATGGAAATCGAGGCCTCGCGGCAGGCCACGATTGCGCGAAGAGGTACAGAAACTGATCCAGAGAATGGCTCGGGAGAATCCGACGTGGGGAGAGGAGCGGATTGCCGCTGAATTGCTCCTCAAACTACACATTCGCGTCTCGCCTCGGACGGTCCGACGCTACATGCCTCTCGACACTGGACCGAGGAAACGCGATCCTTCTCAACATTGGATGACGTTCGTACGAAATCATGCCCAGGCCATTGTGGCTTGCGACTTCTTCATCGTGGTGACCGCTTCCTTTCGAGTTCTCTACGTATTCGTTCTTCTGGAAGTCGGAACCCGCCGGATCGCTCACTTCAACGTCACCGCCCACCCCACAGCAACCTGGACACTGCAACAGTTTCGAGAAGTCATGATGGATGAGCAATCCTATAGGTTCGTGCTCCACGACCGGGACCGTACCTACTCATCCGAGCTTGATTCTGCTTTGAAGGCGATGGATCTGAAGATATTGAAGACACCCTTCCAAGCTCCCCAGGCGAACGCGTTCTGTGAGCGATTGATCGGCACGGTTCGCCGTGAATGCCTCGATTTTTTGATCCCGCTCAACGAGAGGCACCTGCGGAGCCTTCTCAAGGAGTGGGTCACACACTACAATCGGGGCCGGCCACATGCGAGTCTCGGACCAGGCATCCCCGACTTACGGTCCGGCCAGCAGCAGGCCAGACTGTGCGGACACCGCATTCCGATTGGTCACCAAGTTGTGGCCAAGGCGATCCTGGGTGGACTCCATCACGAATACAGTTTGGAAAGACGTGCGGCTTGACCTTCCTGAGGAGAAATGCAGTTGAGAAAATACCCTGGCACGGTGTGTTGACATGCGTGCAGCCGCGGATTCGATTGGGCCGTTCGTTCGATCAACGCAGTCACACGTATCTGGGTTACGCGCTCAGGGTGCGCGGCAACATTGGGAGTGAGGTCCGAGAATTTCTCGTTGGCGTGGGGGGAAGCGCGCACGTTAAACACCAGTTCCAGGTGGGTGATACCGTCTCCGGCGAAGCACTTCCGGTTGCCGATCCGCGTCTGGAGACCGTTGAGTTCTACAAGGTCAGCAATCTGAAAGATACTGAACGTGAGGTTGCGGAAGAGACACCGCCGCCACCGTGGCGTGGTGTTCCACCGCCGCTTTCGGTCTACCGCGAACGCGGTCACCGGCGACTGGCGGTACGAACCTACGAGGAGAAGTGCACCACTTGCATTTGGGGATGCCAAATGGCGGTGGAGATGATCATCGATCACTGGAACCCGAGCAAGCGCCGCTACCGCACTGAGACTTTCTGCTACGGCCCTCGCTCCTGTCCTCTCTACCGATCCGGCCCGGCGCGCAAGGTCCCCGGCCGTCATGGAATGAGTTACACAGAGGAAGACTGGGTGGATGACGAGGCAACTTCACGCCGCGGTCCCGACGAGTGAAACACCAGGGTGCAGACTGCAAAGGCAGAACATTCAAATGAGGGATCTATGTCGCCCATTGAATTTTTGCGGAGCACAGCCCGCTATCGTCGGCTCTAGCGTATTGGTAGGCATCCGGGCGCCCGAGTTTTCCGGAACCCGGTATAGTTACCACGCTCGCACCGGCCGCAGGCTTCCCCTCTCGATCAACCACCGTTCCTACAACTCCCGCACCCTTCGCGCTTACAACAACGTCCAAGACCGTTCCCGGACTCACGGCAAATCCCGTATCCACCACCTCGCGTCCACCCAGCTGTACGGATTTCGTATAGTAGTCGCGAAATTTTTCCGAACGTGCACCCACGGCCAATTGACAGTTTCCTCGCGACGTGTCTTTGATCTCGAACGAGCCGTCTTCCTGCACCTCTGAGGGCTGTGTGAACGCCACCCGTAGCCCCGCTGGCTCCTCCTCGCCCTCAGCCACCGTAACCAGGGTGACATTCAACTCTGACCAATTAATTTTCTCGTTGCCTTCCACGCGAAACTTTCCGCTCACATCCCCGCCAGCATCCAATTGCAGCTGCAACCCGATCACGTCCGATCCATTCACCTCAATAGGTGTGCGGATTGTTCGCATCTTCATCGAAGGGTTTTGTCCATTCCCGAACGAAACCATCATCACTTGCGCATGGTATGTTCCCGGCAGCACGTTCGGAAAATCAAATTTCCCGCCTTGGGCCAAATTCTGCTCTTCTCCTTGTCCGTTTTTCGCCAACAACATGAGCTGAGCCATTCCTTGCGCACCTACACCCGTGACGGTTCCGCTCACACGATACGCATGGCTCGCCTGCACCGCAAAGTTCGCGGTCGCGGTTCCCCCAGCGGACACCTCCACCGCGGCGGCCTGCCGCTCGTTTAGGGTTCCAGGGAAATAGGTTTTCACATAAACCAGCCGATCATTGGTCGCGTCCTTCTCGTTTGAACTAGGCACCTTACTTTTCGGGGGAGTCGCTTGGACAATATATTTTCCGGGCGACAAATCTGCGATCCGGTATTCTCCTAAATCATTGGTCGCTCCCCTCGTTAGCGCACCCGCACTTCCTGTCGCTGCTCCCCCGGTGCTCGCAATCGCCATGACGTCCACGTTCGGGAAGGGATCCCCCTCCAAATCAACAATCTTTCCCGAAATCACCGCAGCCGCAAGCATCTGAAATACAAGGTCCTTCGTGTCCTGCCCGGCAATCACCTTAACCGTTTTGTCTCGCTTCGTCTTCGCATCCCCAGCGTACCCCGGCCGTTCCAACCGCACCGCATATTCTCCCGGCTCCACATTTTCCACTTTGAATTGGCCTGCTTGGTCCGTGATCGCTTCATACACCGAAGGCGTTTGGCTCACCCTGGCTACGAGCATCACTTTCACCTTGCGGATTCCCTGCCCACCAGGCTCCTGCACGACCTTCCCTTGCACAATGTTCTTCGTTTCATTCGGCGTCGCTGCCGTTCCTGCTCCCGGCGGCGTCTCCGCCTGCCCTGCACAAACTCCCGTGCACAATCCCGCCCAGAGCACTCCGATAACAATTCGGCTCAGACATTTCATGACGACCTCCGCCAGCGTCTCCCACTATATAAGAATCCGTAAGATCATCTTATAACTACCTCACTCTGGCCCTGGCAGAATGGCATCGCGGAGCAGTGGGTGGGAAGCTGTAGACGAGACCTGCTGGACCAGATTGTTGTGTTGAATGAACGCCATCTGAAGCGATTGCTCTCCGAGTACGTTCGTTACCATCATGAGGACCGTACGCATCTCGGACTTGAGAAGGGGACACCTGACGGCAGAATTCGCTCCGAAGCTTCGAGGCGGGGGCCTTCATAGGAGCGACTCGGAGGGCTGCACCATCGTTACAATCGAGCGGCATAGTCCGGATCGACTTTCGGCCGGTCCTTATATATACGTGCGCTCCACACGCAAACGCGGGTCCGCCCTCTGTAGAGTCTTCTTGCTGTATCGAGCCGATAATCGTATTCACACCTACTCCACCAAGAACCGCCCCGTTTTGGGCCTCGGCTGAAGTTTTGGCGAACCACACCGCTAAATCTCAGAATGTATCTGAACTCCCTGCAGAAGAAACGGCTACTCAACCAAAACCACAGCGCAAAGAATGCAGCGCTCACGGCCAGCGAGGCGATTGTTGTCGGCTAATGCGTACCACCATTCATACCTCGTGATGGACTATTGAATGTTTAAGGTCATGGGCCGGGGGGGCTCCACAGAGTACAAAACGAAAGTGCAAGCCTTGGATGCCTGCGAACAGCTCAGGATGCCGCGCCGGATAATATGAGTCGGGCCGTCATCTGGAAATGAAACTCTAAATTTTAGTTCGGACAGGGCATCGGACGCATCCTCTAGCTCCTCGGCGCCGTGAAGCATCCAAGCCCCGTTTACCTTTGGTCCTTTTGTAAGATCGATTAGGAATTCCGCCGACTTAAACCCGCCACCCCACTCCTTGATCTGTGGAACGTTGTACGTGCGCAGTTGCGTAAGATCCATTGCGGCATACTGTCCTGCATTTGCTCCTTCCTTACCGCCGGACAACGAAGCGGCGTTCGATTTTATGCTCTGCCTAAGTTTCGTGTCGCCGTTCGGACCGAGGGCGGAGGAGGCGGATGCAAATGCATTTGCAGCTTGTTGTTTTTTGCCGAGTTTCGCGTAGGCCTGGCCAAGATGATCGCCAATAACGGGAGCCTGCATAAGCAGCCAGGCCGATTTAAGATACTCTGAGGCACCCTCGAAATTCCCCTGACGGAATTTCACCCAGCCCAGAGTGTCCCATTGCGCCGCGAGGGCTGCCATCAATCCATACGAAGAAGAGTCCTTGGATTCCGGACGAACGTTTGCGGTTTGCGATTCCGTTTCTTCGACAGCTTGCTTCGCGTATTGAAGCGCGTCGTCCAAACGTCGATTGGCATCGGCCAATGCATAAGCAACGGCGTTTTTTGTGCCGGCGCTGGGGTCCAATTCAAGCGCTTTGTGAAACTGCACCAAGGAGTCTTCTTCCCGCCCCGTCTGGAAGTAAGCCTGGGCGAGCTGTAGGTGGAGGCGGGAGTTCTCGGGGTCAGCTTCTACTGACTTTTCGAGGAGTGGACGAGCCTCCGCATAGTTTCCGGTGGCGAGCAAGAGAGATCGAAGGCGGGCCGACGCTTGGCTGTCATCCGGATTCACTTTCAGCAGATCGCGCCATGCGCGGATGGCTTCCAGATCTTTATGAGCGGTCATTAAGGCGAGCGCGAGTTCCCGATAAGCCTGAGCATTGGAAGAGTCGAGGGAAATGGCCTTTCGAATTGCGTCGATGCCAACGTCATACTGGCTGGCCATCATGTGCGCGCTGCCCAAGAGCAACCAGGCATCGACCCATTTGGGGTCGAGTTTGATAGCGCTGTGAAGTGAGGTGGTGGCCGCGCGAGGAGCACCAAGCTGGAGGGACTGACGCGCAGCCTCATAAAGACGTTGCGCCTCCGGATTCTCCGAGTGAGAGGAGGAAAACGGTGAAAGCAGATTTGGAGGAAACGTCATTGAAGAAGGCACATCGGGAATGCCCGAGGATTCCAGATTTTGAACAAGTAGAGGGATGTAACGGCTCTCGTCATCGGCCACTGCTTTCTGGAAGCTAACGTAAGCGGCGCGAGCGCTGCCAGGAATCTCAGGCAATAACAGATGGTACTTGCGGGTGCAGCGAAGGATATCGTCTTCGAAGGCGTATGAGGCCGTGTAGACGGCAAAATCACGAGTAATATTTACACTCGGAGGCACGAAGGGGATGTAGCCTTTTGGCAAGGAAATCTTTGCCACAAAGGCGATTTCTATTGGTGGTCCCAGGGGCAGAGATTCCTTCGAAGCAGCTTGTTTTTCAGTAAGTCGTGGAAGACCCAGAAATGGAAGAGCCATAGTGATGCGGTGGCTTGGCCAGTCTGGGAATTCAGGCCGGTGGTAAGAGTAAGCGAGCCAGAAGGGGCCGGCGGTGGAATCAGGCCTTTCGGCGGAAACGTTGCTCACGGTGCCGCCAAATCCCATGGAAGCAGAGATCTTTTGCGTGAGCTGCTCCCACTGTGTTTGTGGCGTGCCTAGAAAAGCTTGACGCTGAATCAATTCCACATCGCCCCGGCTCTCCAAGCGAGCCTTGCCATCAAGCGTTCCCTTTTCGTCAATCGAGGCGACTATCTCGAATTTTTGAGTCCTTAGAAAGATTGGGTTGGCTGGTATTCGGACCAGTCGAGCGGGACCCTGTTCGGGAATCACGAGAGCTGGCTTGTCATGAAGCCGAGACCATAGAAAACCAAACGGGGCGACCTCGGGCGTCGTGTCGAGGAAGAGGAATGAGTCACCCTGTGGGATTGCGGTGATCAAGTGGTCGAATAAAGCTGGAGATGGCTGGGCGATATCCGGCTGGTAAGTCGAACTAATCAAAACAGGGTAGGACTTAATGCCGCTGGCTTCCAGGAGCGCCGCAAATAATGTGTGCTTGTCCTTGCAGTCGCCATATTGGTTTCCGAAGACTTCGCTCGATGTATGAGGCATGTAACGGCCGGCTCCCAAGGATATGCTGATGTAACGGAAACGCGTGGAAACAAAATCGTAGATGGAGTGAAGTTTTTCAGAATCGGTGGTTTTGGCCTGAGTGAGTTCGGCGGCCTTCGCGCGGAGTTCGGGCGTCAGTTCAACCTGCGGTCTTTGCAACGCCGCGTACCATTTTCCGACTTCTTCCCAGGAAGTAAACGAACTGAGCTGAACATCGGGAAGCGGAGTAGGGCGCAACAATTTCTCCCAAGCTCCCTCGGTATCGTCCGATTCCCGCTGTAGATAGGAACTGTGGTAGGTGTAAATACGCCGCTCGCCTTCTTCCTTGATGACTGGCGGAACGGAGCTGCTCAATTTGACAGGACGGTCCTTCGGCAAATTGATTTCGAGTTGCTCATCTTCCACGATCCCGCCACGTTCAAAATTATCCAGGAGCCAGAAGTTGCCCGGGGCGAGCGCGTGAACGACGACCCAACGAACGTCGTATTCCAGCGTGTCGCCCACGCTGAGAGACCTAACGGCGACATGCTTTTCTCGCTGGTCGGTGTACATGGGGGCGGCACGGGTGACCTCGGAATCCAAGTCCTGCATGTCACTGAGGGGAGTGAGGATCACATTGCCGCCGGGCTTCCGGCTGCGGACAAAAACTATGTCGAGGGATTCGGCGCTTCGCAAGTACGAAAAGACGAGCAGGCCGAATTGTCGCAGGGATGATTCCGACTGAATGCGAATGCGCGCCATGAGCTCGCGTGAGCCCGTGCCGTCCGATTCGAAGCGCACTTTTGTTTGCAGAGATTCGACGACGAAGGATTCACTTGCATACGCAGAGGGTTTGTCTCTGGAAGCGCCTGCTTCGGTCGCCGACTGTGCGAGGACGTTGGTTGGACTGAGCAGCAGGTCCGACAGAAGTGCGAGAGTTAGCAAGAGTTTCGGCATCCCAAGTGTCCTTGGCATTGACGTAATCAGCTTGAATAATAACCGAAATTTGCGTGGCGCAAAGAGAGAAAGGGCAACGATGCAAGGACGCGAGATTTAACTTGTTCCACAAAACGATTGGATTCACTATCTCGACCAGCAGCTCGCGGCATCGGAACGAATGACGTATTCGAGGAAATCCTCACGGCCGTGTGCGGGAATGGAAGATTGCGAACGCGATGCGTGGCGAACAGTTTGCTCGCTGGCACCTGACTCAGGGGGCTGGACGTCGTGCTTGAAGAAGCTGACTTCGATCACTTTCGTATTCTGCGGGGATGCGGGAGCATGCATGTCCGGAGAGTACGGGAATGCTGAGTGGAGAAGGACTGCGATGATTGCCGAGAAGAAAAAGAAAGGTGGGTGCAATCGCAGGGAGTTTCTGCGCACGCTCTGTTGATTTGTGATTTAACATTGGTTTGCCAGCATGAAGCTAGCCAAAAATCAGCGGCAAATCGAATTCATCCACCCAAACGTAAATCCAGTGCGAAATGAAATCGCTTGGTATAAATGGGAATTTCTTTCATCGTTTCATCTTCTTGAATGTCGTGATTTCCGCAAAGAAGTAGCAGAAAAGGTGGGCATTGCCTTTGAGCTCCCGACTCAAAGCACCGTCGTTGCACCCAATGCACCCAAAGAAGTCGCCCAACCTCAGTAGGGAGTGTGGCCTAGCCTGAATAATTCACGTTTTTAAGACACGAAAAGCCTCGTTCATGGTACAAAGCCGTTGTCTAGGCGGTTTTG
>Ga0193729_1001265_pt1 | contig 13003 bp, 15 predicted proteins | sample U1c2metaG_FD_143036 | JGI IMG/M metagenome (GOLD analysis project Ga0193729, IMG submission 143036) | Soil microbial communities from a riparian zone of the East river system, Colorado, United States - U1c2 | ecosystem: Environmental > Terrestrial > Soil > Riparian zone | place: USA: East River... | reverse complement strand
CCATGACGCCGTTTGTTCGTGCGCGATTCTATCAATGATTGGTAGTGAGAGGGCTACTTGGCCATGACCGGGCCGAGGTTTTAGTCCAGGAGAAGTGAGAGAGTCTTTATATCACAGCCATGGGCACTGACGAAGTGAGGAGGAACAATGCCACTACTAGACCCAAACGCACCTGCGAACGTGGCACTTAAGCAAATCTTTTCGGGCGTGGATGAGCTCAAGGCTATGGGCTTCAAGAAGAAAAACATCTTCAAAATGATTTCAGTCCGCATAGGACGTCGAAAATCCAGGCACACCGCTGGAAACATTAGCGCCGGACTCCGGGCATTGGCGGGCGAGTGATGGCTACTAACACAGTGAAACCCGAAGCGAAGTACACGGTGGAAGACTTGTTCACCGCTTACATCGCTTATGACCGTCGTCAAAAACCGCTGGGAGGGCCGGGGCATGAAACACCGGAAGCAAGCTGGAAGACAGTGCAGTTGAGAATGCCGGAAAACTGGTTACGCGCGAGGAGTTACGGCGACGGATATGGCCGGCGACTGTACACCTTAACTTTGATCACAGCCCTAAATCGTTCGGTCAATAAGCTCCGCGAAACACTGGGAGATTCAGCCGATAATCCGCGCTTTATCGAAACATTGCCGGGTCGCGGATATCGGTTCAAAGGAGCGTCAGAAACATTCCCACGAGATCAGACCTGTCCCTCGCCAAAATGATGACCGACTTTGAAATCAACAGCTTGCGCACAGGCCTATAACATTGTTAAAGGGGTGAAGCTCAGTACTCCCAGAGTTTTGGCGAGGGACAGCCAACAGTCAGGCGTATTTCGCGGGTGCGAATATAGTTGAGGCAATGGCTCAGGTGGAGACGCACGTAGCGCCGGCATTCGTATCGACGGCAACTCGGAAGCGTTCTTACGCGGCGGGCAAGTGTCCGGGAATTCCGGGCCCGGAGTGTTGGCCCTGGTGAACTCCAGTGCGGATTTCTCAGGAGTGAGCTTCAGTGGAAACGCCAGCATCATTGCGTGCGACACGAGCTCCACGATGGTTAGTGACCTCGCGCATCCAAACAGCATGTTGCCGGCAGGTGTGTCATGCAGGACGCCGCATGGACTGGGCGGACGGCAGATCAAACCGTGGGAAGAGAGGACGCTTATCAGGTAGCAGCACCTACGGAAACGAGAACACCCCCCCAGCACCGAGCGAATCTCGCTCACAAAAGAGTGCGGATGGAAGGATGGCGACCGGGGCGGGCTTAGCTGAATGGGAACAGACTCACAGAAAGAAAAAAGCGAAGTGTGTCTTGACCTCGACCGGCCTTCTCATGGAAGGACTTGGTATTTTTGATGCTGTTCACCGTGATTGAGCCGATGTTGACTCGGCAAGAACAGCGACCTACCATCCCTGCCTGAGGGCCACACCTCGATGATCGGCGAGACTATCTCGCACTACCGGATAATTCAAAAGATCGGGGCTGGTGGGATGGGTGAGGTTTATCGCGCACACGATGAGCAGCTAAAGCGCGATGTGGCGATCAAGATTCTCAATGCCAAATTTTCAGCTGACGCTCATGCCAAAATTAATTTGTTGCGCGAGGCACAATCTGCGTCCGCGCTGAACGACCCCCACATCTGTACGATCTACGAGATCGGCGAAGAAAACGGCCATGCGTTTATCGTCATGGAATTCATCGAAGGCCGCCCTCTGAAGGAGCTGATTCCGTTGGGGGGATTGCCGCCAGCTCTGGTCGCGCGTTATGGCACACAAATTTCTGCAGCACTCTCACATGCTCATGACCACAACATCATCCACCGCGATGTTAAGACCTCAAATGTTGTGATCACCCCCACAGGCCAGGCGAAGGTCCTCGATTTCGGGCTCGCTAAACAGGCGATGGATATCCACACCGCAGAAGCTACGTTGTCGGCGGTAACGGAACCCAGCCTTGCAGGCACACCCGCGTACATGGCACCGGAAATTCTTCGGGGCGGACCGGCAGACGCGCGGAGTGACGTGTGGGCTCTCGGGGTAGTCATTTATGAGATGGCGACCGGACGGTTGCCATTTCATGGTCACACGGTTTACGAATTGAGTGCGGCAACATTGCGAGAACCGCCGGTTGCTTTGCCACCGTCACTTTCACTACCTCTTCGCGTTGTAATCCAACGCTGCCTCGAAAAAGAGCCAGGGCATCGTTATCAGAGAGCCGGAGAAGTGCGCGCTATTCTGGAAGCCGCTCAATTTGACCCGAACAGTAGTTTAGCAACATCAAGCAGTACTCCTCCCGCGTTAGAAACCAAACCAATCGTAGCTTCACGACGCACCCGCATGGTGTGGACGGCAGGGTTGCTGACAGCAATTCTTGCTGCCGGGCTTATCGCACTAACCGTTGGCGGCATCCGCCGGTCTCACGCACTAAAGTCCTCCCCGCACCTTCAGTCCCTCGCGGTATTGCCGCTCGATAACCTCTCTGGCGATCCGTCGCAGCAATATTTCGCCGATGGAATGACAGATGAGCTGATTACCGACCTCGCGCAAATTAGTGGGCTCCACGTCATTTCGCGTACATCGGCGATGCAATACAAAGACTCGAAGAAGTCGCTTCCGCAGATCGCCAAGGAACTCAACGTCGAGGGTGTGATCGAAGGCACTGTGGAGCGCGTGGGAGACCGTGTTCGGATTCGTGCGCAACTCATCGATGCGGCCACGGACAGGCATGTGTGGGCGAAAAGTTATGAACGTGCACTCAGCGACATACTTGCTATGCAGGACGAAGTTGCTCGAGGAATTGCAAGTGAGATTCAAGTTGCGCTGACGCCAGCAGAGCGCGCTCGGCTGACGAGCGCCCGTGCTGTTAATCCGCAGGCTCACGACGCTCTAATCCGGGGTTTGTACCTCGACAATCAAGGTGAGACGCAAAAGGGATTTGATTCGGTTAGGCAAGCAGTGGCAATAGATACTGGCTACGCTGCGGCTCACGCCGCACTGGCACAGTTTTACATCGAACTCGGGAGTAATTCTGCTTTATCTCCAGAAGAGGCGTTCCCAAAAGCGAAATCCGAAGCCCTCCGCGCGGTCGAGCTGGATGAAAATCTTGGAGAAGCGCACGAGGCGTTAGCCGAACTACATCACTACTACGACTGGGATTTCGCTGCCGCGGATAGGGAATATCAGAGAGCGCTAGAGTTGAAACCGGGCGACGCCCACATTCTGACCAAGTATGCTTATTTTCTCTGCCATATGGGAAAACACGACGATGCGATCAGAGACTCGAAAAGGGCGCAAGATCTTGATCCTTTATCGCTGCTGATAAGAACGAACCTCGCAGTCATGTTGCACTACGCTCGTCGCTACGACGACGCCATCGCGCAGTATCGAAATGTGCTCGAACTCGACCCTAGGGGCACGACGGAGGCTCGCTTTCAGCTTGCGCGAGTGTACATGACTAAGCGAATGTTTCCCGAGGCCATTGCTGAAATTGCGAGGATGCGAGCGACTAATCCTTCCGACGTAAACCTCATGTCTCTACTCGTTATGGCTTACGGCTTCGAAGGTAAGACAAAAGAAGCAACAAAACTCATTTACGAGCTAAAGGATAAGCGACAGCGAGAATACCTTCGCCCTTACATTCTGGCAGAGGACTATGCCGCTCTGGGAGAGAAAAACGAAGCGATGGACTGGCTTGAGAAAGCGTATGAAGAGCGCGACGATTGGATCAACTGGATCAAGGTCGATCCCAACCTGGACGCGTTGCGTTCCGAACCACGTTTTGCAACCCTCCTTCGCCGCGTTGGCTTTCCGCTCTAACCAGATTTATGAGCAGGCATATCAAGTCCTGATTAACGCAGCCGTAATCGGAAACTTGATTCCCAATTTCCAGTAGCGCGACTTACCAGCGGTTTGTCGAAAAAAGGCCGGGGTTTGTCGATTCCCTCTAACATGCCGGCGGTAAAGTTGATCTTATTTTAATGGTAGGATGCGCCAACCTTCGTCCCTGCCCTTAGGAGGTTTATGCGCGGTACTATGATGGACTTTCCGTTGACGCTGCCCACGATTCTGGAGCGCGCCCGAAGAATCTTTCCGCGCGTCGAGATCGTTTCGCAAAAGCCGGACAAGGCCATCACTCGCACCTGTCAAAGAGCATTCTTGTGAAGCTTGATCCTAAGCCCTTCTTGGGTTTTACCTGCGTTCTGCGTCTAGCCAGAAACTTTATGAAGATGTAGCCCTCAACGGGCGTACCTGGCTGATTTGCCGCGGGCGGCAACTCGCAGTCTCGGGCTCGTCTGCCCCGGCCAGGAATGAAATCCAGAAAACCTTGCGCTTCACGGTCGATTCAGCCGTAAAAAAGGCTTTGTTGGCTTCTATGCTGATTTGACCACCGGAAGTTCGATTCTTATCCAAACAAGCCTGTAGCCAAGGCTGGCGGACCAGAAGGGTTGCCTTTACGCACATCTGCCAGCCTGACCTGTTACAATTCCCGTGATCACGGAGTTAGGCACGCTTGCGACAAGGATGGAGAGCGAAAATGGCAAAGACAACGCCTAAAGCAAAGAATAGCGCTTTTATGAAGCCAATGCAGCCTTCAGAGCACCTGGCCAAAATTGTTGGCACAGAACCACTGCCTCGAACTGAAGTCACAAAAAAGATTTGGGCGCACATTAAGAAGCACAAACTTCAGAATCCAAAGAACAAACGAGAAATCCTGGCCGACGATAAGTTGCAGCCGATCTTTGGCAGTAAGAAATTGGACATGTTTCAGATGACTAAAGCGGTCAACAAGCACTTGAAATAAAGGCTGGAGAGTCACAAGTCGATCCGGGAACAAACGATCGACGATGACTCCCTCGGTCAGAAACGTCGAGGAACCCTGCAAAGATTGTGGCGCTGGGTGAGGGGCCTCAGGTCAGGAAAATGAGATTCAAGAACGGGGTTTTTCCATGTTTTGTTGACGCAAAGCGAGATTCTCGATAAGGAGACTTCGGCGCGCGCGAAACAGGTGAACCACCGTTCCGAAACAGAGACTGACAAAGCGCAACATGGCTGAAGTTATAACAGAACGCTGGTGAGACGGCGGCTGTGCAGCAGGTAGCGCAAATCCGTGGCCGGATTCCCCAGTGTATGAAATTGTTAGCAACATGTTTAGAATTACTTACACAGTGTAGTTAGCAGATGGTATTCGGACGACTAGTTGTTATTGCCAAGCGTCCAAACACACCCGCGTGCAAAAATGATTTGGCGACGCCCGCAGGTTTCATTTTTCGATCTAGGCTACGATTTTTTCTTCGCTCCAACGGGCCGTCGGAATTCCGGGTTGCCAGCCATGCAGTGGTTTCGCACAAGCTTCAATCAACAGAAGGGCGTCTGTCAGTAGCGTCAGCGCAAGCGTGCTCCCCAGCACGCGAGAAGATCGCGAAGACTTCTGCGCCCGCGTGTTTGGGCCGTCAAAGTTGCACTGAACTGAGACTGTCCCCCAGGCCGGCGTAGAAAGACAACCATCATTTGCGCGACTTGCAAGGCTAGCGTTCCGCCCAAGTCATCTTCGACCATCGCGAGTTCGATTCCAGCGGTGACGCCAGCGGAAGTAAAAAGATTCTCGTCTCGGATATAAATCGGCCCCGGATCGACGTCCACCCTCGGATACTTTTCCATTTCGCGACAATGGAGTAGCCCGAGTTGCTTGCGAACGATGTGCGGGAGTTCTTCCGTCCGTTCAGATGACTTCGCCGGGCATGATAGATCCGACCTGCCATCGACCGCGAAAGCCAAATATTCGAAGCTTACTGGGCCGAGAACCGAATGCCGTAACCTCGGGTCCTTCCATCGAGTAGATCTCGAAGCGGCAACGTTGCCCTACGGGCTCACAGACTACCTTTTCTTCCGCTTTGGCTTCCGGTTCCGAGATGCTCTTCGAATAGCGGCACGATATTCAGTTGTTCGTCGATCTTTCGCCGGCCGACCTCGTCGATTGGCAACCCTGCCTTGTGCTGCGACCACGCTTGAATGAAGGAACGCGCGGTTTCATGCGCGACTTCCTTCACTAGGCCGCGAGGAACACCAGCCTGCACTGACGCTTTTTCCAGGAGTTCGTCGTCCAAACGAGAAACGTCTTTCGTCCGGGCTAGCGGCAGGCCCAGACCTCGTTCCGGGAGGTAACGCATCGTCGAAACATAGTCGTAGCCGGGCGCAAGCTCCGGCGTTCGGCCATCGCGGTAAATCAGCGACCAGTTTTTCAAATGCATGTCAGCGTTTCCGATCGCGGTATTGAAGATTACGCGCCGAATGAATTCCATTAAGCCTTTCGCGCCGAGTAGCGCCCAGATATCTTTCGCCATGCCCGTATATCCGTGCTGTTCGTATTTCTTTTCCGGATACTGTCCGTAGATCTGATTGAAATCCTCCGCGTGAATCCGCTCTCCGTTCGCTCCGCGGTCAAATCGCCGGATAAAGTACGCATTCGTTTGCTCTTCCACGAATTCAGCGGGAAGATTTCCGATTGAACTGATCGGGATTAGTCCGAATTCCGGCACGTCGATTCCCACTTCTCTGGCCAGCGTCATCATCGCGAATTCGTTTTCGGGTACCTTGGGGAACCTTGGCGACGGCAGCTTTACGATCCACTGTCCGTCTCGTCCCTGAGCTGGAATGCGAAGTTGTTTTCCGCCCCGGCCGATCGCGGAGAATTTGAGTTGAACCCCAGCGAGAGAGAAACGCAGCACTTCTTCCTTGTTCGCTTCGCGCGTTGCCGATTTCTCTTCCGGTGGCGGCAGTGGTTGTCCTTCGCTGTCTTCGGCGATCACGGCGCCGGGCAGGTCGGCACCGACAAGCCACAGCAACGGAAATTCTCTCTCCGGACTGATTCCTGCACGTTGCGCGAGATAGTCGCGCAACACGCCGTCGCGCTCCGGCAGCAGATTCGAGAAAAACGGAGGTAAGCGCCGGTGAACCTCGCGCGGCCTCGTGACGAGGTTTCGCTCGATATCGTAATAGCTCAGGCTGAGCACCGGACGCTGCTCGTCTTCGACATATCCCGGATCAAAAACGAAGATATTCTTGTCGGTCACGACGTTCGTGATCGTGCCGACGAGCCGATTTCCGAGTTTGATTCTCAGTGTGGACATCTTGGTTCTTTCTAGCCTTCCGTTTCCGTCAGGCTTCCGACGAGCGGTACCGGCTCCTCTTCGCCTTTCCCCTCGCGTCCCTTCATGAGGCTATCCACGACGGGAACCAGCCCGGTGGGGACAAGAACAGGGGAGAGCCCGACCGCGTTGGCGACCTGCTCGAGCGTCGTCCATTGAAAGTCGGTTTCCCCGCGTTCGATTTTCGAAATATGCGATTGCGGCAGTCCCACGAGCGTCCCCAGTTCGGCTTGCGTCAGACCCCGGGCATTTCGGGCATGCTGCAGGCTCTTTCCAATCTGCTTAAGCATCTACGACTCCGTATGAAACTACTATAGCATATTGTAATTCGCTTTGCCTATATGTCTAGGCATCTACATTTCAGCAGTATATGCCATAGCATCTATAATGACGCTATGTAGACCTGACCTGGAGCCTCCCTAGGCCGCCTGGGCACACCGTCGCGCCACTCGCGGACTCGCGTCACGCCGGTTCCGAAGAGTCTCCCACCGACGTTTTCCATTGGCGGTGTAACGCAGGCAAAAAACCGTGCCTTCGGGATATATCTTTTTCTTGTTGGGTTTTACGAAGCGGCGCTTGCCGCCAACGGTTTGTCGAATCCAAAGGCTCACGGTCATGATTTCTCCCTCGGAGCCCAATACTGAGAATCGAGGAAGAACCAGGAATTTGGGTAGCCACGGTTGGTAGCCACGCCCGCAAACGAATGAGTAAAGGAATGGCGGAGAGGGGGGATTATATTGCTCCTTTTTCCACAACTCTCTTGTTTTCTGCTACTTCATTCGTAAAACCCGCATTTTCTGCCGTTTAAGGCCGAGTCTCAGCAATCGCATCCGTCTCAGCAGTGCCTCCAGTCTCTCCTATGGACATCGAAAGTGCCCAAAAAAAGTAACATGAGTAACAAACCTGGATTTCCCTGTTGGGTCTACCAGGACTCAACGCGATTTCAATCTGCCTGGTGAATCTAACGATCCAACATTGCACTGCCTTTCCAAGGTCCTGCACTGAACCATGGTGCGTCGGTTTGCCTACGAAGAAATCGAATCGGCGAAGGACCGAATGCCGTCAAAGCGCACTCTCAGGTCTCCATAATGGCGGGTGAAGGCACGCTCCACATCGTGCGCGAGGACGAGGTTGTCGCCTTCCGGATGTTGGTGCCGGAATGCAACGACATTTGTGGGGTCGAAATTGTTCGCCGACCATTTGCACTCGATGGCTACTGGTCTCTTTCGGTGGGTCGCAATCACAAAGTCCACCTCGTGCCCGCGCTTGTCTCGCCAATAGAACACTTCGCGGGTCTGCGAGCGAGCCATGATTTCATTCAGTACGAAATGCTCCCACAGCGTCCCAAGGTCATCATCCCGCAAGTCCTGCCAGCCACGGTAGTAACAAATGAAACCGGTATCGAAGCCATAGACTTTGGGCGCGGCGACAATCTCGGTGGGCCGACGAGTGCTGAATGGCCGAACCACGTGCGCGACGAACGTTGCCTCAAGAACGCGGAGGTAGTTTGCGATGGTTGGCCGGCTTACTTCGCAGGGGCGAGCAAATCGAGTTGCCTCAAAGATGCCGCCGCTTTGTGCCATGACCAGCTCGGTGAATCGCTGGAACGAATCTCGCCGTTCTAGACGAAAGAGTTCCTGGATATCCTTCGCCCAATAAGCGTCCATCCATTCCTGAAAGTCGCGTTCCGGATGTTTCTCCGGCAGAAAGAAGGGAGGAAGTCCGCCCCGCAGAAAGCGGTGCTTGAGGTCCGTCTGGTTCGCGTCGTCCATGTCGATAAGACACATAGGCGTCAGCCAGAGGTCTCTCTTCCGTCCCGCCAACGTGTCTCTGAATTTTTTCGAGGCACCTAGAGTCGAAGAACCGGTTGCCACAATGTGAATGCGCGAATGATAGTCCGCTGCGATCTTGAGCAATTCTGATGGGTTCTGCAGCCTGTGGATTTCATCCAACACGATACGCTTGCCACGCAGACTGTCGAGAAAACTCTCGGGGTCAAGCATCATGCGACGAACGCGAGGGAGTTCGCAGTCGAAATACTCAACTTCCGGGAGATCCTGACAAAGGCAGGTTTTTCCTACTCGCCGCACGCCAGCGAGCCAGACGACGGATCGCTCCTTCCACGCGCGGCCGAGCAGCTTCAGCCAGAAACGCCTGTGTACCATATGCAGCTATACTTGCATATAGTAGCACCAAACGTAAATGCATTTATTCGCGGCTGTAACGCAGTGTTTGTTGCCCGCAGGTCTCAGCATGAATTTCTTTGGGAGACTAGCGCCTGCCACTCTTGGTACGTCTCAGTCGGTCACGCATGACCGCTCACCAATAGTAGAGGGGATCTTTGCAATTATTACCCTCGTGAAATTCACTTTGGACCCGTTCCTGTCCCCAAATCTTACGCCCTGCTCTTTTGGGGTGTACTCGAAAGTGCTCGTTCCGCTCAGCGTAGTAACGGTCGATCGCGTCCAACGGGTTTTATTTCCAGCCACGCCTCCACGACTTCCGCCACACCTTTGCTGTGAGACGGCTGACCAGTTGGTACCGGGAAGGCAAAAACGTCCAGCGGCTTCTCCCTCACTTGGCGACCTACCTTGGCCACGTCAGCATCCGCGAAACAGCGCGTTATCTGACCATGACGAAGGAACTGCTCGGAGAAGCGAGCCACCGGTTCGAACTTTATTCCAATCCAGGAGGCGAGCTATGAAGAACGAATTCCTCCTCGGCCCTTGGATCAGGCGGTTCTTGCTTGAACACCTGGTTGCAGAGCGGAATCTGTCTCCCAATACCCAGAGGAGTTATCGGGACACGCTGCGACTGCTACTTCCGCAGCTTGCGCTTCAGTCTGGAAAGCACATCGATGCGCTCGAAATCGAAGACTTATCTGCCGCCGGTGTTCGCAATTTCCTTAAGGATGTTGAGGAAAAGCGAGGATGCAGCATCATCACTCGGAACCAGCGCTTGTCCGCCATTCATGCCCTTTCACGCTTTATCGGAGAGCGCAGTCCCGAACACTTACCGTGGTGCGGCGAAATCAGGGCCGTCCCGTTCAAACGCACCGGCAAGAACCCTCTGACGTATCTGGAAAAATCTGAGATGGACGCCCTGCTCGCAGCACCGGATCAATGCGCCAAACAGGGGCATAGGGATCATGCACTCCTTCTGTTCCTTTACAACTCTGGCGCACGGGCGAGCGAAGCGGCCGGCGTAAAAGTAGCCGATCTCGAAGGCGGCGAGCAGCGCGGGGGCATAGTGAAGCTCCATGGGAAGGGAGGAAAGATCAGATTCTGCCCCCTCTGGCCTCGGACCATGGTGGCACTCGCACCGCTGGTCGCAAATCGGCAACCTGATGCATACCTCTTCCTGAATCGCTACGGTGCGCCGGTCACTCGCTTCGGAATCCACACGTTGGTTGAGCGACACGTGAAACGAGCCAGCAAAAAAGTTACGTCCCTCACTGGAAAGCGTGTCAGCCCGCATACCATCCGCCACACGACGGCCACTCATCTCCTTCGCGTTGGCGTGGATATCAATACCATCCGCGCGTGGCTCGGCCATGTTTCCATCGATACGACAAATATCTACGCAGAAGTCGATCTGGAGATGAAAGCCAGAGCATTAGCCGCGTGTGACACAGGCAATCCCGCGCACCCGAAGAAAATGTGGCGCAACAACCCAAGTCTGATGGAGTTTCTGTCGAGTCTGTGATCCAGATTATGTGGCGCTTGTTCAAGCGAATCCCCGCGTGTTCTGCAGGCACCGACACCGAGCGCCACATAAATTTCACCGCCACATAAATGGGCTTATGTTGTGCACAACATAAGCGCACGAACTCCTGCATCGGGGAGAACGCCGCACCGCCACCTCGAAACGCATCCGTGAGACCGAAGCGGAAGCCACGGCCTTTGTGGTCACGAGCGCGATTGGTCTGGACACAGGCTCCGCAAGCACCGACTACATCCAGCTCTGGAATGGAGACGCCGCTGTCCTTACCGAGAGTCTTTCCTTCATCCGGCAGGCCGCTTCGCTCCTCCTGGAAGTGCTCACCGACGAGTGAGCGCTTTTGTGACTGGTACAAGGACGCCTCCGTTCGTCTTGCGGAACTGCGATGCAGACACAGCGGTGGCCGCCAATAAAGAGCGTCGGACTGCGTTGCGATGCCTTCTTGAACACGAAACGAACCGTTTGGAAATTCTATATGCACTGCCCTTCCTGGCTAACCCTGCGCCTGATCCGTCCGCTTGTTCTGTCAAGGGTCTTCGCTCCGATGAACGCCACACCCCGGCGCCCTTGGGCGCGGACGAGAAGATCGTCCAGCGTGTCCTGCGTCATGCAAAAGCGCACGTGACCAAGGATCGTTACATCAAAGCTTTTGACCCGGCAGTACTCGCGGCGATGAAGAGGATGGAGACGACCTTGGATGCCATGAAACTCTGTGCACCAACTGTGCACCAAATAAACTAGGGCAGTGTGGTAAGCTGTTGAAATCACGCCGCGGAGAGGTGGCAGAGCGGCTGAATGCGGCGGTTTGCTAAACCGTTTTAGGGAATAAATACCCTAACGGGGGTTCGAATCCCCCCCTCTCCGCCAGATTTCCCTAACTCGATCCGGCGTCGAGACTTACCGACTACCTCGCGAAAAAACTTTTACATAATTCGCGTACTTCCGAGCCTCTCGGGTTGCACAGTAGTTGCACACATCGTTTCCAGGGTCCTCATCGCATTCGCCGCGTCCACACTCACCGTCTTCACGTAGATGTTCATCGTCGTGGTGACATTTGCGTGGCGCAGAATTTGCTGAATGACCTTGTCGGAAACTCCGAGTCTGTGCAGATTGGTCGCAAGCCCGCGCCGGAATGCGTGCCAGCCGTGCCAAGCGAGATTCGCTTTTTGTAATGCCGGCTGGATGACATTCGCCGCGAGCGCTTCCAGGTTCATCGGGTTGCCGAGTTCATTTGAAAAAATGAACCCCTTGCTTGGCCTGCCACACCTTTCCCAGTGCTGGTCGAGAAGGAGTTTCAGTTGGGCGATGACCGGAATAGCGCCCTTGCTCTTCGGGCGCTTCGGTTCGTCCACGTGGCTTCGCCAGACGGATTTTTCAACTCGAATTTCGGAGCCGTCGTAGTTCTGCCAAGTGAATCCCCTGATCTCTCCCTTGCGCGCGCCGGTGAAGGCCGCCGTGGCGACTACCGTCGCGGTCGGTTCGGGAAGAATGGCCAACATCCGGGCTTCTTCTTCGGTATGGGGCACGTTGCTCAAAGTCATGGGACTTCGCGATCCGTCGATTCCCATTCTTTTGGAGTAACGTTTCCGAGGTTGATTTCGGCCGGCGCAAATTCCGAATCAACCGGCATGGGTTAGAGCGAGGCAATCTCTTTCAGCCGCGAAACTATCGTGCCGACTCTGTCCTGGCTAGCTGGGTCGGGCAGAAGATGGCCCGGAAGAGCATCGTTAAACTCACGAATCGAAATCAATTTCTTGATTTCCGTCGCGAGGTAAGCACGCACTTCGCCCGCCGCATTCTGAATCTCTTCCACCAGTTCGGCACGGCCATCCACAACGACAATCAGATCTTCAAGGTCCCGGCTGGCATGAAAATCATTCCTGCCCCTGCCGGCGAAGGCCTCAAGTTTTGAAGCACAAAAATATACTGGCGCGACCAATCGAATTTGAAGGCCCGGTTCCAATTCACGTTCTTCCGCGTGGCCCATCGCGGGTCGATACCATCTGTTTGAAAACCCTAGAAGTTTTTCGTCAAGCGGCATTACATCGAGCGTCGTCGTTTTTTGACGCCAGCGACAAAATGGAGCGTCTTCTCTTGCGTCTTCTCGAAATCTGAGCTTTCTCAATCGCTCTGAGAATTCAACGT
>Ga0193729_1001264_pt1 | contig 13008 bp, 9 predicted proteins | sample U1c2metaG_FD_143036 | JGI IMG/M metagenome (GOLD analysis project Ga0193729, IMG submission 143036) | Soil microbial communities from a riparian zone of the East river system, Colorado, United States - U1c2 | ecosystem: Environmental > Terrestrial > Soil > Riparian zone | place: USA: East River... | reverse complement strand
CTTGGACAAGAACAGGAACTGGTCGTCGCTCACCTGGGTTTCGACCGGGGCGCCCTTCTCCTTCCAGTCGGGCAGAAGCTCGTTAAGTCCGATCGGATCGATCACGGCGCCCGACAGGATGTGGGCGCCGATCTCCGAGCCCTTCTCGATCAGGCAGACCGACACTTCGTGGTTGCGCTCGGCCGCGAGCTGCTTGAGTCGGATCGCCGCCGACAGCCCGGCCGGGCCGCCGCCAACGATCAACACGTCATATTCCATCGACTCGCGCGCCATCACCGTCTCGCTCTAGAATGCCTTTAACCGATGGACGCGCCGCCGGCCGGCGACGATCCTTCGCCTGTTGATAGCCTGTCGGGGGCAGGATCGCCACCCGGTGAAAAGGGGTATTCCCGTGGCAGAGCTCGGCGGAATCGAAAGCAAACTCTTCACAGCGCGTGATTTTCGCCTGGAAAGCGGGCAGTCGCTGCCCGTTCTGGAACTCGCTTACGAGACTTACGGCAGCCTGTCGCCGGCGCGTGATAACGCGATCCTGGTCGTGCACGGCTACACGTCGAGCCATCACGCCGCCGGCCGCAATGCGCCCGGCAAGCAGGGCCACGGCGTCGCTGCGGGCGCACCCGGCTGGTTCGACGGGCTGATCGGTCCGGGCAAGGCGGTCGATACGAATCATAGCTTCGTGGTGTCGGTGAATGCGCTCGGCTCGGCGCATGGCAGCACCGGGCCCAACTGCACCGACTTGCGTACCGGCAAGCCCTACGGGCCGACCTTTCCCGACATCACCATGCGCGACATCGTGTCGGCGGAAAAACTTCTGGTCGATTCGCTCGCTCTCAAGAGCCTCGTGGCAGTGATCGGCCCGTCGATGGGCGGCTTCCAGTCGTTCCAGTGGGCGGCCTCGTATCCAGGCTTCATGAAGGCGATCGTGCCGTCGGTGACGGCGCCGCGCTCGCCGGCCGGGCTCGACCGGCTGGAAGCGTTGCAGGCGCGACTAGCGGGCGACCCCAACTGGAACGGCGGCTGGTATTACGAAAACGGCGGCATCGCCAAGACGCTCGAGGAGCTGCGCTTCGAAACCCTGATGGCCTACGGCCAGAACGAGATTTTGGCCGAGACGATGCCCGACCCGAAGGCGCGCGAGGCGGCGATCCGCGCCAACGCCAAGGCTTGGGCGCAGATTTATGACGGCCATTCGATGGTGACGCTGCGCAAGGCGATCGGCACGTTCGACATCACGGGCGAGTACGCCAAGCTCAAAGGCACCAAGGTCCTCTACGTGCAGTCGCCTTCCGACAAGCTGTTCGATATCGCGCTGAGCCCGGCTTACGTGAGCGACATGCGCAAGGCCGGCATCGACGTCACTTACGTTGAACTGCCGAGCAACAAGGGCCACATGGCGAGCCATGCCGATGCAGCTCTGTGGGCGCCGATCCTGGGCGCCTTCCTGAAACGCCTGCAATGACCGGCCCTGCGATCGCGCGTGAGGACCTCGCCTCGCTGCTGAAATGGTACGTCGACAACGGCATCGACGAGACCATCGGCGAGGAAGCGATCGACCGCTTCGCGGCACCGCCGCCGGCAGCGGCCAGGGCAGCGGCGAGTGCGCTCGAGCCGGCGATCGCGCAACGCCCCACCGCACCGACGCCGATCCGCCCGGCGACACCGTTCCCCGCCCGCGCCCCGGTGCCGCTCGAATCGCCGCAGCTGGTCGAGGATGCGCGCGAGCTGGCGCAGCGTTGCGCGACCATCGCCGAGCTCGAAGCGGCCATCCGCGCCTTCGAGGGCTGCGCCATCAAGCGCACGGCCAAGCACACGGTGTTCGCCGACGGCGTGGCCGGCGCGCCGGTCATGGTGGTAGGCGAGGCGCCGGGCGCCGACGAGGACCGACTGGGAAAGCCCTTCGTAGGCGTGAGCGGCCAGCTGATGGACCGCATGTTCGACGCCATCGGCATGAGCCGCGAGCGCGACCTCTACATCACCAATATCCTGTTCTGGCGGCCGCCGGGCAACCGCACGCCGACCCTGGCCGAGCAGGCGATCTGCCTCGCCTTCACGCGCCGCCATATCGAGCTGGCCAAGCCCAAGGTGCTGGTGCTGGCTGGCGGCACGGCGGCCAAGGCCGTCCTCGACACGACCGAGGGTATCATGCGGATGCGCGGCAAATGGACCAGCGTGCGCCTCGACGACGGCAGCGAGGTGCCGACGTTGCCCACGTTCCACCCCGCCTATCTGCTGCGCACGCCCGCCAGCAAGCGCCAGAGCTGGCTGGACCTTTTAGCGCTCGACAAGAAGCTGAAAGAGCTGGGCGTCAGGTAGCGCGGACGGCAAGCCTCACAATAAAACCTCACCCTGCGGACCGCTCCTCAGGATGAGGTGGTTTTGACCCGGGCGGGCCTCCAGGCCCGTGGTCCGAAGACGACTAAAGCTTCTTCTTCATGAAGAACTTCTTATGGCCTTTCGGATAGTCGTCGAGCATGGCGATGACCTCGTAGCCGCGCTTTTCGTAAAAAGGTCGCGCCTGGAAAGAGTGCGTGTCGAGCTCGACAGAGTGGCAACGCCGCTCTCGGGCATAGGCTTCGGCCTGGTCCATCAGCCTGGTCGCCCAGCGCTGGCCACGTACGGCTTCGTCGCACCAGAGAAAGGTGATGTGCAGCCAGCCGCCCCAGATGGAGCCCAGCAGGCCGCCCATCGTTTCGCCGCGCGTGTTCTTCAGAAAGAAGTGCACAGGGTAATAGGCCGACTCGCCGGTCACGCCGACGTTGAAGATGTCGAGATGGTCGCGCACGAACTGCGCATCGCGGCCGCCCGCCTGGTCGAACACGATCTGAAGCTCAGTTTCCGGTTTTAGGGCGACCATGACTGCAACCTTGGTTTCGGGATCCTGAAATAGTGTGGCGCAGCAGATCTGGCGCTGCGCCGTGGCATCATGAATAACGTATCTCACGGTCGGGCACACGATCGAGGGTAGGACCGCTGTGGCGTTGGCGCCACAGTGCGACAGCCTCGATCAGGGAATCATCGAGGCGCCCTTGCCACCAGGCGCCTCCGATTTTAGTGTGCGCGCCCTTGATGCAACCCCAGCCAGGGAGACGTTGATGTTTTCAATCATGCCCAACGCCACCGCTCCCGTCGGCTGCGTATCGGACCTCGAGCGCTTCAAGCATTAGGTCCGGCCGCGGCCGCCATCGAGCGGCCCGCCTGTATCCGTCTTACTGACCATTCACGTCGTCGGACGTTGCCGCGCTTCATCCCGGCATGCGGTCGAACGACCCTTTGAGGAGCCATCGCCCCTTCGTGGGCGAGGCATCGAACAATGACTTCTCGCAGGACTGGGCGAGGAAAAGATCCGTTCTTCCGGACGATTCGGTTCGTTGCCGACCGATGGCGCCGGCAATGGCGCTTGGCGCTAGCCATGGCGGCTGGCCTGGTCCTGATCGCAGCGGCCGAACTCGCCTTGCCGATCTTTGCCGGGCAGATGATCGATGCTCTGGCCGATTCCGCGCGGCTGCGCGATGCCGCCGCGTTGGACGCGCTCAAGGCGTTCGCCGCGATCGTCGGCCTTGGTCTGGCCCTGGTGGTCCTGCGCTGGGGCCTGTTCAAGGGCATCATCCGCTTCACCTTGCGCATGATGAGCGAGGTGGCGGGCGAGACCTTCTGGCGCGTGCAGCGCTTCTCGACCGACTGGCATGCCAACAGCTTCGCCGGCGCCACGGTGCGCAAGCTGAGTCGCGGCATGTGGGCCTTCGACATGCTGAACGACACGGTGCTCGCGGCGCTCTGGCCGTCGCTCGTCGTGCTTGTCGGCGCGACCTTCCTGTTCGGCTGGCATTGGCCGCTGATGGGACTCGCCGTCGGCGTCGGCACCGTCCTCTATGTGGCCGTCACGGTGAAGCTGTCGCTGGACTACGTCACGCCCGCGACCCGACGTTCCAATGTATGGGACAGCCGCTTGGGCGGCGCGCTGGCCGACGCGGTGAGCTGCAACCCTGTCGTCAAGGCGTTCGGCGGGGAAACCCGCGAGGACGCGCGCTTTGGCCGATTCCTGGCGCGATGGCGGACGCGCACGTGGGTCACCTGGACCAGGGCCACACTCACCGGCGTCGTGCAGCAGGGCATCCTGATGATGCTGCGCGTCGCCGTGATCGGGCTCGCGTTGCTGTTCTGGTGGCAGGGCGCCGCCACTCTTGGCGACGTCACCTTCGTGCTCACGGCCTATGGCGTGATCAACGGCTACCTGCGCGACATCGGCCACCATGTGCACAACATCCAGCGGTCGACCAGCGACCTGGAGGAGCTCGTCGCCTTCCACGAGGAGCCGCTCGGCGTCGAAAATCGGGCCGGCGCCACGGAGATGACGATCGTGCGCGGCGACATCCAGTTCGACCAGGTGCGCTTTCGCTATCCTGCACTCGACCGGCAGGTCTACGACGCATTGTCGGTCCGCATTCCGGCGGGCCAGTGCGTCGGCCTTGTCGGAAGGTCGGGCTCGGGCAAGACCACCTTCGTCAAGCTCGTGCAGCGGCTGTACGATCTCGATGGCGGCCGCATCGCGATCGACGGCCAGGATATCGCTAACGTCACGCAGGGGAGCCTGCGTCGGCAGGTGGCGATCGTGCAGCAGGAGCCGCTGCTGTTCCACCGCTCGCTGGCCGAGAACATCGCCTATGGACGGCCCGACGCCACGACGGCGGAGATCGAGGCGGCGGCGCGGCTTGCCCATGCCGACGCCTTCATCGAGCGGCTGCCGCAGCGCTATGCCACGCTGGTCGGCGAGCGCGGCGTCAAGCTCTCCGGCGGCGAGCGCCAGCGGGTCGCGATCGCGCGCGCCTTCCTGGCCAATGCGCCGATCCTGATCCTGGATGAAGCCACCTCGAGTCTCGACAGCGAGTCGGAGGCTTTGATCCAGGACGCCATGCGCACGCTGATGCGGGGCCGCACGACGCTCGTCATCGCGCACCGCCTGTCGACGGTGCGCGAACTCGACCGCATTCTGGTCTTCGACCATGGACGCATCGTCGAGGACGGCAATCACGCCGCCCTGCTGCGCCTCACGGGCGGCATCTATCGTCGCCTGGTCGAACGCCAGGCCGAGGGCTTGGGCGACGATCTTGCGGCATAACCCAGATACTCTCGGGTCGACGCAATAATATGTCGCGGCGGAGCAATGGACGGTAGTTCGCCGTGGCATTATGAATAATGTATCCAGCCGGTGGGTCCGGCTGCAGCGAGGGAACAGCCCGTCTCCATGAGCGAAGCGCGCCTGGTAGTCGCCCCGATCGACAGTCGGGAGACGTTCAAGGACAAGGCCTACACCGCCTTGCGCAACCTCATTGTGTCCTCGGATATCTATCGCTCGCGCACCGACATCCGGCTCGACGAGCGCCAGCTCGCGCAGGATTTCGGCATCTCCCGCACGCCGGTACGCGAAGCGATGGTGCAGCTCGAACGCGAAGGCTTCGTGCGCTCGGTGCCGCGGCGCGGCGTCTATGTCGTGCGCAAGACCAAGAGCGAGGTGATCGAGCTGATCCAGGCGTGGGCCGCCCTGGAAAGCATGGCGGCGCGGCTGCTCACCCAATCCGCCAGCGACGCCGACATCGCAGGCCTGCGGCGCATGTTCACGACCTTCGAGGGCGACAAGCTGCACGCCAAGCTCGACGAGTATTCCGAGGTCAACATCGCCTTCCACCAGACGATCATCGAGCTCAGCGGCAACCAGGTGCTGATCCGTCTGGCGGAGAATCTGTTCACCCACATGCGGATGATCCGCGGCAAGACGATCGGCGAGGATGACCGGGTCGAGCGGTCGATCCGCGATCACATGAACATCATCCAGGCGCTTGAGGCGCGCGACACCGAGCGCGCGGAGGACCTGGTGCGCCAGCACGCGCTGGGCCTGGCCGAGCACGTCAAGAAACACGTCGATTATCTGGACTGAAGAGGAATTCGGGAGGAACCAATGGCCGAAGCAGCACTCAAGGCAGAAGTGGAAGAGACACAGGACCTGACGGACGGCTTCAGCCTCGTCATCGATGCGATGAAGCTGAACGGGTTGAACACGATCTACGGCGTGCCGGGCATCCCCATCACCGACCTCGGCCGACACGCGCAAGCCGCCGGCATCCGCGTGCTGTCGTTCCGTCACGAACAGAACGCCGGATACGCCGCGGCGATCGCGGGCTTTCTGACCAAGAAGCCCGGCGTCTGTCTCACCGTTTCGGCGCCCGGCTTCCTGAACGGCTTGACGGCGCTCGCCCACGCCACCACCAACTGCTTCCCGATGATCCTGGTGTCGGGCTCGTCCGAGCGCGAGATCGTCGACCTGCAGCAGGGCGACTACGAGGAGATGGACCAGCTCGCCATCGCCAAGCCTCTGTGCAAGGCGGCCTACCGCGTGCTGCACGCCCAGGACATCGGCATCGGGTTCGCGCGCGCCATCCGCGCTGCCGTCTCCGGCCGGCCCGGCGGTGTCTATCTCGACCTGCCGGCCAAGCTGTTCGCCCAGGTCATCAGCGCCGATGCCGGCGCCAAGTCTCTGGTGAAGGTGGTCGACGCCGCGCCGGCGCAGATTCCCGCCCCGACCGCGGTCAAGCGTGCGCTCGACGTGCTCAAGGCCGCCAAGCGCCCGCTGATCATCCTCGGCAAGGGCGCCGCCTACGCCCAGGCCGACGATGCGATCCGTGCCCTGGTCGAGAAGAGCGGCGTGCCGTTCCTGCCGATGAGCATGGCCAAGGGCCTGCTGCCCGACACGCATCCTCAATGCGCCGGTGCCGCGCGCTCGACGGTGCTGAAGGATTCCGACGTCGTCATGCTGGTCGGCGCCCGGCTCAACTGGCTGCTCTCGCACGGCAAGGGCAAGGCGTGGGGCGACGCGCCGAAGAAGTTCATCCAGGTCGACATCGAGCCCAAGGAAATGGACAGCAATGTCGAGATCGCGGCACCGGTAGTGGGCGACATCGGCTCCTGCGTGTCGGCGATGCTCGACGCCATGGGTGGCAGCTGGCCGGCGGCGCCCGCCGACTGGATGGGGTCGGTCACGGCGAAGCGCGACGAGAACGTCGCCAAGATGGCGCCGCGCCTGATGAACAACAAGTCGCCGATGGACTATCACGGCGCGCTGGGCGCGCTGCGCACCATCATCAAGGAGCGGCCGGACGCCATCCTCGTCAACGAGGGCGCCAATACGCTCGACCTCGCCCGCGGCGTGATCGATATGTACAAGCCGCGCAAGCGGCTGGACGTCGGCACCTGGGGCGTCATGGGCGTCGGCATGGGTTCGGCCATCGCCGCCGCCGTGGAGACCGGCAATCCCGTGCTCGCGATCGAGGGCGACAGCGCCTTCGGCTTCTCGGGCATGGAGGTCGAGACGATCTGCCGTTACCAGCTGCCGATCTGCGTCGTGATCTTCAACAACGACGGCATCTATCGCGGCACCGACCAGAATGCCAGCGGCGGTCCGGATCCCGCGCCAACGGTTTTCGTGAAGGGCTCGCGCTACGACAAGATGATGGAGGCCTTCGGCGGCACGGGCGTCAACGCCACGACGCCCGATGAGCTCAAGCGCGCGGTAAACGCCGCGATGGACTCGGGCAAGCCCACCCTGATCAACGCGGTGATCAATCCGGCGGCCGGCAGCGAGAGCGGCCGCATCGGCAACCTCAATCCGCAAAGCAAGCTGCGCAAGAAGTAGGTCGTCCGCGACCGCACACGACATTCAAGCGATCGGAGAACAGACATGGCGAAGAAGAAAGACAAGAAGGCGAAGGGCAAGGACAAGATCTCCAAGAACGACAAGGCCAAGCGGAAGTCGCTCAAGCTCGTGGCCAAGAAGGCCAACGGCAACGACCTGCCCAAGGTCTCGTCCAAGCCCTGGGGCAAGGACGGCAAGGCGCTGGACGGCGTGAAGATCCTCGACTTCACGCACGTCCAGTCGGGCCCGACCTGCACGCAGCTGCTGGCGTGGCTCGGCGCCGACGTGATCAAGGTCGAGCGGCCGGGCACCGGCGACATCACGCGCGGCCAGCTGCAGGACGTGCCCAACGCCGACAGCCTCTATTTCACGATGCTCAACCACAACAAGCGCTCGATCACGCTCGACTCCAAGAGCAAGGAGGGCATGAAGGTGCTGGAGCGCCTGGTGAAGACCTGCGACGTGCTGGTCGAGAACTTCGCGCCCGGCGCGCTCGACCGCATGGGGCTCACCTGGGAGCACATCCACTCGCTCAACCCGCGCATGATCGTGGCCTCGGTCAAGGGCTTCGGCCCCGGCCCCTATGAGGACTGCAAGGTTTATGAAAACGTGGCGCAGTGCGCCGGCGGTTCGGCCTCGACCACCGGCTTCCATGACGGCCTGCCGCTGGTGACCGGCGCGCAGATCGGCGATTCCGGCACCGGCCTGCACCTGGCGCTGGGCATCGTGAGCGCGCTCTACCAGCGCAAGCGCACCGGCCGCGGCCAGCGCGTGCTGACGGCCATGCAGGACGGCGTGCTGAACCTCTGCCGCGTGAAGCTGCGCGACCAGCAGCGCCTCGCGCACGGGCCGCTGAAGGAATACACGCAGTTCGGCCAGGGCATCCCGTTCGGCGAGGCGACGCCGCGCGCCGGCAACGACTCGGGCGGCGGCCAGCCCGGCGTCATCCTGAAGTGCAAGGGCTGGGAGACCGATCCCAACGCCTACATCTACTTCATCACCCAGGCGCCGGTGTGGGAGAAGATCTGCGACCTGATCGGCCAACCCGACTGGAAGACCCATCCCGACTACGCCAAGCCGCCCGCGCGCCTGCCGCGGCTAAAAGAGATCTTCGAGCGGATCGAGCAGTGGACCATGACCAAGACCAAGTTCGAGGTCATGAACGAGTGCAACGCCTTCGACATCCCCGTTGGGCCGATCCTGTCGATGAAGGAACTGGCCGAAGAGCCGTCGCTGCGCCAGACCGGCACCGTCGTCGAGGTCGATCACCCGACGCGCGGCAAGTACCTGTCGGTCGGCAACCCGATCAAGCTCTCCGACAGCATCACCGAGGTCGAGCGCTCGCCTCTCTTGGGCGAGCACACCGACGAGATCCTGACCAAGGTGCTGAAGTTCACGCCGCGCGAGATCGCCGAGATCAAGGCGTCCGGCGCGACGGGACAGGCGCCGAAAGCCCAGGCAGCGGAGTAGATCATGCGCATTGTCGTTCACGGACAGCAGGCCTTCGGCAAGGCCGTGCTGGAGGCGCTGCTCAAGCGCGGCGAGAACGTTGTCGGCGTCTACGTCGCGCCCGAAAAACCCGGCCAGAAGGCCGATCCGCTCAAGGAGGCGGCGCTCGCCGCCAAGCTGCCGGTGTTGCAGCCCGCCTCCTACCGCAAGCCCGAAGTGTGGGAAGAGTTCAAGGCGCTGAAGCCCGACCTGCAGGTCATGGCCTTCGTCACGCTGTTCGTGCCCGAGGAGTTCTTGAACATCCCGACGCACGGCACGATCCAGTATCACCCCTCGCTGCTGCCCGCCTATCGCGGCGCGTCGGCCATCAACTGGCCGATCATTCTCGGCGAGAAGGAAACGGGTCTGTCGATCTTCTGGCCGGACAACGGTTTGGATACCGGCGACGTGCTCCTGCAGAAGAAGACGCCGATCGGCCCCAAAGACACGCTGGGCACGGTGTACTTCGACCGCCTCTTTCCGATGGGCGTCGACGCGATGCTGGAATCGATCGACCTGGTGAAAGCCGGCAAGGCGCCGCGCCTCAAGCAGGACGAGAAGCTCGCCACCTACGAAGGCCGTGCCACCGCCGACATCGCCCGCATCGACTGGGGCAAGTCGTGGCGCCAGATCGATCCGCTGGTGCGCGGCTGCAATCCCGCACCCGGCGCCTGGACGACAATCGACGGCAAGAACCTGCAGGTCTTCGACATCCAGCCGCTGCCCGCGCGCGATCCCAAGGGGATCGGCGGCAAGTACGGCGAGGTCGTCGAGGTCTCGGCCGATGGCTTCACCGTCGTCTGCCCGGACGGCCGCATCAAGGTGCTGCGCGTGAAGCCGGCTGACGGCCCCAAGGTCGGCGCCGGCGAATGGGCAGCGGCCGCCAAGCTCGCCGTCGGCGCACGGCTGGTTTGATCATACGACGCGCCTCCTTCGTCGCCTCGTCTTTCTTCCTCCTCTCCCCCTTGGGGGAGAGGCTGGGTGAGGGGGTGATGCAGGAGACGATCTTCGTATTGCACCCCCTCACCTAACCTCTCCCCCAAGGGGGAGAGGAACATGAGGAGAGGTCAGGGGAATAGAAACGTAGTTGGGAAGGAATCGTCGATGGCCGCGTCACAGCATACAAATCCGAAGACCGACATTCAGATCGCGCAGGAGGCCAAGAAGCGGCCCATCATGGAACTCGCGCGCGAAAAACTGGGCATCGCGGCGGAGAACCTCGACCCCTACGGTCACTACAAGGCCAAGGTCTCGATGGACTATATCAAGTCGCTGCAGAGCAAACCCAACGGCAAGCTGATCCTGGTCTCGGCGATCTCGCCGACCCCGGCCGGCGAAGGCAAGACCACGACCACGGTGGGCCTCACCGATGCGCTGAATCATATCGGCAAGAAGGCGATGCTCTGCCTGCGCGAGCCCTCGCTCGGCCCCTCCTTCGGCATGAAGGGCGGTGCGGCGGGCGGCGGCTATGCCCAGGTTGTGCCGATGGAGGACATCAACCTCCACTTCACCGGCGACTTCCACGCCATTGGTGCCGCGCACAATCTCCTGTCGGCGCTGATCGACAACCACATCTACTGGGGCAATGCGCTCGGCATCGACGGACGACGCGTGGCCTGGCGGCGCGCCATCGACATGAACGACCGCAGCCTGCGCGAGATCGTCTCCTCGCTGGGCGGCGTTGCCAACGGCTTTCCGCGCGAGGACGGCTTCGACATCACGGTTGCCTCCGAGGTGATGGCCATCTTCTGCCTGGCCAAAGATCTCGAAGACCTGAAGACGCGGCTGGGCAACATCATCGTCGCCTACACCCGCGAGCGTAAGCCGGTGCGCGCCGCCGAGCTGAAGGCGCACGGGCCGATGGCGGTGCTGCTGAAGGACGCGCTGTCGCCCAACCTTGTGCAGACCCTGGAGGGTACGCCCGCCTTCATCCACGGCGGGCCCTTCGCCAATATCGCGCATGGCTGCAACTCGGTGCTCGCGACGACGACCGCGCTAAAGCTCGCCGACTATGTGGTGACCGAAGCCGGATTCGGCGCCGACCTGGGCGGCGAGAAGTTCATCGACATCAAGTGCCGCAAGACCGGCCTGATGCCCGATGCCGTCGTGCTGGTGGCGACCATCCGCGCGCTGAAAATGCATGGCGGAGTCAAGAAGGAAGACCTCAAGACCGAGAACCTGAAGGCATTGGAAGCCGGCATGGCCAACCTGCAGCGCCATGTCGAGAACGTGCACAAGTTCGGCCTGGTGCCGGTGATCTCGATCAACCGCTTCAGCGCCGATACCGACGCCGAGATCGCCCTGGTCAAGTCGGCCTGCGCCAAGCTCGGCGTCGAGGCGGTGATGGCCGACCATTGGGCCGAAGGCGGCAAGGGCGCGGCCGACGTGGCGCGCGCGGTGGTAAAGGTGATCGAGGGCGGCAAGGGCAAGATGAAGCTGCTCTATCCCGACGACATGCCGCTCCTGGAAAAGATCCGCACCATCGCCAAGGAGATCTACCGCGCCAAGGACATCGCCGCCGACAAGCCGGTGCGCGACCAGCTCGCCCAGTTCGAGGCGATGGGCTTCGGCAAGGTGCCGGTCTGCATCGCCAAGACGCAGTACAGCTTCTCGACCAACCCCGACGCCAAGGGCGCACCGGTCGACCACATCGTGACGGTGCGCGAGGTCCGCTTGTCGGCTGGCGCGGAGTTCGTGGTCGCGGTGTGCGGCGACATCATGACCATGCCCGGCCTGCCCAAGGTGCCGGCCGCCAACAGCATCGATATCGGTGCCGACGGCAAGATTGTCGGGCTGTTTTAGACAGAGCGTGCTCCGCTTCCGCAGTATCGCCTCACCCTGAGGAGCGCCCGGAGGGCGCGTCTCGAAGGGTGGACAACTTGCCGTCTCGTCACCCACCTTTCGAGACGGCGCTTCGCGCCTCCTCAGGGTGAGGCAGCGTGGTTTCCCCTTTGCCGGAATCCGCTCTAGGGTCTCCTCAGCAAAGACCGAGGAGACCCCCGATGAACGTGACGACCAAGATGAAGCCGGCCGCGCCGCCGCGGCCCGACCTCGACCCCGAGCTCAACAACCTCGCCATGTCGAAGGAGGCGCAGCCCCTGTTCGACGCGGTGATGAAGCACATCGAGGAGAACGTCGCGCCAATTTCGGACGAGTTCTTCCGCCTGGGCGAGGGCCGCAAAGATGCTTGGAGCTGGTCCCCCGGCCAGCTCGAGCTGCTCGAGGGCGCCAAGAACAAGGCCAAGGCTTCCGGTCTGTGGAATTTCTTTCTGCCCCATTCCGAGATCGGCCGCGGCCTCACCAACCTCGACTATGCCTATATCGCCGCCGAGCTCGGCAAGCAGCCGCTCGCCTCTGAGTCGCTCAACTGCTCGGCGCCGGACACCGGCAACATGGAAGTGCTGGAGAAAGTTGGCACGCCCGAGCAGAAGGAGAAGTGGCTGAAGCCGCTGCTCAACGGCGAGATCCGGTCGGCCTATGCGATGACCGAGCCGAACGTCGCTTCGTCGGACGCCAAGAACGTCGCCACCCGCGCCGAACTCGACGGCGACGACTGGGTCATCAACGGCGAGAAGTACTACATCTCCGGCGCCGGCGATCCGCGCTGTAAGATCATGATCTGCATGGTCAAGACCAGCCCAGACGCCTCGCCGCAGTTCCAGCAGTCGCAGATCCTGGTGCCCATCGACACGCCGGGCGTGAAGATCCTGGGGCCGATGTGCGTCTTTGGCCACGATCACGCGCCGCGCGGCCACATGCACATCAAGTTCGAGAATGTCCGGGTGCCGAAGGAGAACATCCTGCTGGGCGAGGGCCGCGGCTTCGAGATCTCGCAG
>Ga0193729_1001263_pt1 | contig 13012 bp, 8 predicted proteins | sample U1c2metaG_FD_143036 | JGI IMG/M metagenome (GOLD analysis project Ga0193729, IMG submission 143036) | Soil microbial communities from a riparian zone of the East river system, Colorado, United States - U1c2 | ecosystem: Environmental > Terrestrial > Soil > Riparian zone | place: USA: East River... | reverse complement strand
CTCCAGACACGCCGCGAGTTTTTGCGTAAGGTCGCGCAGCGCGATCCGCAACTCGCTCTGGATATGCTACATGCTTCGCGCCCGCCACTGCCGCGCCAGATCGACGGAGCTTTTCGACCTGTCGACGAAACTGATTTGGAGCAGGAGCTAACGTACGCGGCCGCCGCGAATGATCCCAAACGCGCATTGCAGATCGCGCATGAAAGCATGGCCAAGGGGCTCACATATCAAATCCTGAGCTTGCTGGATCAAGTCCTGCAAAAAGATGAGGAAGCCGGGTCGCAGTTGGCCGGCGACATTATCGCGAAGCTCAATACGGAAAACTTTAATACGAGCGCTTCGGCCCCGTATATTGCCATGCAATTGCTTCAATTGAGCAGAGCGGGCAGCGGCGCTGTTCTCAGGGCAAGTCTTTCTCCGAATCCATCATTCAAACGATTGAAGCTCGATGACGACCAAAAGCAAGAGCTGGTTAATGTGCTTACCGACGCGGCGCTCAGCGCCACGAAGCCACAAGATATTTTGCTGAACATTCGGTTCGCGATGCCTGAGATCGAACACTACGCGCCGGATCGCGCGGCGAAGCTAAAGGCGCGGCTCGCGGAATTCGACCGTACGCTGCCGCAGACGCAGCGAAACTGGAATAATTTCAATGCGATGTTCGAGAACGCCACGCCGGAAGAGATGATCAAAGCCGCCAACAAAGTAGCCGCCGACCAGCGAGCGGCACTATTTTATCAAGCGGCGGCCAAAGCGGTCGCTCGCGGCGAGGGGGATCGGTATCGCGAGTTGATCAATAGTCAAGTCGAAAGCGAAGACGAAAGAAAGACAGCCCTTGACGCGCTTAATAACGAGCAAATGTACGATGACCTCAGACAGGGTAAGACTGATGACCTGGAAAAATTATTGCCGTTAATTCGCGCCAGGGAACAGCGGGCGATGGCCATGACAGGGCTGGCGATCCTGCTCGAGAAGAAAGGTCAACATGACGAAGCAGTAACGTTGCTCGACGAAGCACGCGCTTTGGTGAAAGTGGATCTTACCAACGAGAAGGAATCAAATGCGTTACTTGCAGTCATGCTTGGCTACGCGCTGGTAGATCCGCCGAAGGCCTTTGCGATGATCGAACCGATCATCGATCGCACGAATGAAGATGTTTCGAAACTACTCTTGGTTGACAAGATCGTTAAGAGCGGTGCAGTTAAAAACGGTGAGATCCTCATGAATCAACCACAGATTCCCATCGATTATGCGATGCTGCAATACTCGCCCGGCGTCGCTGCGCTGGGGAAAGCGGATTTTGATCGCACCAAAGCGCTCGCCGATCGCTTCCAAAGAAATGAACTGCGAATTGTGGCGCGGCTATTACTTGCTCAGGCGCTGTTGCGAGATGCAGAAGCGCGGGCAAACTGATCGGTCATAACGGTGAGAATAATTCTTATATTGTTCCTGCTTATTTGTTCCATTGTTGGCGACGCGCAGACTCAGTCGCTTTCACCTGAGATGATCGAAGCGGCGAAAAATGTTCATGATGCTTTTGCTCTCAATCTCAAAGGGTGGACGCGCGAGAATGTTGAGCCATTCGGAAATGAAGCCAATATCATTGTCGAGAATTGGGGCTTTCACGACCGCCGGGTGAGAGTTTCAATTGCTCTAATGCGGTCGGGCGTCAACAATGAACAATGGCTGGCTGACTTCCTTCGGCGCGACATGCGCGCGAAACGACTCGAGGGTATTGGGGATGCTGCCGCTGTTTGGGGATACGCTGAAAGCGTTGTCACATTTCATACAAGCACTTTCAATGTGTCGGTCAGCTCAGCAACAGATTTCAAGTTGCTGGGTTCGTACGGAAACGCGAAAGAGCTGAATGAATCTGAATCTGCCGCGACGACAAGACTGATTGCCTGCTTTGTGAATATAGCGTTGAAGGGTGATTTGCGACTAAGGAAACATGTACCCGGCGACGGGTTCCTAAGCCGACCCTGTGAACAGGAACTACTCCGTAAAGGATTGTTGAGCTCGGATCTTCTCAGTTGGACTTAATCGGTAAACTCTCACCACTTGATCGATCCTTCTTTCGTCGTGTCGATCTGCGCAAGCTGCTCGTTCGAGCCGTAGAAGAATCCTTTCATGTTGTCCATCAAAAAGCCCTGCGCGTCGGGATTTATCAGGTCGAGGCCATAGTGATTGATGATGCGGGTCTGCGCCTGCAACCACTCTGCCCAGCAAGGCTGGCAAACTTCTGTGGCAATTTTCTGGCCCAATTCCGTGGGCAGAGGTGCATAGCCGAGGGGGGAGCGCTTCTGTCCGCAGCGAGCGCATTTGATTTCGTCTGACATTGACGGCTCCAGTTTCGGGTTTCGAGTTTAGAGTTTCGAGTTGATTCTAGGATGCGCGGGTTCAGCCCGCAACCCAAGACCCGGATTGTGCATTGGTCTTTAACTCGAAACTAGCGTTGCGCAGCCTTAATCGCCTTGATCGTGTCGTCATCTTTGGGACGAAACAATCCCAGCGGTCGCACATCGCGATAGGTAATCACCCCGTCGCGATCGATGACGAAGACTGAACGCGCGACTTTGCCGGGAATCAAAGATTGCGCGCCGTACATATCTGCGATCTTTCGATCCACATCGGCGAGCAGACGCAAAGGCAATTCGTGATGTTCGGCAAAACTCTTGTGCGATTCGACCGAGTTGGTTGAGATGCCGACGACCTCAGCGCCCGTCGCCGCATAATCTTCCCAGCGATCGCGGACCGAGCACATCTGACGCGTGCAGATTGGAGTCTCATCGCCGGGATAGAAAAGCAGTACCACGACTTTGCCGCGGTGATCGGAAAGACGCCAGGTCGCGCCGTCACTATCAGTCAGCGCAAAGTCCGGCGCCGCGCTTCCTTCCCGAGGATTTGAAGTTGCCACGTTGTTACTGGATATTACTTGATGAGCGCCGCGAGACTGGCCGCTGTTACCTGCGTACGAATCTCGAGTTCGTTCCCATGCGCCGTGATTTTCAAATTATTCAAGGCGCTTTCCACCAAACCTTTTCGCGGCTGGGCCATACGCATCGTAAACATACCGCCGAGCTGCTTCAGTCCTTCCACAGTATCGCCGAGATTCTTGGCGGCATCAATTGAATCAGTCCGCGCGACCATCATCACGGTGACATCCGTTTGCGTTGACCCGACGGATCCGTAAACCTGCCGAATGGCGCCGACGTCTTTGGCAATCGTATCGTTGCCAACGTCGAGTTTGGTCAGCAGTTCCGGCGTAAGATTTGCTCCAAAGCCAATCACCGCACTGTCATCGCGGGTGGCCAGCGATACGAGATCAGCGGGCGCCCGGCCGGCTTTGCCGGCATCTACAGCCGCGCGCACATTGGCAGGCGTGCCGAGCGCCAGCGAATTCTGATCGAGCATGCAAATCGCTAATTCATTCACATGCATGGTCCAAAGCCCGAGCAGCTTCAGATCGTCGTTGACATTAACTATGGTGATTGTTGCGCCGCGATATTTTTCTTCACGCGATTTTCCATTCGCCGCAGCGCGAGCAGAGGCCGCCAGCGCCCGCGCATCAAACGTGCCGTGCGCAATCGCCACCGTCTCTAACCTGGTCGAAGTTGGTGTGGGATAAGTGTAGCGAACGCCGATTACCACGCGATCAATTGAATGCAAGTCGACGCCCGTCTTTGTTTTGAATTTGTCGACTTCCGCGTTAGCGTCCGCCATTTTCGCCGTGTCGCCGCCCAGAATGCCGGGCATGGTTTCGTTCAGCATCCGCTTTACATCGACGACGGCGATGGCGTCGGAGGCGGGCAGATAGCTCGCGACATTTGATGGCGGAGCCGGAACGGTTTTTTGTCTTTGACCGGAGAATGGTAGAGAGCTAATAAGCACAAAGACAACAACTGCGGCCGTGATAGCTAGTTTTGAGATTAATGATTTTTGATTCACAACTTTCAACCTTCGCTGAGTATTTTCTTTCCCCTGCCTGTGCGATGCTCGCCTTCCGCGTGCGGTTGGCTGTATCAGAAGCCCGTGCCGGCCCGTCGGGCCTTGATTTCAATAACATATTCGATCCACGGCCTTACGGCCGTGGCTATTGGATGCCGCGCCGTCGGCGCTCCGTCAAACTCGCTCAACCAGCATTGCGATTCCCATGCCGCCGCTGATGCAAAGCGTTGCCAGTCCACGTTTCGCCTGGCGCCGGTTCATTTCGTGAAGCAGCGTCGTAGTGATGCGCACACCGGTGCAGCCGATTGGGTGGCCCAACGCAATCGCGCCGCCGTTGACGTTAAGCCGCTCCGGATCAAATTGCAGCTCGCGATCGCACGCGATCACTTGCGCGGCAAATGCTTCATTCAACTCGATTAGATCAATGCCTGACAACTCAAGTTTTTGTCTCTCGAGAATTGCTCGCGTTGCCGGCACGGGACCAATCCCCATAATCTCGGGAGCTACCCCCACGATTTCGTAATCGACCATGCGCGCCAACGGTTTTGCGCTTGATTCCTTCAAAGCAGATTCACTCATCAGTACAACCGCTGCGGCGCCGTCAGTGATCCCGGAGGAATTACCGGCCGTCACGCCGCCACCTTTTGAAAACACCGGAGCGAGTTTGCGCAAGCTCTCGATGGTCGTTTCGGCGCGCACGTGCTCGTCTGTAGCGAACGACGTCACCTTACCTTTTCGATCCTTGAGATCCAGCGCCACTACTTCGTCGCCAAATTTTCCGGCCGCGATCGCAGTCGCCGCCCGTTGTTGCGAGCGCAGCGCATACTCATCCTGTTCGTCCCGACTGATCTCGTACTGGCTGGCGAGCTTCTCGGCCGTCTCGCCCATCACTAATCCTGAAAGCGGATCGTTGAAGCCATCGCGATACATTCCATCAACCAGATCGACATGGCCCATGCGCGCGCCCCAACGCGCGCCTTCGGCGAAGTAGGGAACCCGCGACATGCTTTCAGTCCCACCGGCGAGCACAATGTTCGCGCGTCCCAGCATGATCTTCTCTGCGGCCAGAATAATTGCGCGCAATCCTGAACCGCAGGCCTGATTGACGGTGAACGCCGGCACGCGATCGGGGACCCCGGCGCGAAACGTGATCTGCCGCGCGACGTTTGGCCCACCGCCGGCCTGGCGCGCGCATCCCCAAATCGAGTCGTCAATTTGATCGGGCCGGAGGTTCGCGCGGCGCAAACTTTCTTTGGCGATGGCGACGCCCAGATCAGCCGCGCTCAATGACTGAAGCGATCCACCGAAGCGTCCAATTGGAGTGCGGACTGCGCCCGCGAGATAAATTGGTTCCATGCAAAATTCTTTACTTTTGCCTCGATGTTAGCATAGCGTCCAATGTCTCCCGCAAATCAGTCTCAATTTGTCGCTGCGACGTCCATTAATCGCGACGAGCTGGAATTGCTTGAATTTGTCCAACCCCACGCGGAATGGTTCATATCAGAAGACGGCCGACTGCCTCTGGAAGTTAACCGAAATGAATTTGATTTTTCGGTGGCGCACGGCCGGCTGATCTTTTCGTGCTGGACGCAGAGAGGCTCGCGCGCCTGGCGAGTCACCGATTGGAATCGATCGGACGAGAAGCTGGTGCTGCAAGTGAGTCGCCGGATGGGAGCTGAAGCAGCGACGATCGAGCTGGTGCCGCGCGCCTCAGCGAAAGCATTAGTCGCAACCATTGCCGCGGCCAGGCAGGCGAGATGTGAAATGCTCGCGCAGATCGTGGCGGAGAGTTTCGAGAACCACCCGGCAGTTAAGATCGAACGAGCAACCCTGAGTCCGGGCATGCGACGCGATCAGCCCGGCCGCTACGCGCGAATCATTCTGCGGCTGCCACATGAACGAATCGCAGTCACGGGAACTGTCGCCCAAAGCGATCCGCGAAATGTTGACTCACTTTTTTCTGCGGCGCTGCTTTGGTTTGCACGTTTGCAGACAACTCCCAGGCGGCCGCCAATCAATCGTCTGCTAATTGTTGTCGATTCAAATATTCTGGAAGCTGCGCGACAGAGACATGTGCTGCTGCGCGACTCGTTTCGTCAGCGGATCGAGTTGATGAAAATCGATGATGACTGGCGATCAGTCGAACTAACGGCCGCGTGGGAACGAAAGTATCTTTGGCGCAAGCGACTGACGCGCTTTCCGCGGCCGCTTGAAACTTCCGCAATCGGTCGCGTCGATGAAATCGTCGCGACCGCGCCCGATGCGATTGATGTGGTCGCATCACGGCACGGCCAAACACTTCGTTACCACGGCTTGCCGTTCGCGCGGGTGCGTAGGGTCATGGAACGTGACCGCATATGGTTTGGAATTGAAGGATCAAGACGGCAATCGCTTGACGAATATCATCAACGCGATTGGTGGAAGCTTCTGCACGATCTGCAAGCCTATCGACACGAAAGCTGTCGCGATCGACGTCATTGGTTTTATCGCGCGGCGGGCGAGGCCTGGCTCGAATCAATTTTGCGGCGCGATATTTCGAAACTGGATCCCGGCTTGATCGTGGCTCCTCTGCACGCGCAGTTCAGGACTTCACACGGTGGTCCAACTGGCGCGCGCCCAATCGATCTGCTGGCGCTGCGGTATGACGGCAGATTGGCAGTCATTGAATTGAAGGTCAGCGAAGATCGCGAGCACGTCTTCCAGGGAGTCGATTACTGGCGGCGCGTGGAAGCGCATCGCCGCCGCGGCCACATCAGCAGCGCGAAACTTTTTGGCGATCGAGAAATCAGCGATGAATCGCCGCTGGTATATCTGGTCGCGCCGACGCTGCGCTTTCACCCATCGTTTGCAACTCTGGCAAAGACGATCTCCCCCGACATTGAAATCTATCGATTTGATATTAATGAAGACTGGCGTGCCGGTGTGCGAGTGGTGAGAAGAGAGCGAGTTAATGGGTGAGTCTGCTGCGCATTTCAAAATATTCAGGAATTAAGCGGTGCCTCGGCTAACGTCGAAAATGCTGCCTGAGAAGCCAATTGATACTGCGACGTGATAAATGAACTGGCCTGAGCCCGAGCGATTTGTGCAGCCAGGTAAAGCTCACGGCTCAACGTAGTGCCATTCACCGTCGGATTGTCGCTACATATCACGTAGGGAATAGGAGCCGCGCAATTTATAATCGGGTGTCGCGAGGGATTCTTTAGGCTGCCCGTTAGCCACCCCGACGTAGGACACACCTCCAAGACAATATTTCGCCTAATCAGTTCTGAAACGAGTCCGGAGTCGCTCGGCGCGGTTGTTCCATGTCCAATTCTCGTGGCGCCCAAATCATCAATGGCCACCCAGATGTGTTCCGGATCCTCAGTTTCACCGGCATGAATTGTAATCGGAAGTCCCAAGGCTCGCGCTTCCCCAAAAACATCGCGGAATAGACTGTTAGGCCATCCTCGCTCAACGCCAGTCAGATCAACACCAACCACTAACTGTGAGAAACGCTTCACCGTGCAATAAAACTTATCGGCATATTTTTCCATTAAGCTGGCTGGCGCCGCGCCAACAACGTGGCGGGGGACCGAAGCAATCAATCTGCAATCAATGTTAGTGACTTGGGCAAAACCATCTTGGATTGACTGGAGATAATCACTCGACGGTATTAGTGTCTGGGGCAAACCTCCCTCCGTGATCGGCAACCCGGTAAGTGAACTGCGAAACTCCACATAGAGCACTCCGTCAAGGCGGGCGTCCTCGGCTGCCTCTTTCGCAATTCGTCGGATATCTTCGGGTCGTTGAACTATTTCGCGAAACAGCATCCAGGGCCGAATATATTCAGATAAGTCACTCGCTGCAGACTCGTGAACAAGAGCCCGGGTCAGCGATTGTAGAGATCCATGTCCGGTCGCAACGCCATTGCGCTTCGATAATTCCCAAAGCGTTTTGATTCGAGCGGAACCGAGAAGATGTCGGTGGAGGTCGATTTTGGGAAGCTGCTGAATGCCTGAAGGAGGTGAATCAAATGCGCGGTTCATTATGTTCCCTCTCACAGACGCGGAGTTGTTTCAGAATCCAAGTACTGTTAACGGTCGTTGGTTGTGAACTTTTTCTTCTTCGCTACTTTACCTCCAGCTATCTCGTTTTACTAGCGCGTTTCTTCGACCGGCTTTTCGCTGATTGCAAAAGCTTTCGCGCCAGGTTTCTCAATGTACCGCAAACAAATTCGTCCTTTATTTCTTTTTCGAAGAACGATTGGAAGGTCTGAGTGTCCCGTTTTATGCCCAACACTCTATTGATCATTTCTTCGTCCCCATCGCTCATCTTATTTGACTCTGCGAGCAAATAAACGAGGAGGAAGAATTCCTCGAGCGGGTAAGGACCGCCGTCGGGGCGGAACCGTTGGAACCGGTTGTTATAAGCGCTGAGATTGGTTGCCGGATCCACTTCAGCATTCAACAGACCGACTTTGATCGCCGGAATATCCGTCTCCGGCATTAGTCCTGCCTTCTGTTCCACGAGATTCTTTAGGTCGCCGTAGCCCAGCAGACAAGTCTTCTGCCTAAGGAGTTTGTCAGCCATTATACTCTTCAGGTGTTTCTTATGACTTGCAATTTGGTGTTTCGTTTTTCGTTTGGACTTGAAAAACTTGAGCGCAAAGCGCAGCAATAATTCCTGTCGTTGTTTCGCATCTGGAAGACACAGCAAGAATTTCTCATCTATCCGTCCGCTCCGTTTTATCGCGCTATCGATCCTCTCGTAGTAGTTCGTCGCCAAAATGAAAATACATCCTTCGGCGTCGCGTAAGTCCTGCAGCTTTGTAAGCATTCCAGGCGTGAGGAATTTGAAGATATCGCTTTGATCGTTATACAACTTACTATTCCGATCCAGAAGAAACTGATCAATCTCATCGAAAAGGACGACAACATCTTCCTGCGCACGAAGAACTTCGAACACACCTTTAGCCCGGTTTTCAATTTCTGTTCCGCCCTCAGCCAAGAAATCGCTTACGGTGATTACGATCAAAGGGCGGTTTAGCGCGGCGGCCACTTGTTCCGCTACCGTTGTTTTGCCGGTGCCGGGTGGGCCATAAAGCAACATCGATCTTGGGGCGTCCTCTCCGGCAGTTCCGTTCAGTCTCGGTTGAATGTATTGGCTGTGAATCCGCGCTAAAACCGCGTATTGCGGCTGACCTTTTTTCGCGAGTCCACGGAGTGGCTCATCTTTCCAATATTGGTCGTTTTTCTTTGGTTGACGGATATTGAGACCTGCGGCATCAATTGCGTCCGCCCCGATCTTCCTCCTGAGAAAGCTTTCATAATGCGCAAGAAACAAGAGGACGTGGCTGGTGTGCCATAGATGTATGGTCTCTCGCTTATCTGAATACTCGGTGCGCCAGCCAAACAGGTTCTCGGTTTCGGTATTCGGATCGGGAATTTCCTGAATCTCGCCGCGAACCCAAGTTGCATATATTCTGAGTTGTGCTTCGATACGTGCGAATCGTGCGGGTACCGGCTCGTCCTCATCCAAGATCTCGCACGCGCGCAGGATAGAATTCGCGACTTCGATACTTACGAGAAAGAGCACCTGACCACGATCATTAGCGAGAAAAGGTGTAATAGGTCGCCAGAATGGCTGACGCTCCTGGGACAATGTCAAACTGTCGAACACCTCATTAATTACAGAGTCGCTTAACCATGACGGATGAAGTAGCAGCGCACCCTCGAACGCGAAAGCGAGTTCCGCTGGATCAAATTTCGGATCTCCCATGGAGAAGAAAGACAGCTGCCGGTGGATCGTATCGTCGAAATCATTCCACAAATCCGGCATTTTATCTTCAATCCATTTACGCGCGGTCTTGGCGCATCGATATCCTTGCAGACACGCTGCTGACTTAGCGAGATGTAGCCGCCGAACCTTAAGAAACGACCCGGTAACTTCGCGAAAAGTTCCGACTGTATCGGCGGTGTCGAGAATGTCATTCCGTTTCAATACCTGCGTCACCGCGGCAGATATCTTTCGCTTGGTCGCGTCGCTCAGATCAGGCATGCGACGTGCAATCTCAGTAAGCCATGTCAAGGTGAAAGGGTCATTTCTTCCATAGGTCCCTGACCACACAATATTCTTTCGCGGCTGACGCCTGGAGAGTACGCGAACGAGCGATTTTTTCGCTTCGTTTACCTTACCCAGGACTCTCTTTCCGGTTTCGGGCGACAATTTGGTTGGTCGAAATCCCCGACCGGTCAAGACCGAATTAGTTTCGGGCTCTCGCGATGTTAAGGCATCGAGCGCAAATAAAATCATGCAGTGAGTACTGGGACTGAAGTAGTCGGCACGACGCGTTAACTTTCCCTCAAACGAGACCGCATACGGCCACGTAACAACACGCGTTTCACTGTCTTTTGTAATAAGCAGGCGAGCACTCTCTTTATAGAAGATCGGAATAACTTCTTCGATCTTATTCCGCAAGGTCTTTAAGAACGTATTGTCGTCTTTGTAAGGACCTCGTAGGTAGGCATCTAAGGATTTGGTCATGGGAAGTCGCCTCCGGTGACAAGATTGCTACCCATGATAACTCTATTGACTGCTGGCGCAAGCCATTTCATACGAACTTTGCCGCTATGTCTGGCGTGATGCACTCAGAGGCGGTTCCGTAGCGCCGGACTGACATTGCGATGAAACGAATGCCGGAATACGAATATTACTGACCGTGATCTTACTTCCTTTCGATATCACTTCTTCCTTCTCACAAGCACACACCAGATCGGACCCGCTTGATCGTGCTAATTGGAGACGCGGGGAACTGCGCCGAAGGCGCTAAATGCAATAACCCGGCCCAGCGGACCCTGGCGCGAGAAAGCGCGAAATGTGATGGTCTTGCCGCTAATACTTCGCTGATGCGTTAACGCCTCGAACTTACACTGACGCGCTCTCAGCGCTCCGAATCAATGTGCGCAACGTACGCCAGCCGTTGGCCCGGGCTATTACATCAAGCGCCTTCGGCGTTCCAGGACAGCTAGACCCGTTAGTCAATTGAACGTGAGCGAGTCAAGTATGTTCTTCTCTCATCCCTAAGCTACCTTTACCCAAACTCGCGGCATCATAGCGGCTGACCAGGCGAATTTCTCGCGCGGTCTCCCCCGCACGGTCCAACCAGGCTTTACCATCCACGACGACCGGCGCCTGTCTCTGTAGAAAAACTGACTGTTAATTTGTGCGGCTTGCCTCGAGTGTGGTCGTGTGCCCCGAAGTGTGCGCACTTCGCAAAAAGAAATAGCGCAAGCCGCCGCGTCAGCCAGCGTTCAGAAGCACGAGAGTAATTCTTTCAGGAGGACCGAACTCTATGAAGTTCCATGTCATATCACCACTGCGAGCGAGAACATCGAGTCTGTTCGCAAGACGGGCACCTTACTGGTGGCGATCTAAGTGCTTGCCGATGGCGAGGATCTCGCTTCGCACTATTGGCATCGCGACCGCGCTCACCTTTGCAACTACGTTCGCGTTTGGCCAGGCAGCCGCGCCGAATGCCGAAGGTTGGGTCGTGCTTCCAGTCAGCGAATACGCCGCTTTGCGTCACGCTGCATTTCCGGCCGACGTTGAGGCAGCGCCGCCCGCGGTCGAAGCGACGCTCTCGCGTCTTGATTACGAATTGAAAGTTGATGGCGACCTGGCATCGGGTGAAGCGCGGCTCACGGTCGATGTGATCAGGGAAGGCTGGGTGCGCGTGCCGCTGCCGGATGGCTTGATGGTTCGCGACGCGAAGCTCGACGGCCGCGCAGTTAGTCTCGTGAAACACCCTAGCGACAAAGGGCCGGGGACAGCTGAACTCTTGCTTTCAAAAACCGGACGCGCGGTGTTGACCCTTAAGATCGTCGCGCAGGTTTCTACCGTAGCAGGGACCGACATTCTGCAACTTCCGGCTAGCAACTCTGCCGTCTCGCACGCCGTGGTCGAGCTGACGCGCCAGGGAATCGACGTGCACATCAGCGGCGGTTTGTTGCTCGAGCATTCCGAATCTTCCACGGGCAGTCGTTGGGTCGCTAATGGCCGCGGTAACGAACCGTTAACATTTGCGTGGCGACGCAAGGTTGATGATCAGCGCGCGAGTCAGCCGCTCAGACTGCGCGGCACGCTCACTGAGTTGGTCGGCATGGGTGAAGACACGACCCAGGTCAACGCGGAAGTTCGCGTCGATGTCTTGCAGGGAGTGGCTTCAGAAGTTCGCGTGCAATTGCCGGAGCAATTCACCGTCAATCAGGTTTCCGGAGCCACCGTCGCGGATTGGGATGCAAACGCGCGCGAGCTGACCGTCAGCTTCATCGAGCCGGTGCAGGATTCGACGCGGTTTACTGTCAGCGGCGAGTTGCGCTTGCCGCGGGCAGGCAAGATCGATGTGCCGCTGATGCGTCTGCCCGCGGCCGAGCGCGAGACCGGCGGCGTGGGGATCGAAGTACTGGGAGCCGGCGAAATCAAAAATCGCCAGGCCAACGGACTGGAAGAAACTGAAGCCGCAGAGCTGGGCCAATTAATCTCGAGCCGCCAGTCGCCGTCGCTAATTGCTTATCGTTTGCCGCCGGCGGAAGGAAAATCCGCGAGATCGCTGTCGCTCGACGTTGCCCGGTACACACCGCAGGCCGTGCTCACGGCGAACATCGAAGAGGCTGATTACAGCGCCCTGGTTACGACTGACGGCAAGTTGCTGGTCCAGTCGCGCTTCGCCGTCCGAAATAATCAGCGCAATTTTCTAAAACTGAATCTGCCGTCCGGCGCGACCCTATGGAGTGCATCGGTCGGCGGGCGACCTGTCCGGCCCGGGCGCGCGCCGGATGGTTCACTCCTGCTGCCGCTGCAAAAGAACAAGTCAGGTGACGAAGCGCCGGCGTTCGTGGTTGAAGTTTCTTATCTCGATCACACGCCGGAGTGGACCGATAAAGGGCGGCTGCGACTCTCTCTGCTCGCCGTCGATTTGCCGATCTCGAAATCTCATTTGGTTCTGCATCATCCGCCGTTGTTTCGTCTGACAGCGCCGCCGGGAATTTCCGGCAGCTTTCGCGTGGCACCTTATGAAGCTCCTGAA
>Ga0193729_1001262_pt1 | contig 13016 bp, 12 predicted proteins | sample U1c2metaG_FD_143036 | JGI IMG/M metagenome (GOLD analysis project Ga0193729, IMG submission 143036) | Soil microbial communities from a riparian zone of the East river system, Colorado, United States - U1c2 | ecosystem: Environmental > Terrestrial > Soil > Riparian zone | place: USA: East River... | reverse complement strand
AAACACTCCTGACGCCTGTTATGTCCCTCCAACGATTTTTGCGGAAGTGCCGCCCGCGAGCCGGTTATTTCGCCAGGAGATATTCGGGCCGGTGCTGGCCGTGACCAAAGCCAGGGATTTCGACGAGGCGCTGGCGCTGGCCAACGACAGTGAATTCGCTCTCACCGCCGGGTGCTACTCGCGCAGCCCGGTTAATATCGAGCGCGCCAAGGCGGAAATGGTTTGCGGCAATCTCTACATCAATAGAACCTGCACCGGAGCCGCGGTCGAGCGCCACCCATTCGGCGGATTCAAGATGTCCGGCGGCGGCACCAAGGCGGGCGGACGAGAATATTTGCAGAATTTCCTGGTGCCCAGGGTTGTCACCGAGAACTGCCTCCGGCGCGGCTTTGCGCCGGCTGAGGAATGATCCAATACCGAATCGGCAACGACCTTGACCTCGACCAGGTCATCGATCTGTACAACGTTTCCACTCTGGGCGCGCGCCGTCCCATCGACGAGCGGGAGAGATTCGCCGCGATGCTGAAGAACGCAAACCTGGTGATCACCGCCTGGGATGAGGACCTGCTCGCCGGCATCTCGCGCAGTGTGACTGACTTCAGCTATTTTACTTACCTGGCCGACCTGGCAGTCAGGGTGTCGCACCAGAAACAAGGCATCGGAAAAGAATTGATTAGATTGACGCAAAAGCACGGCGGCCCAAAGACCAACCTCTTGCTTCTCGCTGCTCCCGCTGCGGAAAAGTATTATTCACACATTGGGTTCGCTCACGTGCCACAAGCATGGTTGCTGAAACCGGGTGAGCAGGTTGTTTAATCCCATATTTTTTCCACTTGTCCCCGCTCCGAATTGAGGTAGTTTGCCGCGCCGCTGGTTGAGCCAACGAGGGTTTGGAACAGCCCTTTGCAAAACGAGAGGCGACCATTTGAACAGCATCACAGAACACTCTAGCATTCCCGGCTTCCGGTTCGTCCCGAGGACTGGCGTCATTTACGTCATGCACGAGGCGATGGGGCACGGCTTCAGCTATGACGATCCGCATTGGGCCAACCTTGGCCAGGGCTCGCCCGAAACCGGTGTTATTCCCGGCGCGCCGCCACGCATCGAAACGGTCACCATCGCCGGTTCGCACCAGAATTACGCCCCGGTCGTCGGCAACAAAGATTTATGCCAGGCGGTGGCGGACTTCTACAACGCCGTGTATCGCCGCGATAAAAAATCCAAATACACCCGAGAGAACGTGAGCATCGCCAGCGGTGGCCGGCTCGCCCTGACGCGCCTCGCCAGCGCGCTGGGCAATGTCAACATGGGCCATTTCATTCCCGATTACACCGCCTACGAGGAATTGCTCAGCGTGTTTAAGGCTTTCAGCGCCATCCCCATCCTGCTCGATGCCGAGGCGAACTACAAAATCTCCCCCGCCGCCCTGAAAAAGGAAATTCTCGGGCGCGGGCTGAGCGTGTTGCTCGTCAGCAACCCGTGCAACCCGACCGGCCAGTTGGTGGAGGGCGAAGAGCTGCGCGAATGGTGCCAGATCGCGCGTGAATGCCAATGCTCGCTCATCCTCGATGAGTTTTATTCGCATTATATTTACTCGGCCACGCCGGCTGCTCCCGCCAAAATGGTTTCGGCGGCTGCGTTCGTCGAGGACGTCGAGGCCGATCCGATTATTCTGGTGGACGGCCTGACCAAGAACTGGCGCTATCCCGGCTGGCGTATCAGTTGGACGCTTGGACCCAAAGCGGTGATCGAGACGATTGCCAGCGCCGGTTCCTTTCTCGACGGCGGGGCCAATCATCCTTTCCAGAGCGTGGCCGCCTCTCTCCTCACGCCCGAACTCGCCACTCAGGAAACACTCGCCATCCAAAAACATTTTGGCCAGAAGCGCCGCTATGTCCTGGATCGGCTCAAACAGATGGGTATCGGCGTGGACGCCGAACCCGCCGGTTCCTTCTACGTCTGGGCGAACCTGTCCGGGTTGCCCCGGCCGCTGAGCGATGGCATGAGTTTCTTCCGCGAGGGCTTGAAGGAGAAAGTCATCATTGTGCCGGGCGTCTTCTTCGATGTGAATCCTGGCAATCGCCGGTTGCATGGGCGTTACGAGAATTATTGCCGAATCAGTTTCGGGCCTGAACTGAAAAAGCTGGAGATCGGGCTGAAGGCGCTGGAAAAAGTGATTGGAAAATTCAAAACGTAGTCAAATCTCGAAAAAGCTGCTGGCGCAGCCGCCGAACCGGGTGTATTTGTAAGCTACGGTATGAAAACTTTGACCTTTCTTTCGATCGGACTTTTATCCCTCACTCTCACCGCGGCACCCGCTGTGGATCGGCCGCGCGGCACCCTGCTCGAACTTCATTCCTGCGAACTTTATGCCGGCGGCTGCGTCGTCTCCAGCGAAGCCACTCTCGGCGGACGCTATATGCTGCGCGCATGGAATTTCACCGGCGGTAACTTAGCTGGCTCCGATTTGGCCGGCCTGCAAGTGGCGGTTCTCCAAGCTTCCTCCGAAAATCTCGCCGCCGAAAACACCTGCGCCGAACATGCTGTGGTTTACCTGCCCAAAAACGCGACCGCGCTGCAACGCGATGCCCTGTTAAAGTGGGCCAAAACCAGTTTGCCCGATTTGAAATCCGCCAAACTCCAAACTCGAGTCGTACCGCTCGAGTTCGCCCGCTCCGATAGCGGCTATGCCTTCAGCGCCGGCAAGCTAATCTCCGTAAAAACTGCTTCTTTGGGCACCTGCGATTGGGGCGGTTGCGGCGAGGAATTATGGTATTCACCCAGGGCGGCGACCAGCGTTTTCACCGTGGCGGTCAATCGCTCCTCCCAGGTCGCCGAACCGCTGCTGAAATTGAAGTGGGATGATGCGCGCAAACGCAGCGTCTTCCTCGCAAAATTCGGCGATGATAGCCTGGCTAAGCATTTGTACATCACCTCCGCCGACCTCTGCGGACCCGCCGAGAAATTGTTTTAGATTTCGCCTAAGGGTTCAACTTTGCTGGATGACGGCGCAGACGCGTTCCCGGATTTGATTGAGCGCCATGCCTCATTTTCCCCCCGGGGCATTCCAATCCAGTCCCCCCAAGCACTTTGGGCAAAGGGTAGTAAGTCCTCGCGGCCCCCGCCACGGGCCGTCTTGGTTTTAAGAAAAACCAGAAAAGTTCAGAACCTCCTGTTGGACCGGCTCCGGGGCCGACTTGATTTCCTCCATCGGCGTCTGCGTCAATGCGCTCATTGCCTTTATTGTAACTGAGCCATAGTTATTTCCAAACTCGAAGGGGAGATGGGGGAGATGGGCGCATCCGTGAATGCGGGCAAGCAATTGCTTGAGCGGCGCGCAAAAGTTGCGCAGGGATGCCGGGTCGTTTGCGCGCAAGTCATGCGCATTCGGGAGGGTGAATGTGTTGGAAATGGCTGAATTTCGGTTTGGTACGCAACGTGCATGGAGTAACGGTGATACATTATGCAGTGCCGCGAAACGGCGGCCCTGTACACCAAAAAAACGAAACCGCAGGAGCAACTATGATGAAATTTAAACAATGCCTGGCGATGGCCGGGGTGGCCACGCTGATGACTTTGGGAGCCAACAGTCAGACCGCGCCGCCCGCGCAGGACAACAATAATAATGGCGGACCGGGCCGGCAAGGGCGCAGCAATTTCGACCCCGCACAATTCCAGCAACGCATGATGGACGATCTCAAGGATAGGCTCGAGGTCACCGACGACACGGAATGGAAAGCCCTCGAACCACTGATTCAGAAAGTCATGGACCTCCGGCGGGACAGCATGGCCGGAATGTTCCGCGGCATGGGCCGGCGCAATCGCGGCGGGGACAATAACCAGGGCGATCAGAACCAACAGCGCCGCGGCGGCATGTTCGGCACGCCCAGCCCGGAAGCGGAAACTTTGCAGAAGGCGATCGACAGCAAGGCTTCAAAATCAGAAATGAAAGCGGCGCTGGCCAAGTACACGGAATCGCGGAAGGCGAAACAAGCCGAGCTGGAAAAAGCCCAGGCGGATCTGCGCGCGGCATTGACGCTGCGACAGGAAGCCATCGCCACGATGAGTGGTCTGCTCTGATTTTGACGGCGGCAAACGGAAAACACGAGAGCGGCAGCAACTATGACCAACGTGAGCACCACCGACGCCAGTTATAAGGAGTTGCTCGAGAAGATGGTTGCGGCGAAGCAATTGTCCTCGAGCGACGCGAAAATTCTCGCGGCCCAGCCTCCGAGCGGCGCGAACGGCGCTCCGTTGGGCGAGGAGGCGGTGCTGCGGTGGCTGGCCAACGAATACGGCCTTGGTTACACGACGCTTGAGGAGATCGATCCCGACCGCGAACTGCTCTCTCTCTTTCCTGCGCGCATCCTCCTGAAGGAGGAACTGCTTCCGCTCAAACGCCAGAACGGGACCGTCGAGGTCGCGACCAGCCGGCTGTTCGCGACGCAAGGATTGGACGCGCTGAAAACGCTGACCGGGTTAAGCCTCAAGCCGGTGCTCGCTTCGAGCGAAGCGATTCAGCGTGAGATGAAGAAGCGGCTGGGCGTGGGCGCAGACACGCTGGGCACGCTCGGCGAGGAAGGCTCGTTCCAGGTAGTGGATGAGCATCCGGAGGAGGACACCGATCTCGATACGGCCGCCGAGGACGCCTCGATCATCCGGTTTGTAAACCAGGTGCTTCGGGATGCCATCGAGCTGCGCGCATCGGACATCCATCTGGAGCCTTTTGAGGACGAAATGCGCATCCGCTATCGCATCGACGGCGTGTTGCAGGACGTGCCGGTGCCGGCCCAGATCAAACGGTTTCAGCCGGCGATCGTTTCGCGGGTCAAAATCCTCAGCCACCTGAACATCGCGGAGAAACGCCTGCCGCAGGACGGACGCATCAAGATTCGCATTGATGACAGCGAGGTGGACATCCGGGTATCGGTCATTCCGATGCTGCACGGCGAAGCGGTCGTGATGCGGTTACTGCGGCAGAATGCGACCTTGCGCGGCACGCAGGATCTGGGAATGGAAACCCGGGAACTCGAATGCTTCCGCCGCGTGTTGCAAATGCCGCACGGAATCATCCTGGTGACCGGCCCAACCGGCAGCGGCAAGACCTCGACGTTATACACGGCGCTCCACGAAATAAACGACGCGGTCCGCAAGATCATCACGATTGAAGATCCGGTGGAATACCAACTCCGCGGGGTCAATCAGATCCAGGTGTCCGAGAAATCGGGACTGACGTTTGCCCGCGGCCTTCGCTCGATTTTGCGGCACGACCCGGATGTGATTCTGATCGGTGAAATTCGGGACCAGGAAACGGCCCAAATCGCGGTGCAGGCTTCGCTGACCGGGCACCTGGTGTTCTCGACCCTGCACACCAACGACGCGCCGGGGGCCCTGACGCGGCTGGTGGACATGGGAGTCGAACCCTACCTGGTGGCGTCGTCGCTCGAGGCCGTGCTGGCGCAACGGCTCGTGCGTGTTTTGTGCAAAGCATGCAAGCAGGAGGACCATTCGCCCGCGTCCGAGGCGTTCAAAGCGCAAGTAGGCATTCCCGCCAAAACCACCATCTATCGCTCGGTCGGCTGTCGTGAATGCCGGCAGACCGGTTTCTTCGGACGCCGCGCCATCTTTGAATGGATGGACTCGGACAACGAAATCCGGCAACTGATTTTGAAAAATGGCTCCAGCGACCTGATTCGCGACGCCGCTCGCCGCGCCGGCATGCGCACGCTGGCCGAAGACGGCTGGCGCCTGGTCGGGCTCGGCATCACGACGGTCGAGGAAGTCCTGAGCGTCACGACCGCCAAAGAAGTTGCGCGTTCGACAACGAAAACTGCACCACTAGATGGAGCGGCGAAAGAGCAAACGCCAGCCGAAACCGCGTTAAGCCGAAAATAAGTCCGGACTGAACGCACATGCCCTTTTTCCAATACAAAGCACTGCGAACGGATGGCGCATTCGCCGAAGGCCAGCTTGAAGCGCCAGGCCGCCAAGAAGCTTTTCGCCAGATAGAGGGACTCGGCTTGCGCCCGGTCAGTCTCGCAGAAACCGCGACTAGCGGTGGCGCAAGCGGTTCCCTTCTGCCGGCGTCGCTGGCTTCGTTCAAGTTCAACCGGCCCTCCGGCAAGATTTCGGCGCGCGCCCTCGAAAACTTCACGCGGCTGCTTTCCAGCCTGCTCGCCTCGGGCGTGCCCTTGAGCCGGGCCCTCGTCATTCTCTACAAAGAGGCTTCCCATCCCACCGCGGCGGCCAAGTGGAAAGAAATCCACGATCTGGTCGTGGACGGAATGTCCCTGGCCGATGCCATGGCGAAATCCCCGACCACGTTTCCGCGGGTCTATGTTGCCATGGTGCAGGCGGGTGAAACGGGGGGATTCCTCGATCTGGTGCTGGCGCAGATTGCCGACTTTCACGCCCGCGAAAAGGAACTGCGGTCGAAAGTGATGACGGCCATGCTCTATCCGACCATTCTCCTCGTCCTCGCCCTCGGTGTGCTCGTGTTTCTGCTTACCTTTTTTATTCCCCGATTCCAGGTGATTTTTGCCAACTTCGGCGCCGCGCTGCCCTTGCCGACCCAAATCGTTCTCGCCGCCAGCCAGCTGATGCGTTCGTACGGATTATTCGCTGCTGCCGGCGTGGTCGTGCTGGTGATGCTGGTCCGGACCTGGTTCGCCTCGCAAAAAGGGCGGCGGATTTGGGAAGGCTTTATGCTGCGGGCGCCGATAGTCGGCCCGTTGGCCTCCCAGTTCGCCATGGCCCGTTTCTGTCGCATGCTGGGCACGCTGTTAGGAGCGGGTGTCCCGCTGGTGCAGGCCCTCAACGTGGCCCGCAAATCCATCGGCAACCAAATCCTGGTGGACGCCGTTTCGCAGTCCATCGAGCGCGTGCAGCAGGGCGGGCAACTCGGCGCGAGCCTGGCCGAATGCCGTGGGCTGTTCCCCGGTTCGATCCTTGAGATGGTTTCGGTCGCCGAAGAGAGCGGCAAACTCGATCAGGAACTTATTCGCATCGCCAACGTGACGGAATCCGATTTGGATCGCCAATTGAAAACCGCGGTCGCGTTTACCGAACCGCTCATGCTGTTTTTTATCGCCGCTTTTATCGGAACGATCTTTATCAGCATGGTGCTGCCGATCTTTACCATGCAGGAACACATCAAATAACCCAACCATTGAAAACGCTATGAAATTCACGCATCGCCTAAAAAATCGCGCCGAACGGAAAAGCCCTAAGAATAGTACGGCCCCTCACACCGGCCCTCTCTCTATCGGATGGGGAGAGCGAGAAATTCATGCGATCGCCGGGAGGTCCCGCCGGCACGCCGGTTTCACGCTCGTCGAAATGCTCCTCGTTCTGGTCATCCTGGCCACGCTGGCCGCCATCGTTTACCCCAAGGTCGTAGGTCGCGGCGAACAAGCCCGGGTCACCGCCGCCCAAACCCAGATCGCCAATTTCAAGACCGCCCTCGATTCCTTTGAGGTGGACAATGGTTATTACCCCAAAGGCAGGAACGGCTTGAACGACTTGATCAAGCAACCGCAGGATGCGGTTAGCTGGCACGGCCCTTACCTGGAAAGCATTCCCAAAGATCCGTGGGGCAACGATTACAGCTATGAATGCCCCGGTAAATACAACCCAACCTCTTTTGACGTGAGCTCCGCCGGCCCACCCGGGAAAGACACGCCCATCGGCAACTGGAACATGCAAAAACGCTGAGCGAAAAACAGCCGCGCTCGAATCGAAATGAATCCGCAACCATCACATCAAAGCAGAACGTTTTTTGCGCGTAGCGTTTGGCGTTTCACGTTTCGCGTTTCACACCCCACTGCCTTCACGCTAATCGAGCTCATCCTGGTCATGGCCATCCTCATCATCGCCGTTTCCATCACCGCTCCGGCGCTGGCGAGTTTCTTTCGCGGTCGCACGCTTGATTCCGAGGCCCGCAGGCTGCTCTCGCTGACGCGCGAGGGGCAAAGCCGCGCGATCTCAGAGGGCCTGCCCATGGAACTATGGGTAGATCCGACGCAACGGGCTTACGGCTTGGAAGCCGAGCCCAGCTACGAGCAAAGCGATTCCAAAGCGGTCGGTTTCGCCCTGGAAAAAGACATTCAATTGCAAGTCGTCAACAACAATTCCTTGAGTACAAGCCCCGCCGCCCCTTTGCCGATGAGCGGGGCCACCAGCAGCGCGCCGGTTCGGAGCAATCATCCGAGCCTGCCCAGAATCCGTTTTCTTCCCGATGGTTCCATCAGCGAGACCAGCCCGCAAATGCTCGAGTTGATCGGTCGCGACGGCTCTGCCCTCTGGGTCGCCCTGGCCCGCAACCGCTTGAATTATGAAATTCGCAACCAGGCCAGCCGATAAAACGAATCCTGGAGTTGGGAGGCTCGAGCCGGGAGATTTTCCGCGCCGCTCGCGCTCCATGGCAGGCTTCACTCTCGCCGAAGTGCTGGCGGCGCTCGTGTTTATGGCGATCCTGATCCCGGTCGCGCTTGAAGGTTTGAGCATTGCGAGCCGGGCCGGTGAAGTCGCCGCTCGCAAAAGCGAGGCCGCGCTGGTCGGAGAACGGCTGCTGAGCGAGAACATAATAACGACCAACTGGAGCCAGGGTGTTCAGAACGGCACCTTGCGCCAGGGCGCCCGCGACTTCCGATACTTACTGCGCAACGATCCCTGGAGCCAGGACCCAAACCAAAGCTCCATGCGCCAGCTATCGGTCGAAGTGAAATTTGCCGCCCAGGGCCATGATTATTCGGTGCGCCTGAGCACGCTCGTGGACAGTTCCCCGCCCGCTCAACCGACCACGACGCAATAGATGAACCCAGCCTTCCAAATATCGCAGCCGCTGACCTGCGCGGACGCAGGGGGACGTCGCTGCGGCCGAGGATGGCCAATGTCAGCGGGATTTCGACATCATCATCCCGCAGGGATGGTTGAAAATAGCCCGGCGTTTCAACGCCGGGACAGCCGCTTAAACCCGGCGTTGAAACGCCGGGCTATTGTCATTTGTCCCTGCGGGACAGAAGCAGCCCCAGGCATTTCAAATCCTAGTGGCATTGGCCGAGGACGGCCCGCACTGCGGCATTTTAGAAGTTCGTCGCCGCTCCGAAGCGCTTTCACGCTCATCGAAGTAATGCTAGCCCTGGCCATTTCGGCGATTGTGCTGGCGGCCATCGGCGGTGTCTTCTTCAGCGCGGTCCGTTTGCGCGAGCGCACCGCCGCCGTCCTGGATGAGTCGGTGGCCCTCCACCACGCCTTCAGCCTGCTGCGGCGTGATCTGCAAGGCGCTTTGCCTCCTGGCGGCCCGTTTCCGCTGGCTGGCGACTTCAAGCAGGAGGCCCTGGGCGGGGGCATGTCCCAAAGTTCCCGCCTGCGACTGTTCACCACCACCGGGGTTATCAGCGACGCCGCGCCCTGGGGAGACATTCAGGAAGTCATTTATGAATTACGCGATCCTTCTCAGCGGACCAGCGCCGGAGGCAAAGACTTGATTCGGAGCGTTACGCGGAACCTGCTGGCAACAGCGGTCCCGGACCCGGACGAACAATGGCTCATGGGCAGTGTACAAAGCCTTGAGTTCTCCTGCTACGACGGCACTGATTGGCGGGATTCCTGGGACACCAGCCTGGGAGATACTAATTTGCCGTCGGCGGTGCGAGTGCGCATTCTGCTCGCCTCGAACAATAATGCGGCTACTCGAACCCAGCAACCCTTTGAAATGGTGGTGCCGCTGCTCTCACAGTCGCACACGAACCTGCCGCAAACGACAAGCACGGGGGGAGCGCCATGAGACTGCGAAGCTTCAAATCGCAAACCGGCTCCGCCTTTATCATTGTCCTCTGGATTGCCTTCGGGCTGGTCAGCATCGCGCTATATTTCGGCAGTTCGATGAGTCTCGAACTGCGGGCTTCGGACGCTCGCTTCTCGGGCCTGGCAGCGGAGCAGGCCATCGAAGGCGCGATTCGCTACGTCAACAGCCTGCTGGCCAACCAGATCGCGAACAGCTCGAATGGGTTTCTCCCGGACCAGTCCACCTACCTCAGCGAAGCGGTGAGTGTGGGAGACGCCCACTTTTGGTTCATCGGACGCGACACCAATGTTACCACGACCGGCCCCACTCAACTGGCTTTTGGATTGGTGGACGAAGCTTCCAAACTGAACCTCAACACCGCGTCGAGCAACGTCCTGGCCGCGCTGGTCCAAACCCTGCCTCGTGCCAGCCAGGACCTGCCGGCCGCCATCCTCGACTGGCGGAGCACCAACGGCAGCGGCACTTACCAAACGTATTACTCAACCCGGCCGCAGCCCTACCAGTGCAAGAGCGGTCCATTCGAAACCGTGGACGAATTAAGGTTGGTCTATGGCGCGGACATGGACTCATTGGTCGGGGAAGATGCCAATCGCAACGGTATTCTCGATCCGAATGAGGACGACATAAATCACAATGGCCAGCTCGATGCGGGCCTGCTGGAATACTTCACCGTTTATTCGCGCGAACCCAACACTTTCAGCAACAGCACGCCCCGGGTGAATATCAGCACCGTGACGGGGACCACGGGGCCAGTGCCTTCGTTGCTGGAATCCACGTTCGGCGCCGCTCGAGCCAATCAACTCCTCCTCAACCTTGGCCTGCTGAGCACCGGCCCGGTGGGCGGAGCCCGCGGAAACCCCGCGCAAACACGCACTGCTCGCTTCAGGACCCCGCTCGAGTTCTATCGGCTGAGTAAAATGACCTCCGACGAATTTGCCAAAATCACCAATCAAATCACTGTCACTAACGGAGCTTACATTTACGGGCGAGTCAATGTTAACACCGCCAATGCTGCCGTCCTGGGAGCGCTGCCGGGACTTAATTTGAATCCCGACACGGCGCAAACCTTGATTTCGTATCGGCAGACCAATCCCGATAAGCTTACGTCCATCGGCTGGGTCGTGGACGCCCTCGGACAGAATAACACGGCCGCTCTCCAGGCGCTGCAGGCCGAGGATTGCCTGACCACCCAAAGCTATCAGGTCTCCGCTGACGTAGCTGCGCTTGGTCCGAACGGGCGCGGTTATCGCCGCGTGCGCTTCGTCATCGACACCAGCGACGGCACGCCGAAAGTTATTTATCGCCAGGACCTCACCCATCTCGGCTGGGCATTGGGCAAACAAACCCGCGACACCTGGGTCTTAGCCAAGGCAACTCGATGATTGATTTACTCAAACCAAAAGCGCTAAAGCGACAGCGTCTCACCAGCCTGCTGGGACTTGTTTTGGATGGCAGCCGTCTGGACGGCGTGGTCCTGCGCCGCACCAACGGCTCTTTGGAAATTCAACAAACGCTCTCTGTCTCGCTCACGCTCGATCCGTTGACAGCGGACCCTGAACTGGTCGGCCAGGAAATTCGCAACCATCTCGATGCCGCGGAGGTGCGCGAGCGCCATTGCGTCGTGGGCCTTCCGTTGAAGTGGGCGCTTACCACTCACGTCGAGGTGCCGCCGCTTCCGGAAGAGGACTTCGCCAGCTTTCTCCAGCTCGAAGCCGAGCGCGGGTTTCATTCGGATGTCGCCACCCTGCACTTCTCGGCCTCCCGTTGCCGCCTGGCCTCGGGCAAACAATTGGCGTTGCTCGTAGGGATTCCGAGGACCCACCTGGTTCTGCTCGACCAGGTGTTGCGCGCCGCCAAATTGAAGCCGGTCAGTTTCTCGCTCGGCATCGTTGCGTTGCAACCCCCCGCTGATTCCGCCAACGGCGTGCTGGCTCTGCAAATCGGCGAGACTAACGTCGGCCTCCAGGTCACCGCCGGCGGCGGGGTGGCCGCCCTGCGCGCGCTCGAAGCCGCGTTCGAGAGCGAGGGCAGCCGCCGCGTTCTTCACGCCGATCTCGTCGCGCGCGAGGCCCGCATCACGCTGGGCCAGCTTCCCGCCGAGCTCCGCGACACAGTTCGAAGGATCCGCATCTTTGGCCCGCGCGATCTGGCGCAACAATTGGCGGATGAAATGGAGCTCCGGTTCGAGCCGATGGGGCTGAAGATTGAGTTGGCCACTCGTTTTTCATCCGATGAGTTTGGCCTCCAGGTCCCCGCCGAAACAGCCGTTTCGCCCGCGGTCAGCCTGGCCGCCCGGCACCTGGCTGGCCGCAAGCCCGCGTTCGAGTTGCTGCTGCCGCGGGTGACGGCGTGGCAGCAGATGGCTGCCCGTTATTCCTCGGGCAAGCTTCGCACCGCGGGCGCGATTGCGGGCGCGGTGGTGATTATCCTCGCCGCGGCTTTGTTATTTCAGCAATGGCAGTTTGCGCGGATCCGCTCGCGCTGGGAAAGCCTGGCCCCGAAGGTCCACCAGCTCGAGGCGCTTCAGCAGCAAATCCGCCAATACCGTCCCTGGTACGACGAGTCCGTCCGCGGCCTGACCATCTTGAAGCAGCTTACCTCGGCCTTTCCCGAGGATGGAATTGTTTCCGCCCGAACCGTGGAAATCCGCGACCTTAACACCATCACCTGCACCGGCACGACCGGCGATCAACAGGCGTTGTACAAAATGCTCGATAAGTTGCGCGCCACTGCGGGTGTTTCGGATGTCAAAGTCATCCAGGTTCGCGGCAACAAACCGCCCCTGCAATTCTCATTCGACTTTCACTGGAACGAAGGAGGAAAAGTTGAAAATTAAGAATCGCCAACAATTGCTCGTCATCGGTGCCGTGGCCGTCGTCGCCCTGTTCGCGGCCGACAAACTGCTCCTGGCGCCTCTAGGCAACTTTTGGATGGACCGCTCGAAAAGCATCGCGACGATGCGGAAAAATGTTGCCGACGGCGTTCAACTGGTTCGGCGCGAACAAAGTCTCCGGAGCCGCTGGGACCAAATGCGCGCCAACACGCTGCCGAACAATCCGTCTCTAGCCGAACAGAAAGTCCTGGGCGCGTTCGAGCGCTGGTCCCAGGAGAGCCACATTACGCTCACTTCGATCAGCCCCCAGTGGAAGCATGACGCGGACGAATACATGACCCTTCAGTGCCGTGTCGAAGGCGCGGGAAATCTGAA
>Ga0193729_1001261_pt1 | contig 13020 bp, 11 predicted proteins | sample U1c2metaG_FD_143036 | JGI IMG/M metagenome (GOLD analysis project Ga0193729, IMG submission 143036) | Soil microbial communities from a riparian zone of the East river system, Colorado, United States - U1c2 | ecosystem: Environmental > Terrestrial > Soil > Riparian zone | place: USA: East River... | reverse complement strand
CGCATGAGCAGCGGAGCCCCGTTGAAGGCGAAGCGCGTCGGAAAATCCTCCTCAATCTCTTGCGCTTGCTCTTTCAGCAGCATCAACTCCTCTTGCAGAAGCGGATCAACACGGCGCTCCTCAATCTCAAATGCCTGATCAGTCGGATACACATTCAGCACCAGCGTATCAACAAAGGCACCAAGGATCTTAACAGGACTTTCCATAGCACTACCTCCTAAATTCTAGAATAAAGAGTAAAACACTCATGCAGACCCATGTATTTTGAGCGGTGGGGTTTACTTGCTCCACCGCTTGAAACTGTTCCCCTCAGAACTCAAAACCTGCCAGAAGGAAATGCCAGAGTTCACCTGCATCTAATGCGTAGTACAGACGCAGAAAGTCAAAGAGCGATCCACCTTGTTGCCAGACATGACAGTACCAGCAGCAGATATCAGGATAAGATGGATAATAAGCGACGAATGAGGGATGTGTATCGACGCCATCGTCATGATGCCAGCCGAACGGACAACATCCTACCCCGTTGCTATCAAGGCTGACATATCTGCCAATCACGGAAAGTGCATCTTGTGAAGCGCACCAGTCCCGAATTGTACTCGTTACCCCAACGGGAGTGATAGGCTCAGGTTTTTTGAAGGATATGTTTTGTTGGGTTGGTTGGCCCACGTTATCGCGTTGAAGCAAGATGGTTGATGGGGAAGGGACCATTGCACGCTCGATGGTTGCGAACCAGCCGAGTGCATCGACCACCGATGAGAAGAGCGGCAACGGTTGACCATTGATGAGGGTGACGAAGGGATACCGTTCGCCGGATCGCAGATGGATACCCAGCGGCAAACGGATCAATGAGCCTGGATGCTCCCAGCTGGCTGCCTCTTGCTTGGGATAGAACTCCACGTCTGTAGGACAAAAGGGCAAGAGCCAAGCTCGCACGAGCACAGGTGAGATCGGAGAGACGAAGAAGATCCACAGGTGAGCACCGCGCCGCGACAATTCGAGATAGGAAGGAATACCATTGGTAGTCAGGTTGATTTGAACAGCAGCCAGGTCACACAAGCCAGTCGAGGCATCGCTATCAAAGACCACAAAGGGACATTGATTCAGCTCGTTAATCACATAGGTTCCGAGTGTCTGTCTGCCTTCCAGATGGGTCCAGTTTACTATGGCATTGATCTAGTTGCAAAAGCAATCAAAGCAAGGAGGGAAACATAACAAGGGAAAATATGAGAGCTTTGAAACAAGGAAATCCCATAAAGCAGCTTCAGATCTAGACTAATACAAGCAGAGTCTCTACTCGCAGTCAAAGCTAGATGCTTTTCTACCCAATGCTGACATCACATGTAACATCGGAGAGCTTTTACAAAGGTTTACAACCATGACCCAAATGAACTATCAGCATTCCTGTCGTCAAGCACAAAGCCTACGGAGAAGCCACCTCATCTCTACATGAAACAGTATATCCTCTACGGTTCCTATGCTTAAGGCTAAACCTTGCAAATAGAAAATTGTCCCTCTATCCCCATAGATTTGGGCGTCTATATCTAGTATAAATTACACAGTAGCAGTCCACTACTGAGCTTACAGTCAAGAACAGGTTGTCTATCTTACCAAAATCAAGGCTATTTCTTGTAAAGTTGTTTAGACAACTAGAATTTGTATTGCTTTAAAAACAAGTCATTAATCCAAATATAGAGACATTTCAGCATTAATACGAACTTTACAGCCTCTCATTGAGAGTATAATTAGGAAGGATTTTTTAGATCCATGCCACGAGAAATTAAAAATATATCTGATATCCCAGGTGATAACTCAGAGAATACAAAAACAAGGCCGTTCACCTTTCGGCCGCAAGAATATGGTCAGGATACTACAAAGAGCTGGACTACCGGCAATCCCAAGTTAGACTGTTTGCTGAGGCGAGGAGAGGAGATTCTATGGGAGACGATACAGGGTAAGCGAGTTGATGATGATTCTCTAAAGGGGGTTGTACTTCTTACTGACGCTGGGAACTTCGTGTCTCTAGATTTGCGTGCGAAACCAGGTGTTTCTTTTACTAGAGAGGATGAGCAACGCTACTTTGCAGACCAAGGATATGCTGATCACGTTCGGGAAATTGCTCCCCCTGATCGCACATGTAATCGGCTTGGCTATGGATTTTTTGGGCGCAGAGGTGGTCATATTCAAGATTCAGAAACAGCAGAAAAGATCCTTCGAGATAATTATAAGAGATCTAATAAGGCACAAGTGGGAGACCTTGTTGCAATCTATGACAATTCTTCAATGAAAATTTTCTGTACTGGACGTGTAGAAAGTCTCAACAAGGATGGGAATGTCTCTGAGATCAGTACGAAATGGAGAGATGAAGGGGGAATTTACGTTCATGGCCCTGATGTCCAGGAAAAGGAATACTCTCGAAATCCCACGACCTACAAGTGGGAGATAAAGCCAAAAACCTCTCCCAATACCTGGCAAGTTTTCCGCCGGAATAGTCACTCAGAAACAGGTCATTTTAAAATAATCAAGAGTAAAATATCAATTAAAAGCATAAAAGATGCGAATACTATTTTTTTAGGAGAAGAACACATAGACAAATTGCATAGAAAACTTAATGCATTGCTTATGGATTCCATTGTGAAACCTGGAGCTATCCTGCTAGTTGAAAGAAGCCCAGCTCATCAAGAGATAAATCCAAAAGAGCACCTACTCATCCAACAACTAACAACAGAGGCCGGAATTAGAGTAATTGGCTGGGATGATATAAAGTTATGTACTGAAGCAAGTCTTCTAAATAGTGAAGCAGTAAAAATATATAATGAGTATGCTCAAGCTATAAAGCAAAAGGACAATAAAAAAGCTACTGACCTCGATAACCAGTTTTCTCTTAACGAAGATGCTCTTCAAAATATCCGGAAAAAAAGAAATCAATTACTAAATAACGTATATCTTGAGATAAGAAGAGATTCTCCCGAAGCTCAGATTATTATTCTCGGAGGGCTAAACCATTTTACTGAAAATCCATATCTACAAGAGACTCTGGATAAACATCCACATCCATATATTGCATTAAAACCAACACATACATTACCTGAAAACGAGAGAACAGAGAGAAGCCAAGAATTCTTATCCTAAGGCATTTCGTAATTCTCAAAAAGCTCTTCAACAAATGGAAAATGCACTCGTATAGGGCCAATAGTGATTGGAAAAAAGTCACTTTGCCGATGAGCTTGGAAAAGATACTCTTGGTAAGTTTCAGCTTAGAAGGGCTCTGTTTCTCCGCGTGAAAAACTGCCAAAGCTGGTCAGACCCGAGTGCTTTTTCCGCCCAATCTACATCACCACTGACATCAAAGAGCATTTACAGCAGCTAACAATGGTGTGCCCAAATGAACTCTCAGTGCCCTATAGCCAAGCACAAAAGCTGGAGAGAAGCCCTCACATCTCTCTCTTGCACAGTATCATTACGACTATCGCTATAGCGAGACATGGCTAAGAATGAGAGCAAAACAGGGAGCAAAACCGACAAACTCAGGTGAACATTGATGGACAAAAAGAGCCCTTTCATGTGCTCAAGATGATCATCAATGCAGATACCAAGCCACCTGAAAAGCTCTGCTTGCTGAGGTTCAAATCCTCTCACTCACCTGAAAAGCACCTGGATCTACCGAGCACAGCAACTTACCAAGTGCTTTTCATATTGCTGCCATGACAGCATTATTGACAGCACTCTCAAAATGCTGTCAACGTCTCTGATATGACTCAGTGAACAATGACACTTTCAAATGAGCACGAGAACGACACCCAAATACACCAGTGAACAATACAAGGCAAAAGGGACAATTTTGAAGTGACACAAAAGAACCCGCCACAAGATACGGGGTTTTAGCCCCTGTAGAGAGGCGGGTTTCTTGTCGACTGAACCATGCCTTAATAATTTTATTGCGTCATTTCTTTCACAATGCGTTGAACTCGTGCACCCTCGGCTCGTCCCTTCGTCTCTTTCACGGCGAGAGGCATGACTTGCCTAAACTCTTTGCCATGCTGAGCAACCAAAGTGGCAACAATGGCGCGTAGTTCGTCGTCACTCAGCTGCGAAGATTGCAGGTACCCCTGGATAATGTCCAGTTCGCGCTGTTCCTTCTCTGCCAAGTCATTCCGCCCTCCTTGCTTATAGAGTGGAATAGCTTGGCTGCGCTTCTTCACTTCCTGCTCTAATACCTTTAAAGCGTCAGCTTCGGTGAGTGGTTGTCCATACTCCCGATGTTTACGATCAGTACGCGCAACTTCAAGATTATGAATTGCTCCCAATGTCATCCGTAGGGTGTCGAGTCTCACTTGGTCACGGGCACGTTGTGCTTCTTGAATATCCTTTCGCAACTTTTGCTCTATCGATAATTCTGCTCGTGTTTCGGCCATAAACAATGCTCCACTTCTTATATAGTCAGACCAGCTCTAACATCAGTATCTGCTCCATAGTGATACGGGTCTCTCGAAGGCTAATCCATTATACACGTCTTCCATACATTGGGCAAACCAATTTCTCAACGAGAAGACCATTCGGTAAGTTGAGAGTTCTGTGGCTTGACCTATGCCAACAAAAAGGAAAGCGCATACTTTTCAAGAAAATGAGGAAAGTATGCGCTTCTTCTAAGACCCATCCTTAAAATTGAGGGAGTCTCCTGTTTTCCAAGATTTCAATCCTCAAGATTTCAATCCAAACCACCTTGCAACATTTAAAGAGGCTTAGTAGCGCCTATCACGGTAACTATTTCTAGGCTGTTCTCGACGCTCATTTGCTTCATTAACAACGATGTTTCGACCTTGCAGAACAGAATTATTGAGTTGGTTTTTGGCTGTTTCTGCTTCCTGATTGTTACTCATTTCGACAAAGCCAAACCCTTTACTTCTTCCTGTGTCGCGGTCGATAATCACCGTTGCTGAAATCACCTGCCCATACTGTCCAAAAAGATCAGCAAGGTCTTGATCTGTTGTTTGGTAGGGCAGTTTTCCTACGTAGAGTTTCAAATTAGTTTTCTCCGTTTCAATCCTCAAGGACTTTGAGTCCTTGCTACATTTGCTGGTGTCAATAGACCTATTACTGCTAGTGAAATAGTTCTCTCACGCAAAACATGCAGCAATATCTGGCACCACTTTATTAGTGGCAACAATAGTTTATTATACTTTATTTCAGACTGCAAGGAAGAAAATATTTTGTCTGAAACATCAATTCAGAAGATATTTATTTTTCCTACGTTTTGCTACCTAGGCATAACAAGAAGTGATTTGCTCGTGTCTTTCAGCGGCTAATCGAAACTTTGCCGTCTGTGTCTCTGAGAGGATATACTATGATTGGAATGAACAACAAGATAGCTCATTCTAATCTCGTAAATGTGAGGAGTAGAAGAAACTATGTGTTACGATAACGATGCCCGTCCGCCCCTGCCGCCTGAGGAAGGGGGGAAGGCCCATGGAGAAGATATTTGTCATCTATCCCGACGCTCCACACAGTTTCTTTGATCGTCGTGCGGTAGCATATGCCGACGCTTCTACCGATGCTTGGAAACGTGTCTTACGGTTTATTACTGCTCATACTGCCAAGTAGGTAAATCGGGGGATGAGAAAAAGAAACTGACCATTGTAGTTGTGTGAACTAATGCCCGTTGTGATATGATGTTAGCATATATCGAAGCGGGCTATTTCCGTATGCGTCTGTCTATTACCTCTTAGCTGTGTGGGGACTCTGTCGAGATTGAAACGAGATTGAAACTTAGATGGATGGAATAGCCGGTGTATTCGGTTTCTTGAGGAGGGAGTCGGAGTCATGGAAATTTCCCTGCGGTTGGACACACTGGGAATAGTGGAGACGCGTTATTTGCGTACCCGAGAACGCTACCGCGAATGGCCTCACTTTCAACTGCTTGCTGCGTCACGTCAGGCGAGAGTGTTTGCTTATTTTACCCATGAGGTGGCTGAGCAGCTGCATCAGCAGATATTAATGATCGAGTCAGCTCTGGGCTTAGATATTCAAGATGATGAAGATGAAGATGAAGATAAAGGCCTCAGTAGTGAGGAAGGTGAAAGTGAGGAGGCGGTCAAGGGGTCTGATCGCGGCGAAAACAGTGCCTTCTCTCCTGCTTTTGCTCAGGCACTCAAGCAACTTAATGAACTGGCTCGTCAGCGTTTGCCAGAAGCCGGTTCTGGTAGTAATCAGCCTGCCAATGAATTAAGTGCGGAGGTTGAAACCGATAGTGATGAAGACGCTCTGGAGCAATTGCAAGACGCTTTTATACAGATGATGGAAGTAGTCCGAGAGCTAGCTGAAGAGATGGCTACGGATGCTTTGAAGATCACTGGTCGCTTCAAATGTGCTCGTACGAATATCGAGTTTATTCCTCGTACCGATGATGATGATGACGAGGATGAGGATGGAGGAGGTCGGGATCTAGCAGTGTCTGAGAGTGGTGTGGTGGACCTAGAGGTTGAATTAATCATGGTGTTGCAGCTGTATGAAGACGGACGTGCCAAGCCGGAAGATCTCCCGGCAGTTGAATTGCAGCTTGATGTTGATGATTTCGAACGCTTACATGAAACCCTCGATATCGCTCTGGAAAGAGAACGACGTAGTAGACGGCGACGCTGATGGACAACAAGATGTCTTTCTTTTGTCTATTAGATGTCGTTGAGTTGTCGTTCAAAAAAGTTCTTTTCTGAGCTATACTTAGTACAGGCTACCGCAAGTGCGTTCCAAGTTGATCGGCTCATTGTAAGGTCATTTGCCATAGCAAACTCGAAACACACTTATGTGCGGTTGCCTACTTGAGCATAGTTCAATTGAGGAAAACGACATATCATGCGATCTATTACTATTGAAGATCTCTACTCAATCAAATTCTTGAGCCATCCGCAAATTTCTCCTGATGGACGGAGTGTTGCTTATATTGTGACTACGATTGATGAGCATAAACATGAGTATCGTTCAGCAATCTGGGTGGCTCCTACCTCTGGCGGTGAGGCACGGCGTTTCACGGCTGGATCTGCCAATGTAAGTAGCCCGAGCTGGTCCCCCGATGGGCTCTGGCTGGCTTTTGTGTCTAACCGCGAAGGTGAATTGACGGGGCTAAATCTAAAGAAACAAAAGAAAGTTGGGAAGGGAAAGTCACAGATCTGGCTCATTCCCGCTAATGGGGGTGAAGCTCGTCAATTAACCTTTATGGAGCATGGTGCCTCGTCTCCCGTCTGGTCTCCTGATAGTAAGCAGTTACTCTTTAGTGCGCCAATTGGTCCATCAGATGAGGAAACGCCGGATGGCAAACCGTTGCCTAAAGTGCGTGTGATAGATCGTCTCTGTTATCGACAGGATGGTGCTGGTTTTATTCATGAGCGTCGTTCACACCTTTTCTTAATCAATGCCGCTGGTGGCGAGCCACGACAATTGACCGATGGAGATTGTGATAATAGTAGTGCTGCTTGGGCGCCTGATGGCACTCAAATTGCTTTTGTTTCTAACAGAAATGAGGATCGTTGGCGCTTACTTGGTGACGATGTGCATGTCCTCTCGCTCAGGAATGGGCAGCCTGGTGTGTTACGTCGACTAACTGACACTTCCCAGTCCTGTCTTTCGCCTTCGTGGTCGCCCGATGGCCAAACGATTGCTTTTATAGCATCTCCTAAAATTCGTGCTGCCGAGCACTTCTACCTCTATACCGTTACGGTCAATACCAAGCAACCTGTTATAAACTGCCTTTCGCGAGACTTCGAGGGTTCCTTTATGGATTTGACCAATAGTGATGTCGGAGATGCCCAACTTGCTCCTGCTCCTAGTTGGTCCGCTAATGGAAAAATGCTTTATACATTGGCATCTCGGCGTGGCTCAACACGCCTCTATGCTATTCCTAGTAATGGGGCAGGTAAGCAATCGGCGACATTGACTCCTGGCGATGTTCACGTGCGTGATTTCAGTGTCAATCAGTTCAAAAGCATGCTAGCGCTGCTCGTTGCTGACCCGGTGCATCCTCAGGAAATCTTTGTACATTCCATCGAACCATCTGCAGAAATGAACCGCATTTCTTATGCCAATGATGACCTCGTCAGTGAATTGGCGTTGTCCATGCCGGAGTTGATTACCTATGCAGGTGCTGACGGCTGGCCAATTGATGGCTGGATTATCAAGCCATACAACTTCGATCCAACCAGAAAGTACCCGCTCATCGTCGAAATTCATGGTGGACCGCATACTCAGTATGGGTATGGTTTTTTCCATGAAATGCAGCTTCTCGTTGCGCAAGGGTATGTCGTCTTTTATCCCAACCCACGTGGTAGTGTTGGTTATGGCTACGACTTTGCTAATGCGGTGCGCAAGGCCTGGGGCGAGAAGCCTTCGATCGATATTCTGCTGGGTGTTGATGAGGTACTCAAGCAAGGGTATATCGATGAGCGACGTTTGGGGGTCATTGGAGGCAGTTACGGTGGCTTCATGGTGAACTGGCTCATCGGCCACTCTGACCGCTTTAAAGTCGCCGTTACCGATCGTTGTGTCAGTAATATGGCTTCCATGTTTGGTTCTAGCGATATTGGCTGGGACTACATAGAAGACCATACGGAAACGTTGCCCTGGAAAGATCTCGATAGCTATCTGCACATGTCACCCATTACATACGTGCAAGACATGCACACACCGCTATTGATTATACACGGTGAGCAAGATCAGCGTTGCAATCTCGAGCAAGCCCAGCAACTTTTTGCGGCCCTGAAATATATGGAGCGTGACGTGCAGCTTGTGATTTTTGAAGGGCAGGGTCATGGTCTTTCCCGCGGCGGTCATCCAAAGATGCGCCTGGAACGCCTACGCCATATTACGGATTGGTTCGCGAAATACTTGTAGTAATACATATCGCAATGCTTGCATCTCATCCGCGATAATGGGATGCAAGCAATTACCAATCATATTGTATTAGCAAAAAACCTGTGTTGCGACTCGTATCTGCTACTTTCTCAAAAGCACTTTTGAACGGGAAGAACAGCAATGAAAGAGCCCTTTCAACTAGAAGAGACAACCATTGCCAAGTTGCAGGCTGCAATGGCCTCAGGACAACTTACTGCTCGTCAGCTTGTTGAGTTGTATCTCAAGCGTATCAAAGAGATTGACAAGGAAGGCCCTAAAATCAATACCATCTTGCAGATCAATCCTGATGCATCAGAAATTGCCGATGCACTCGACCAAGAGCGCAAAGCCAAAGGCCCACGTGGGCCTCTCCATGGCATCCCCATTCTCCTCAAAGACAATATCGCGACGGCAGACCGAATGGAGACCACTGCTGGTTCTCTGGCCTTGCTCAGGTCGCGTGTGCCCCGAGATGCTTTTGTGGCACAGCAACTCCGCAAGGCTGGGACTGTGCTGCTTGGCAAAACGAACTTGAGTGAATGGTCCAACTTTCGGTCAACCGCATCATCGAGCGGCTGGAGTGGCCGTGGAGGACAGGGACTCAATCCTTATGTTCTGGATCGTTCTCCTTTTGGATCGAGTTCAGGGGCGGCATCAGCCACCGCAGCGAACCTAACCACTGTAGCAGTAGGCACCGAGACGAATGGGTCAATCCTTAGCCCTGCCTCAGTGAACGCAGTTGTTGGAATTAAGCCAACAGTAAGTCTCACGAGCCGTTCTGGAGTTATCCCAGTTGCGCATAGCCGAGACACGGTTGGGGTATTCGGTCGGACCGTCGCTGATGCTACGACTGTGCTCGGGGCCATGACAGGCGTAGACCCACGTGAGCCCGCTACTTCGGCCAGCGTAGGGCAGTTCTATACCGACTACAGGCAGTTCTTGGATCCTGATGGCTTGCGCGGAGCCCGTATCGGGATTCCTCGACAGGTCTATTTTGGCTACAGTGCAAAGGCCGATACGATCGCAAATGCTGCTATCGAGCGGATGAGAGAACTCGGAGCAGAGATCATCGATCCTGCAGACATTCCGACGGCCCAGCAAATGGCATCATCCAAATCGAAAACTACTGTATGCCTCTTTGAATTGAAGGCTGGTCTCAATAAGTATCTAGCCGAACTTGTCAGTTCACCAGTGCGCACGCTTGCCGATATCATCGCTTTCAACAATGCCCACGCCAATGAGGAGTTACAATACTTTGGCCAGGAACTCTTCTTACAGGCAGAGGGCACCACTTCGCTCAGTGATTCTGCCTATCTTCAAGCACTCGCCGAAGGCCATCTCCTCGCTCGTAATGAAGGAATTGATGCTGTCATGGACAAGTACAATCTGGATGCGCTGATGATGCCCAGTAGCAGTCCAGCATGGTGCATCGACCTGATCAACGGTGATCACAAACTGCCCAGCAGTGCACTGCCCGCTGCTCTGGCTGGATATCCAGCTATCAATGTGCCCGCTGGTTTCTCGTTTGAGCTTCCAGTCGGTATCACTTTTATAGGGCGTGCCTTTAGCGAGCCAACCCTTATCAAGCTTGCTTACGCTTATGAGCAAGAGACGAAAGCACGCCATAAGCCACGCTTCCTGCCGACCACACCAAACTAAGTGGATAGTCTCTAGTAGCCGACATTCCGCCTCGTCTGCTTTTCCCTTACCTTTTAGCTAGCTGACATAGGTCCCTCGTATACCATCATCTGCTAAGTAGTTCAATCGTGCCTTGACCAAACGATGTTGCCAGTCCTGCGTCTGGTCAGTGAGATCCTCGAATTCAACGCGGACATAATTATCGGTCAGGCCCTCCCAATAACCATGTTTGTATTGCTCAATCAGGACTTCAACCGTCTCTCCAAGAAATTGCTGACGGAAGAAGCGACTGTGTTCTTCGTTCAAGTCCAGTAGGCGCTGGCTGCGAGCCTTCTTTACTTCATCTTTAATTTGTTCACGCATACGAGCTGCCGCAGTGCCTTGTCTGGGCGAGAAGCGGAATACATGTGTCTTGGCGAATTCCAGATCTTTTGCCATCTGGTAGGTCTGTTCAAAGTCATCGTCGCTTTCACCGGGGAAGCCTGTAATAATGTCGGTGCTGATAGAAATGCCTGGTACCAGCCTTTTGGCAGTGGTAACGATAGCATGGTAACGTGCGCTGTTATAGCGACGAGCCATGCGACGCAGAATCGTATCTGAGCCACTCTGCATCGGCAGGTGCAGGTGACGACACATCCGTGGATTGTTCCACAATTCTAGCCACTCTAGGCGAAAGTCTTCTGGCTCTAACGATGAGACACGGATACGAGGCATCTCGGTTTCGCGCAATAGCGCAATAATTAAATCCCCGAGATCCAGATGCTCCTGCTCGTCGGGATGATAATCTCCCAGGTGTATACCAGTCAGCACTATTTCCTGATAGCCTGCACGTACTTTGCGATTGACATGTTCAATGATAGATTCGATACTGCGGCTGCGTGACTTTCCTCGTACATATGGAACGATGCAGTAGGTACAGCGATTGTCACAGCCATCTTGTACCTTCATCTGGACGCGGGTGCGCGAGAAGATGCTTCGATTGACTTGCTCTGTAAGCTGAGTAGGATCAGCGAATGGTGAGAGGCGAGACGGATTATCCGGTTGAGGCTCATCCTCTGCTGGTTGGAATGCCAATGCTCCATCGCTGCCGATATGTTGGGTATCCAGGGACAATACAGGAAGTATGGGTCTGGATAGTGAAAGTTCCTGATCACTCGACTGTTTCTGAGCTGGTGTACTCGTTCTTATCTTTTCCTCGATTGTCTCGATCAGTTTATCTTTGCCGCTGTTACCTACAACCAAGTCGACACCAGAAAGGGCGGCGACCGCTTTAGGATTCAACTCGGCATAACACCCAGTAACAACCAGCAGCGAGTCAGGATGACGACGATTGGCCTGTGCTATCATCTGGCGTGACGACCGATCGCCAAGGTGCGTGACAGTACATGTATTGACGATGTACACATCCGCAACTTCGCTAAAGTCACGTTGTTCGAAGCCAGCAGCACTCATCTGCTCACTAATAAATTCACTGTCAGCCTGATTGACCTTGCAGCCCAATGTCGTAACTGCAAATGTTCTTCCCTTTACTGGATGCTCGGACATATGCTTCTCTTCTAACTTTGTGCTTTCTATTGACGCATAGGGCGAGATCTAAAATCTCGCTCCTAACTTAAAAGAGGGTTATAAAGTGTCTTTTCCTGGGGTTCTGCGTATTCTCACGCTTTTTTGGGTGATAACAACAAAATGATGTAATTCGTCTTTATGGTGCATAAGTGTATATTCAAGACGGCTTTGGACATTCTCTAGGCTTTCATCTTTGAGCCGGAGTAAGAGCACACCGCTATGAGGAAGTTGTTGACGAAAGACCAGTTCACCAAAGTCTCGGTCATTAGTAAGCAGGATACGCATCTCTTCTGTTGCCAGCGCGAGGACTACATCATCCGGTCGTCCACGAGGAGGACGAGAGACAGTGGAGCTGACATCATGACCAAGATTGGTGAGAAACGCGAGAAGACGAAGGTCAACATTTTCATTAAACAAAAATCTCATATATTTGCTTGGGTTGATCCTTGCATATCCGTCTCGGTGGGGTAGACGGTTTCGCCTTCGATCACTGCCTCGGCATATGCAAAGCAGGCTTTTACATCTTCCTCCGTGAGATGAGGGTATGCCTCAAAAATGGTTTGCATGTCTAGGTCTTGGCTTAACCGCTTGAGTACCAATTCCACAGAAATACGTGTCCCTCTGATAACTGGCTTTCCTGCCAGTATCTTTGGATCAACAATAATTCTTTGTATATAGTGTTGTGTGTTCATATTTATGCTTTCTGTACTATGCCATATTCCTAATTTCTGCAGGTCTTGGAGCAAATTCACCTGACTTTCCACTATAATCAACAAGGTTATCGGCACTCACGACGATCTACAAGAATGTAGATATGATAGCACAATTGACCAAGGAAAGCAATGGCTTGACACGATGGCACGATGGCAAATGAACTTACTCCGGTGTTGCTTCGGCACGACATATTTTGCTATCATCAAAGAGGCGAATCATGCTTAT
>Ga0193729_1001259_pt1 | contig 13024 bp, 14 predicted proteins | sample U1c2metaG_FD_143036 | JGI IMG/M metagenome (GOLD analysis project Ga0193729, IMG submission 143036) | Soil microbial communities from a riparian zone of the East river system, Colorado, United States - U1c2 | ecosystem: Environmental > Terrestrial > Soil > Riparian zone | place: USA: East River... | reverse complement strand
GTTCGGGCTGTGGCTCAGCTTGGTAGAGCGCCTGGTTCGGGACCAGGAGGCCGTGGGTTCAAATCCCACCAGCCCGATAATCTTTGTGTGAAGCGGCGACGCGCTTAGGCTCTTCCCACATTTCTTTCTGATGTGAACGAAGCAATTTTCACAACCATCGCGATCACGGGATTCACGGTGGCTTTTTTTCACGCGGCGATCCCAACGCATTGGTTGCCATTTGTCCTGACGGCACGTGCGCAACGCTGGAATCATGCAAAGGCGCTGGGAATTACCGCGCTCGCCGGAAGCGGGCATGTCTTGTTCACCGCCGTGCTGGGCTTGCTCCTCACGTTATTCGGGTTCGCGTTGCACGAAAAGATCGGAAACTGGTTTCCGCGAATCGCCGGTGGCGCACTGGTGCTTTTCGGCCTGTTTTACTTGTATCGGCAAACCATTGGTCACGTTCATGGGCATCGTCGTGCCTTTGGGGAAGACCCGCAGGTCCACGCCGCGCACCATCCGCGAGATGATAATCATGGCAATGCGTCACAACCGGCATTAATCCACGCGCCGTCACCAGTTTCCGATCGGATTGCGATCACAAGTCTGTTCGCACTGCTGACTTTCTCACCGTGCGAAAGCTTCGTCCCGTTTTATGTCTATGGAATTCGCTACGGCTGGATAGGGTTCGCGCTGCTAACCGCGATTCTTTCGGTCGCGACGGTTGCCGGGATGATCGTATTTACATGGCTCACTTTGGTTGGAATGCGTCGGATCAATCTTCGCCTGCTCGAAAAATATGAACTCGGACTGATGGGTGCGCTGCTCTGCGCAGTTGGCGTCTTGATCATTCTGTTCGAGAAATAGGCAGTGTAGCCACTTTGCCTCTACATTTACTGGTGGGGCGAGACTCTGTCGAGCCGACGAATGGCTACCAAAGCAGGTAGTTCAATACCCCCTGATAGTTCCACTCTTCAGCGTCCTTAACCAGACCTGCTCGCACAGGATTGGCTCGGACATATTCCCATTTTTGATGATAATTTTCATCGCGCCGCAACCGATGATGGAAACCGCGCGATTGAAATCGAAGCGCCGTTGGGCCGCATCGACGCCGGAATTGCCGCTTCCAGAAAACGATCCACTGCTCAATCGTAATTTCTTCGTTCTTCGGCGCGCAGAAAAGATGGATGTGATCGGGCATGATCACGTATGCGCCGACCAACCATGCGTTAGCCTCAGTCCAAGCTTTCACCAGAGCGTCATGATAGGATTCCTGTGCAAGGGTTGATGCTCGATGCAGAGTGCAGACGGTGAGAAAGACGATCGTGGGACGATCGCGAGAAATCAGGACACCGGTAGCCGGGTTACGCCGGCCTGAGTCATGCCAAATGTTAATCTGCGGCACGCGCTGACAATTGTTTCACCCCAAATCTGGCTCGTCGAGAGAAATCGTCGGCTCGACAGAGTCTCGCCCCACCGGCGTCGTGTTGCTCCCATCCTTTTCCATATATAATTAGCGCGGATCGTTCCGAGGGCTGAACACCACGACGGAGCTGATCCCGCAACTGCGAGATCAGCCTAGCTTGGGAGATTAGCAATCGATAGAAGGCAAATCATGAAGGAAGAAAAGAAATCAGAGTCCGACGCAAACGTCACCCCCGCTCAAGAAATTCTGCAAAAGCTCTGGGAGGAACATGTGCGACACGAGTTCGCAACCCACAACACCGAGGACACGCTCGCCACGATGGTCGAGGGTGCGTACGTTAACCACATCCCAGTGCTGACCGGAGGTGTCGGCAAGGATGAGCTGCGAGAGTTTTACTCGAAACGTTTCATTCCCCAGATGCCTCCCGATACGGAAATGACCCCCATCTCGCGAACCATCGGCAACGACCAGCTGGTCGATGAAATGGTATTCAAGTTCACTCATACGATCCGGATGGACTGGATGCTGCCGGGCATCGCTCCTACGGGGAAGCGGGTTGAAGTTCCACTCGTTGCGATCGTTCGATTCAGAGAAGGCAAGCTATCCCATGAGCACATTTACTGGGACCAGGCTTCCGTGCTGGTCCAACTTGGATTGCTCGATGCCGCTACCCTGCCAGTTGCCGGCGTTGAAAGTGCGTGCAAGGCCCTCGACCCCAGCCTTCCCTCGAACGAACTGATGCGGCGTGCCGACCGAGGTAAGTGATCTAAATTTAAATTGTGACGCAGGTAGGGACGGCTCTCCGAGCCGTCCGACCTGTCCAAAATAGAGCAGCGACCTTCGCGCCGTAAGTTCCCCGGGGCGAGCGAAGGCGCGTCGTTAATAAAAAGAGAAAGCGCCGAGAGGATTTTCACCTCTCGGCGCTGTTCTTTAACTTATCTCTTTTCTAGTGTGTCGAGTCGTAGGCGCCGCCGCTATCTATCGCGATGTCGGTCTTCTTGTCGTGCGGCACCATCACTTTGATCGTCGCCGTTGGACTGTTACCCAATGCGATGGTCTCAGGGTCAGACGCAGTGAAGGTGATCCTGTAGACTCGGCCGTCACCCTTGCCCGAGCGTTCAGCTCGTAGCTGCACCGAGTCGTGGCTGGCGGAGATGAATGTCTTTTTCATCAGATAGCCATTTGCGCCCGCGGCCCCTCCTCCTGTCATTTTAGTTCGGCGCTTGAGACAAGCGCCTCTTACAAGTTGCTTTGCAAATCAACAAACATCTGTCTCAATCTGTGGCTGACCTCATCCTTTCCCGTTAATGAATTTTTCCATTCCAATTGTCAGCGCCCTGATCGGCGCAGTGGTTTTATTCTTCGGACGCAAGTTATTCTGGTTGTGCGTGGCCGCCATCGGATTCGCAGCGGGAGTCGAGCTTGCACCGCATCTGGTCCACGAACCATCCGCGCTCCTGTCGCTGACGATTGCGCTGCTGCTGGGCATCATTGGCGCATTGCTCGCCGTGTTCCTGCAAAAAATTGCCATCGGAGTGCTCGGCTTTCTCGCCGGCGGCAAACTCGCGGGGGCAATCGCCGCGGCATTTTTCGTTCATTACGCGCAGCACTCGACGATCATCTTTGTGGTTGGCGGAATTATTGGCGCCGTTCTTCTGCTCGCCTTATTTGATTGGGCCCTGATCGTCGTCTCCTCTCTCATCGGCGCGCACTTGATCCAAAGCGCGATTGTCCTTCCGGCATCGGGATCGACAATTGTGTTTATTGGCCTTGCCGTGATTGGCATCCTCGTGCAAGCGGCGTCTCTGCGCGGGAGCCGTGCGATCACTTAGTTGACCAACATTACAATCCTGTGCCGTAAATTTTTGCTGACAAATTGAGCTTTGACACCAAGAATCCGCTCCATGAGTTCACAAACAACTGGATTACGCGTTGCCAGCGTAATTTTCGCGCTTTTTGCGCTCGGTCACATAGCGCGATTAATAAAACATGCCCCAGTGACGGTTGGGAGCCATCATATATCCATGGGGGTGAGCGTGGCGGCGCTTATCATTGCCGCCGGATTAAGTATCTGGATGTGGCGACTCGCCTCCAAGACGTAAGCAAGAAATAAATCGTCCGCGGAAGTGGTCATCAAGGGATTGCAGCGAGCCAATCCGCTGGGACATCTACAAACGATCGGTCAAGCTCGGCGAGCGAGGCGCAGCCGAGGAGCTTAAGGGTCCGAATGAGATCGATGCGCAGGATCTCGATGGCTCGCTCGACACCAGCGCCGCCGGCGGCGCCAAGTCCGTAGGCATACGCGCGGCCTACCAGCACAGCCCGCGCGCCGAGACACAGCGCTTTTGCGACGTCGCTGCCTCGCCGGATTCCACCATCCAAAAGCACTTCGATGCGATCCCCTACGCTGGCCAAAACTTCTGGCAGCACCCGTAACGTCGGTGCGACTCCGTCAAGCTGCCGGCCACCGTGATTCGACACCACCAGTGCGTCCGCCCCCACGTCCACTGCACGACGGGCATCCTCTCCGGTGTGAACGCCTTTGATAACGATGGGGCCCTTCCAGGCTTCGCGAATCCAACCGAGATCGTGCCAGCTCACCATCGCCTGTTCAAGAGCGGTGGCGACATCGACGTACAGCATCGGTCCCTTTCCAGGTATGACGACGTTGGGAAACTTCATCAGCCCGCCATCAGCGAGGAAGCTCGCCAGCCAGCGCGGTTTTAGTAGAAGCTGACTTACAAAAGGCAACATCAAACCAAATTTGCGGCTTAGGAGCTCCTTGACGCCGTTTCGGAGGTCGCGTTCTCGTAGGCCGGCCACTGGCGTATCGATTGTGACGACAAGTGCGGAAAACCCGGCGGCTCGCGCGCGTTCGATAGCCGAAAGCGTGCAGTCACGACCTCCGATCAGATAGAGTTGATACCAGCGGGGGCCCTTCGACGCGGCAGCCACATCCTCCAGAGCGCAGCCCGAGAGAGTTGAGAGTGCGTATATGATTCCGGCCCTGTCAGCAGCACGCGCCGCGACTTCCTCACCCAGCGGATAAAAGAGCCGGCTACTGCCGACCGGCGCAAGAATGAGCGGCATGGAGAGAGCTGTGCCAAGCACCGTCGTGCGCAGATCGCACGTCGATGTCGCGACGGCGCAACGCGGCCGGAATGTCACGTCTTCAAACGCGCGGCAATTTGCGCGCAAAGTCAGTTCGGCCTCCGCGCCGCCGTCGATGTAATCGAATACCACACGGGGAAGTCGCCGTTTGGCGACACGCCGCAGATCTTCAATATTGATCACGCGCGGCGGTTGAACGCGCTCGTGCATCATGTGCCTGTAATGGACATCACTGAGGACGAAAGTCAGTGGCGAAAATGACGGATGCCGGTGAAAATCATCGCCATGTTGCGCTCATTGGCAGCAGCAATTACTTCTTCATCGCGAACCGAGCCGCCCGGCTGAATGGCGCATGTCGCACCGGCATCAGCGGCTGCGATCAATCCGTCTGGAAACGGGAAAAACGCGTCGCTTGCGACGGCGCTGCCTTTGAGCGAGAGCCCGGCTGCTTCTGCTTTCCAAACTGCAATCCGCGACGCATCGACACGCGACATCTGTCCGGCGCCAATCCCGAGCGTACGATCAGCCTTGGCATAAACGATCGCATTGGATTTCACGTGCTTGACCACACGCCATCCGAATAGCATTGCGTTCAGCTCGGTCTTTGTCGGTCGCCTTTTCGTCACCACGTTTTGCGGCACTTGATTTGCAGTGTCCGGATCTTGGACCAGCACGCCGCCGCAAACTGAGCGAACATCGATTGTCGATCTTGCTTCGATTGCTGAAGTGATCAGCCGGATGAGACGCAGATTCTTTTTCTTCTGTAAAATGCTGCGCGCCTCCGCGGCAAAATCTGGCGCAATGATCACCTCGCTGAAAATTTCGACGATTGCCTTGGCCAGTGGCTCGTCGACCGGACGGTTACAAATAATGATCCCGCCGAAGGGCGCTTGTTTGTCAGTCGCAAACGCCTTGTCCCATGCCTTGCGAAGATCGACATCGGAACCGACGCCGCACGGATTTGTATGCTTGAGAATCGCGACGGTTGGTTGTTCGAATTCGCCGATCAGGTTCGTCGCTGCGCTAATATCGAGAATGTTATTAAAAGAAAGCTCTTTGCCGTGAAGTTTTTCAAAATATTTGTCAAAATCGCCGTAAAGCGCGGCGGTTTGATGCGGATTTTCTCCGTAACGAAGACGCGCAACCAGCGGCAGAGAGAGCGAAAACGACGCATCGGTCGCTTGCTTTGTATTCAAGAAACTGCCGATGGCTCGATCGTATGCTGAAGTTTTTATGAACGCTTTAATGGCAAGGCGTTCGCGCAACTTCAGAGTGGTCTCGCCATTGTTGTCTCGCATATTTTCAAGCACCACTTCGTAATCGGCCGGATCGACAACGACCGTAACCGATTCGTAATTCTTTGCGGCGCTGCGGATCATCGACGGCCCACCGATGTCGATGTTTTCGATCGCTTCCGAAAGTGTTACGTCCGGTCTAACAATGGTCGCCTCGAAGGGGTAAAGATTGACCACGACAAGGTCGATCGGCTCGAATCCGCACTCGCGCGCTTCGGCTTCATGTTTCGGATTGCCACGCTTGTAGAGAAGTCCGCCGTGCACGCGCGGATGCAGAGTTTTTACGCGCCCTTCCAGTACCTCGGGAAATGCGGTGAAACTGGAAATCTCACGCACGGGAATTTTTTCCTTTCGCAGCAACTCGGCGGTGCCGCCAGTGGAAATAACGTCGATACCTTGTCGCTCAAGCGCGCGCGCGAATGACGCGATGCCGGTCTTATCGGAAACCGAAATGAGAGCACGGGCGATTTTCACTAGAGAGTTAAAATGTTACAAAAGTTACAAGGTTACAACGGCGTAACGATGTAACATTTTTAACGCTTCAACGTCACAAAAGTCACCGATCAAGAATGACGTTTTTCGCTGCGGGATAAAGCACCGGGCAGCAACCGATCGTTTCGCAAAACGCCTTGCTGAAATGACTGAGACTGGAATACCCCACCTCCGTCGCAGCTTCGGTCACATTGTAGCGGCCCGTGCGCAACAGCTCCGCCGCACGCTCCATCCTCAAATTGCGCAAATATTGTGGAATGGTGAGGCCGACCTCGCGCGAAAAAATACGGCTGAGATAAAACGGGCTGCAACCGACTTCGTGACCCAGCATTTCGAGCGTTGGCGGATTTGCCAGATCACGCTTTAGCAGTTCCTTGGTTCGCTCGACCCGCTCACGCGCCACCCGTTTTTGACGCATGCAGAAAAATTCAGGATCCTTGGGCGCAAAAAGAAAATGCGCCATCAACTCAAGCGCTTTGCTTTGATACCAGAGAATCTGCGCCGCTTTTGCGACCGGCGGTTCGGCCAGACTCGCAACCACACTGCGTTGTTGGATCGACATCGGTCGCGCCGGCGCGACCACGCTCTCATCTTTTCCGCCGAAGATCACCCGACGAATCTCCGGTTCCAGATCGGCTTCGTTCTGCACGAATTGCTTTTGCAAATGATTTCTCGAAAATTCGAGGGTCACGAATTGGTGATGATCATGTGCGTGACGCGATGCCGGCAGGGGCTCATCCGCAACCGCATAATAACCGGACTTGCCCGGGATATAATCGCTCCGAGCCTGACCTTCTGCTCCTACCGCTCCGCGGCCGTCGAGATTTAAACAAAACTCCAGGCTACGCGGGTGAAAACTGCGGCCCCAGTCAAGTGGGCGTTCCGTTTGAAAATCATGCCACTCGATACTTACCCCAAGCCGATTGAAATCTCCGTAAAGTTGACGCCATCCGGGGGCGAGACCTTTCCAAGCGCCTTGTTCGGCATGCACCGCGTCATTCGAGAGCATCGCGTATAATTTACCGGTGCGACTGTGCGGAATGCAAGGAAGGTTTAATTTCTTCCAGCGCTGCGCGGTCCCACTTCCCGAGTTTTGATGCGGCGTCATACGTGCTCTGCGCAAAATCGAGCAGAACATCATCCGGCGAATCGGCTGCGCGCACTGCATCATAAGGCAAAATGAATTCGCGCAGCTGCGCGTTGTAAGATGCAGCGTCCGGTTGCACTTTTGCCTGTGGGAACCCCGCCGGCTCCGGATATGCGTACGAATAAAATACCGGCATCGGCACCGGCCCGCCCCCAGGCCAAAAGCCGAGACTGCTCACTTCCTGCGAATAAGCTTCGCGCGTGATCGTATCTGGAAGATGCGGAACGCCGCCGGGATGGGGCGGGGCCACACGACCCGAGAAACGCGTGACTGCGAGATCAAAACTTCCCCAGAAAAAATGCACCGGGCTGCATTTTCCGCAGAAACGCGAGCGAAAATCCTTAAACACGCGATCGACCTGCACGAGGACACGCCAGAATCGGTTCGCGTAATTGCGATCGTATGAGCGGTGTGTTTCATCGCGCTCGAACGGAATCGCATCCTGGATTTCGTTCGGCGTGGTGTTGATGGTCACTGGCAGCTCAAGTGCAGCCAGCGCGTTCATCACCTCATGGTAAAATGTGGCCACGGATTGCGGACGCAACTCTAAGACGCGCACCGCGCCGTCGCTTTTTACGATGCGCAGCTCGTGATCGATAAAATCGAAATTGATCTCGAAGGTGTAAAGCCCGTGCGGAATCGGCGAAGTGCTTAGGCCGCGCGAAGTGACATAGAGAGTGACGTGCCACGAGTGATTAATCCAAGGGGTTTGCGTGAGGCGGATCTTGCCGATGATTTGTGTCCACATGTGCAGCGTTGCCGCCGTTTCCTCCCACTCCGCAAAAGGCAAAGGTGGCCAAAACTTCTCGCGTTCCTCGTTGGTAATCTTCATTAGCAATGTCGCTTGGTGCGTCGGCTTCCGCCGCTAGAAGTCATCTCACAAATACCGCATTGCGCCAAATGTAGAAAAAAGGACGCCACAGAGGGCGTCCCTCCATGTCAACACAATCACCGCCAACGCCCCTGTCCTTTACTCCCGATTAATGAAATCGGTAAACGAGTGTCGAACTCTTTCGAACATGCGCTGCGCTTCATCCTGCGCCCGATGAAAAGCTCCTCTAATCCGCGCTTCGGCCGTACTAATGATCCCGCCTTTACCTTCATCGCGGTCGGTCTCCACCTCCTCCATGCTCGCACCGGCAAACATTCCTTCCGTGCGCCTGACCGTACCGCGACTCGCGCCGATGTAAATCGTGCCGACCGGACGCGACGACTTATTTGTGAGTGTGACGATCCACACAGGCTCGCCGCGTTCATCCGTGCGCAGGGTGTAACTGGCGGTGGAAAAACCCGTGTGCGACTTTTCAGCCGTATGACTTGCCACCGCATACGCGCCGCTGGAATCGAGATTTAAGCGCGCGGTGTTAATCGTTGCCCCTTCAGTAGAACCGGCGATTGAGCGCGAGGGTGTGCGTGCGGAACCAATGCGTCCATCAGCAACCTCAACTTCACGCACACGACCCGGCGCGCGCGGGTCCTCCAGCATGATTTTCCACTTCTCTGGCTGGGGATTGCCTTCGACACCGGTAATCGATACAACATGATTGAGAGCCCCACGGCCGAATTGCGTGCCGACCACGCGCAAAGCTTCATAAGCGGTGGGTTGCTCTTCCGCCAAGGCCAGCGTCGGCGCGACGAAAAGCAAGAACGCGGCGAACGATTTCCACATGGCGAAATTGAACAGCGGTTTCGTCTACTGTCCACGCGTTTTCAACAAGAGCGGTTGTCGATCTTGCAAACGTTCTCTAGGTTCCGACTTGAATGAGTAGCAGCTTTGTTCAGTTTGCTTATGAGTCGATGAAGAAAAAGACCGTCGAGTTCAGCAGCCACACCGGCAACCTTGCTCTGATGCGCAACTGCGTTCGCGAATTTCTAGATGGCTATTCGTTTTCAGAAAAAGAGCGGCTCCTCATGGTGCTCGGCGTGGACGAAGCATGCACGAACATTATTCGCTACGCTTACCGGTTACGTGACGATCAACTAATCGCATTGTCTCTGGAAGGATCGCGCACATGCGTGCGCATGCGTTTGCGCGATTATGGTGAACAGGTCAGGCCGCACGAAATGAAGGGCCGCTCCCACGATATGATCAAGCCGGGCGGCCTGGGTTTGTATCTCATTCGCAACGCCTTTGACGAAATCGATTACGTGCTCAAGCGCTGCGGCACCGAACTCGTGTTGACCAAGAATCTGGAATGAGATCATAGCGGGCCGCGATGGCATTCCCCGCGGCAGATTTCTTAAATTTACTGGGCCAGCAGTTCAACAAGCTGATTTGAATCGGTTACGGCAATCGGCCGCCACGCGATGAAGCGCTGTAGCCACGGCCCTATGGGCCGTCAATGCGAACGAACTGTTTACGAGTGGTCGAAACCGCCACAGAGCGGTGGCCGCAATGAAGGCTGATTGCAAAATAGTGTAGAGGCGGCTGTCTCAGCCGCAGAACCCAACAGATTGCGCGTGAGGACACGCGCCACTACACCTTCTGAACTTTACTGATTATTGAGAGCCGTTTGCGGCGCAGGTCTGCGCAATTCGAGTTCTGCGCTCACTTTCTGAATCTGCGATGCCTGCTCTTTCATGCTTGCAGTGAGGACCTTAATCCCGTCCTTCAGCTGTGTGATGGTCATTTCTTGTTCCTGCATTTTGCTGTGCGCTTTCAAAAATTCATTCAATAACATCGCGTTCACCGCGTCATAGCGCACGGTGTAGATCTCGCCATCGTCGTCGCGCACGACCAGATCCGGGTTCACCTTGGCTACTTCCTCGGCGATCAAACCAAACTGCGGCGTCCCTGTGTTGTCGCTCTTGTAGTGAAACGTGACCGGCTTGAGCCCCAGGATGGCTTCGCTGGTCTGACCCATCGGTTTAATCTCGCTCTTGAAGCGGCGCGACGAGCTGACGGTGCCCAGCTGGCCCGCGGAATCTATCACCATTGGTACGGCATTCGCATTTACGGTTGTAACGCTACGAATCCCGGCCATAAATGTTTTCGTTTGGCTCCCAACCGTGCCGATGCGAATGGTGCTGGTCTCAGCAGCAAGACCAAGGTTGCCGATATCGATGTTGTTGCTGCCAGTGGTCAGATTGCTGCCCGCATTGGAGCCCAACCCGACGTTAGTTGAGCCGGTGTTATTCAGGAGCGCATTGACACCGTTGGCCGTGTTGTTGCTGCCGGTGGCGTTGCCAGAGAGCGCTTGATAACCGGTGGCCGTGTTGTTGATGCCGGACACGCCGTTAATGGTGGTGTTGCTAAAGAGCGCGTAAGAACCGGTGGCCGTGTTCTTGCCGCCGGCGATGTTGGAATAGAGTGCATCAAGACCGTTGGCCGTGTTGTAGCTGGCGCTTGTGTTGCTATAAAGCGCGTAGGAACCGTTGGCGGCGTTGTACTTGCCGCTTGTGTTGGAATAGAGTGCATCATAACCGTTAGCCGTGTTGTAGTAGCCGGTGGTATTGCTAAGGAGCGTATCAAAACCGTTGGCCGTGTTGTTGTAGCCCGTAGTGTTGAACACAAGCGCATCAAAACCGTTGGCTGTGTTGTTGTAGCCGGTGGTGTTGTGGTAGAGCGCACCAACGCCGTTGGCTGTGTTGAAGCTGCCGGTTGTGTTGTAATAGAGCGCATCAAAACCGTCGGCCGTATTGTGGTGGCCGGATACGCCGTTAATGATGGTGTTGCTAAAGAGCGCTTGAGAACCATTGGCTGTGTTGTAGCTGCCGGCTGAGTTGTGAAAAAGCGCTTCAAAACCATTGGCCGTGTTGTCTTGACCGGTTACGTTGGAAGCGAGCGCACCAGCACCGTTGGCCGTGTTGTCAATGCCGGTCGTGTTGCTATCAAGCGCTGAAAAACCGTCGGCCGTGTTACCGGAGCCGGTTGTGAGGCTGGAAAGCGCATTATCGCCCTCGGCCGTGTTGTAGTTTGGATAGCCTCCATCCGGCGCCGGGAGAACCGCTCGCGCTGTGGTCGAAAACGTAAACCACGCGAGGGCGACCGCCGCAAAGGCAGGATAAATAAATTTCGTTGTTGTTTTCATATGTTTCTTTCCTTTCATTATTCTCCTCCGAGATTTGCCGGCCCAAGCTCTCGAAATCTTCCGAGGGAATCGGAAAATCTTAGTTCGGTCCGTTGTCAGATTGAAAATAATAAGGTCTCGTAGGCCTGCTGTCTATCGGGAAGAGCCCTGATTTTTTGGCCTAACGAATCCCCGATTGACGTATCAGGATTTTGCCCTGGACGCTCAGCTGCACCTAACGATTCTCGAGCGCCGCGATGCAACGCTTCGGCATCAGGGTAGTCGAGTCTCACTTTGATATGTTCGCGGTGTGTCTCGACTGTTTTGCGGCTGATGCCGAGCTCTCGCGCGATCTGACCAGCGCCGCGATCAGTGCGAACTCGCATTATTTGCCGGGAGTTGGCGATTCATCAGTCTCTTTGGCGCGGTGCTGTTCGGATTGCATAGATAAGGAGGCGATTCGCTCAGTCTTATAGCGGAAGCCGTGCCGGCCGCTTGTAGCCCCTGTCGCTGGTCCCGAACAGAGCGAGGGAGGATTAATTATGGGTAAAGGTAGCCGCCTCGGTGATGGGCCCGTTCATCGTGATGTTAACCGGGTTAGTCGTTCCAGAGAAGGAGCCCGTGCCGCTGCCAGTCCAATTGCTGAAACTATAACCGGTGGATGGCGTTGCGCTAATGGAGACAGTGCTGCCACTTGTTTTCCATCCGCTCCCGGGACTTACATGGCCGCCTGTCCCAGCGCTCATAGTCAGGTAATATTGGGTGCCGAATTTCGCCGTGTAGGTCGTCGTCTTCGTTGGGGCAACGGTATGTGAGATGGCCCCGCCATCACTCCAGCTACTAAAGTAGTAGCGAACACCTGGGTCGCCGCTCTGCGGCGTAGTGGTCGCAATGGTATGAGTCGAACCCGTCACCCACTCAAATACTTGGGTGGCACTGTAACTGGTGCCATCAACGCTAAACGTACGACCGGCGGGAGTTGTTTGCACCGTCACGTGAACTGTTGGAGGCAGCTGAAAGGCAGCGGTCTCGGTGATCGGCCCGTTCATGGTGATGTTAACCGAATTAGTCGTTCCAGAGAAGGAGCCCGAGCCGCTGCCAGTCCAATGGTTGAAACTATAACCGTTGGATGGCGTTGCACTGATGGAGACACTCGTCCCAGCGGTTCTCCAACTGCTCAAAGGACTGACCGTGCCGCCTGTCCCGGCGCTCATCGTCAGGTAATATTGGGTGCCGAATTTCGCCGTGTAGGTCGTCTTCGTGGTTGGGGCGACAATGTGTGAGATGGCCCCGGCGTCACTCCAGCTACTAAAGTAGTAGCGAACCCCTGTGGCGCCGCTCTGGGGCGAAGTGGTCGCAATGGTATGAGACGAACCCGTCGCCCACGAAAATGTTTGGGCGGCGCTGTAACTGGTGCCATCGACGCTGAAGGCGAGACCGGCGAGACCCGTTTGGACAGTCACCACAACCGTTGGAAACGCATTCCGCACGGATTCCGTGATGCTTTCCGAGCCGTTGAAGTAGCCGCTGCGATAATAACCGCGAGCGCGGATGTAGAAGT
>Ga0193729_1001258_pt1 | contig 13026 bp, 13 predicted proteins | sample U1c2metaG_FD_143036 | JGI IMG/M metagenome (GOLD analysis project Ga0193729, IMG submission 143036) | Soil microbial communities from a riparian zone of the East river system, Colorado, United States - U1c2 | ecosystem: Environmental > Terrestrial > Soil > Riparian zone | place: USA: East River... | reverse complement strand
GAGGAGACATGGACAACACCGCCCAGACGAAACTGTTCGACGCCTTGCGCGCCGTCGACACGCCGACGATCTGCAACGCACTGGAAGAGGCGCGCGGCTTTCGCACCGCCGCGGGCTTCACCACCCAGCACATGCATCCGACCGAGCCCGATGCGCCGCCGATGGTGGGCTTTGCCCGCACCGGCATCATCCGCGCCGCCCAGCCCGCGGTCGGCTCGGCCGCGGAGAAGAAGGCGAGGCGGGTCGGCTGGTACGAATACGTGGTGAGCGGCGAGGGCCCGACGGTGGCGGTCATCCAGGATCTCGATTCCAATCCCGGCACCGGCGCCATGTGGGGCGAGGTCAACAGCACCGTGCATCGCGGGCTGGGCGTGCTGGGCTGCGTCACCAACGGCTCGGTGCGCGACCTCACCGTGCTCGCCAAGGGTTTCCCGATCCTGGCCGGCAAGGTCGGGCCCAGCCATGCCCATGTCCATGTCGAGGGTTGGGCCATGCCGGTCGATATCTTCGGCATGACCGTCGTGCACGGGGATTTGATCCATGCCGACCGTCACGGGGCGGTGGTGATCCCGCACGAGCTGGCCGCCAAGCTGCCGGCGGCGATCGATCTTCTGGCGCGCAAGGAAAAGGTCATCCTCGACGCGGCCAAGAAGAAGGGTTTCGGGATCGAGGTCCTGCGCCAGGCCTTCGCGGCCTCCGAGGACATCCACTAAGGCAGAGAACGCGCCTTCAGTGCAGGGCGCGGTCGCGCGATACGTAATGACCGCGCTTCAACTCCTTGAAGAAATGCGGAACCTGCGGATGGGACACCGGCTTGCCGGTCTCGTCGGGCAGCAGGTTCTGCTCCGAGACATAGGCGACGTAGGTGGTCTGCGCGTTCTCGGCCAGCAGGTGATAGAACGGCTGGTCGCGGCGCGGGCGCACCTCTTCGGGGATCGACGCCAGCCATTCCTCGGTATTCGCAAACACCGGGTCGACGTCGAAGATGACGCCGCGAAATGGATAGATGCGATGCTTCACCACCTGCCCGATGGCGAACTTGGCTTCGCGCATTGGCGGCTGAACGATCGCAGACCGGGCAACTTGGTTTTTGAGTTCCATGACGGAAGTATTGCTCCGAACAAGGCAGCAGGCAACGCGCACGACCGGCGAATTCACGGGTAGTCTGCAAGAATACGCCAAAATCCGCCCGTTGGATGCATACGCAAGAACGCGGCCACAATTACGGCGGTCTGAACATGCGTCCAGCGTCGGTTGACGCGAGCGGCGGCACGTGGACTCTGCATCCCAAGGGCTACTGGGGAAACATGCCTTTGGGCGATGGTCTGAAAGTCCGGTTCTGGGGCGTGCGAGGTTCGATTTCGTGCTCCGGTGCCGAATATACGCGCTATGGCGGCAACACCTCCTGCCTGGAGGTCACTGCCGGCGGCCGTCGACTCATTTTCGACGCAGGCACCGGTATTCGGCCTCTCGGCGTCGATCTCGCGCGTCAGACGCCGATCGATATCGACATCTATTTCACCCACACCCACCTCGACCACATCTCGGGCCTCACCTTCTTCTCGCCGCTGTTCGGCAAGGGCAATGCGGTGCGCCTGTGGGCGGGCCACCTCGAACCGCCCTATACGCTGAAGAACGTCGTCAGCAACCTGATGAAGGCACCCCTCTATCCGGTGTCGCTGGAAGTCTTCCAGGCGCGGGTCGAGTTCAAGGAGTTCAAGAGCGGTCAGCAGCTCGCCTGCGGCGAGATGGCGATGCGCACGGCGCCGCTCAACCATCCCAACGGCGCCACCGGCTATCGCGTCGAATTCGGCGGCAAGTCGATCTGCTACATCACCGACACCGAGCATCGTGGCGACGGCCCCGACAAGGCCATCGTCGAGCTGTGCCGCGACGCCGACGTGATGATCTACGATTCGAGCTACACCGACGACGAGTACGCCCGCTACCGCGGCTGGGGCCACTCGACCTGGCAGGAGGGCGTGCGGATCGCCAACGCCGCCCAGGTCGGCACGCTCGCCATCTTTCATCACGATCCGAGCCACGACGACGCCTTCATGGACGTGGTGGCGCGCGAGGCGGCGATGGCGCGTCCCGGTACCGCGCCGAACGGCCTGCCGCGCGTGATCGTCGCCCACGAAGGGTTGACGATCAGTCCGTGAGGGCAATCTGATGAGCGTGATCTGATGAGCGCGGGTCGATGAGTGCAACCTCGAGCTTGCGCGGCCGCTGGCGGCGGCTGGCGCTTGGATTGCCGACGGTGCTCGGGCTGAAGCCGCGCGGCTGGTTCATCCCGCACCGCTATGCGCCGCTCCTGCCGCCGCCCGGCGCGCAGCCGCCCTATCCGGCGATCGAGCGCCTGTTCGAGAAGAGCGCCGCAACGTTCATCGGCGTCCTCGACGCCGTCGACGCCCACGCCGCCCAGCTCGAAGGCTGCAAGAACCTGTTCGATCAGTCGTGGTTTCCGTCGCTCGACGCCGCCGTCGCCTACGCCCTGGTGCGCGAGCGCAAGCCGCAGCGCATCATCGAGGTCGGCTCGGGCCACTCGACCCGCGTGCTGTCGCGTGCGCTGGGCGGCGTCGGCGAGATCGTGGCCATCGATCCGGCGCCGCGCGCCGACATCATCGATCTGCCGGGCGTGCGCGTCGTACCGTCGACCCTGCAGGCCGCGCCGCTCGAGCTGTTCGACGGGTTGCGGTCCGGCGATGCGCTGTTCATCGATTCCAGCCACATCCTGATGCCGGGCAGCGACGTCGACATCCTGCTGAACCGCGTCCTGCCGATGCTGCCGGCCGGCGTCCTGATCCACATCCACGACATCTTCCTGCCCTTCGACTATCCGGCGATCTGGGGCTGGCGGGCCTACAACGAGCAGCAGGGCGTGGTGCCGCTGCTCGCGTCGGAAGCCTATCGGCCGCTGTTCTCCAGCGCCTGGGCGGAGCGGCGCCTGGGCGCACGTCTCGAGACCTCGGTGGTGGCGCGCCTGCCCCGACCGCCCGACGCGATCGCCGCCAGCCTGTGGCTGGAAAAACGTTGATGTTCGCCCGCCTGCGCGACTGGCTGTTCGGCGGCGCAACAGAGAACCTGCCAGAGCGCGTGCGCGAGGCCATTCGCCAGCAACAGGATCGCAGCGAGATCATCATCGGCTGGGCCGAGCTGCTGCTGGTCGGCCTGCTCGCCGTCGCCTACGAGACCACGACCATGGCGGCCGGGGTGGTGCAGGAGGATTATTCGTTCGACACCGAGGTCTTCATTATCTACGGCGTGTTCGCGGTGATGCGCCTCGTCCTTGCCTACCGCCGGCTCCTGCCGGAGTGGCTGCTCTACGTATCGATCGTGGCCGACACCGCCCTGCTGATGGGGCTGATCTATTTCATCCATTACAAGTACGCCCAGCCAGCCGTCTCCTATCTGAAGGCGCCGGCCCTTCTCTACGTCTTCCTGCTGATAGCGCTGCGCGCGCTCCGCTTCGAGGCGCGCTTCGTGATCGTCACCGGCCTTGCGGCGGCGGCGGGATGGATCGCGCTGATCCTCTATGCGCTGAGCGGCCGCGGCGGGCCGCCCAACATCACCGACGATTTCGTCGAGTACTTGACCTCGAACGCGTTCCTGATCCAGGCCGAAACCGAAAAGGTTCTCGCCATCCTGCTGACCACCGTCGTGCTGGCGATCGCCATCGCGCGGGCGCGCAATCTCCTGGTGCGCTCGGTCAGCGAAGGGGCGGCGGCGCGCGACCTGTCGCGCTTCTTCGACCCGGGTGTCGCGGCGCGCATCCGGGGCGCCGCGCTGTCGATCAAGCCGGGCGAAGGCGAGTTGCGCGACGTGGCGATCCTCACCGTCGACCTGCGCGGCTTCACGCGGCTGTCGACCGAGCTTCAGCCGGGCGATGTCATGAAGCTCCTGCAGGACTACCAGGGCCGCGTCTGTCCGCTGATCGTGAGCAACGGCGGCAGCATCGACAAATTCCTGGGCGACGGCATCCTGGCGTCGTTCGGCGCGGTGGCGCCCTCGCCGACCGTCGCCGCCGACGCTATGCGCGCGGCCGATGCGGTGATCGAGGCAGCCGATCGGTGGGCCGCCGAACGCCGCGCCGCCGGCCTGCCGCCGCTGTCGATCGGTCTGGCGGCGGCATCTGGTCGCGTCGTGTTCGGCGCCGTCGGCGACGGCGAGCGGCTGGAATTCACAGTAATCGGCGACGCGGTCAATTTCGCGGCGAAACTCGAAAAGCACAACAAGGACGAAAAGACCCGGGCCCTGGTCGATAGCGACACCTACGGCAAAGCCCAGCAACAAGGTTACGCCGCGCCCGCGGTGCGCGAGCGCCGGCCCGGGCGAAAAGTGGCGGGCGTCGCCGATTTGGTCGATATTGTGGTCCTGGCCTAGAATGTGCGGCGAGACGACGGACGGGCCTGCGGCCGTGCCGTTGCCTTGCCCTTTCCCCATTCGGGGCCTATGTAATTTGCGAGTGGGGAACGTGTTGGCGGAGCGCCATCGTGGGCAATAACTACGACATCATCCTCATCGGGCTGGTCGCGGTCTTTCTGATCCTGCGGCTGCGCTCCGTGCTCGGCAAGCGCACCGGCAACGAACGGCCGCCGGCGCGCGATCCGTTCACGCCACCCGCGCCGCCGACGGCGTCGCCGCGGCTAGGCGATGCTCCTTCCGCGGGCCCCTCCGGCAACGACAATGTCGTGCCGCTGCCGACCAGCAATGCACCGGCGCCCCGGCCTTCGCTTTCGACCACCGGCCCGGGCGGTATTCGCGCCACGGTCCTGCCGACCGCCACGGCCGGCGTCGCCGCCATTCGCGCAGCCGATCCGTCCTTTGAGCCGATCGGCTTCACGGCCGGCGCGCGAGCCGCTTTCACGACCATCGTCGAGGCGTTCGCCAAGGACGATACGGCGTCGCTGCGGCCGCTGCTCGACCCGCCGACCTATGCAAGCTTCGAGGCCGCCATCCGCGGCCGCGCCGAGCGCAAGGAAAAGGCCGAGACCACGCTGATCGGCTTCGAGGCGTCCGACGTCGCTGCCGCCAGCCTGCAGGGCAGCGAGGCGTCGGTCACCGTCCGCTTCGTCAGCGAGCAGATCAACGTTCTGCGCAATGCCGAAGGCCAGATCGTCGATGGCAATCCCAATGAAGTGCAGAAGGTCATCGATCTCTGGACGTTCCGTCGCGACACCAAGTCAAGCGACCCCAATTGGCTGCTGATAAAGACTGAAAGCGAAGGCTAAGGGGAGGCTCTTTCGAATATGCGCTGGACCGTCCTGTCCGGCGGCGCGGCTTGGATGGCGGCCGCCGGCCTTCTGGCTGCGTGTGCCGGCGTCGCGGGCGGGCCGACCGAACAGCGCGTGGCGATGGCGCCGATCTCGTTCAACGAGATTGCCGGATGGGGCGAAGACAAGCAGAGCGAGGCGCTGGCCGCTTTCCGCCGCTCCTGCCCCAAGCTGACCGCCGGGCCGGACAGCAAGATCACGACGGACGGCGGCACCAAGACCATCACGCCGGCGGAGTGGAAGCGGATTTGCGATTCGGCCGCTGCGGTGCGGACCAACGACGATCGCGCCGCCCGGGCCTTCTTCGAGGAGAATTTCCGGCCACTGATGGTCCAGGCGCCGGGCAAGTTCACCGGCTATTTCGAACCCGAGATGCGCGGCAGCCGCGTGCCGTCGCGCATTTTCACGGTGCCGGTCTATCGCCGCCCGGCCGATCTCACCGACAAGCCCTATTACACGCGCGCCGAGATCGAGCTGGGCGCGCTCAAGGGCAAGGGGCTGGAGATCGCCTGGGTGCAGGATCCGGTCGCTTTGTACGAGGTCCAGGTGCAGGGCAGCGGCCGCGTCCATCTCGCCGAAGGCGGCGTGCTCAGCCTCGGTTTCGACGGCTCCAACAACCGGCCTTATACGGCGATTGGCAGCGTGCTGGTCGAGATGGGCGTCATGCAGAAGGACGCCGTCACCTGGCCCGCGATCCGCGATTGGCTGAAGCGTAATCCGCAACAGGCGCGCGACGTGATGCGCAAGAACGAGCGCTATATCTTTTTCAAGGACACCAAGAGCCAGAGCGCCAGCGGCTCCGAGGGCGTGCCGCTGACCGCGCAGCGCAGCCTCGCGGTCGATGTCACGCTGACGCCCTACGGCACGCCGATCTGGATTGACACCGTGCGGCCGGTGGCGCGCAAGCCGGGCGTCACCGAGCCCTACCGCCGTCTCACGATCGCCCAGGACAGCGGCACCGCCATCCAGGGTCCGGCGCGCGGCGACGTGTTCTTCGGCAGCAACGCCCAGGCCGCTGACTGGGCCGGCCGCATGGTGGGCGAAGGCCGGGCCATCGTACTGGTGCCCAACAAAGGCTGATCAGCGGGCGGCCGATTAGCGGGCGGCCGGCGGTTCCTGATCGGTCGGAATACCGGCCGTATAGCGATACAGGGCGGCCAGGCGGTTGACGTAGGAAGCGTTGCTGCCCAACGCGATGGCGCTGGCCCCCTCGGTCGCCCGGATCGTCTGGTAATAGCCCCACGTGCCAGGACCGCGCTTGTCGAGGAAGATTACCGATTGCATGGCGCCGGGGTCGAAGGCGCTCAGGATGCCGATGCGGATCGGCGTCACGTTTTCGGTCGAGACGACAAGCCGGTCCGCCGTGCGTTCCAGCACAGTCATGCGATAGACGGTGCGTCCGTGACTCGCCTCGAAATAGATGAACGAGCTGCCGGGTGTGAGTTCGCTCGCGACCGGATCTGGTCGCCCTTTCCCATCGGGCCCGTCGAGTGCGCCCGCATCGGTGACGAGCGGCTGCCAGGACTGGTGGCTCACCGACCAGTAGCGGACCGATTTCAGTGCCGAGATGTGGGCGAGTCGCGCCGCCAGGTCGTCAACCGAGCCTGCAAACGGGAATTCGCCGGCAAGGGCGGCGGCCAGCTTGGTCCGGTTGGCTCCCCAGTGGAGGCAGGGCGCGGCTTGCCAGGCCGATCGGGTGAGCTCGGATGCGCTCCAGACGTCTGTCGCAGGGGGCCGGCCGGCCGGCGCGTAGGCCGGAACAGGCGGGCTCTCGCAGGGCGGGGTGAGCGTGGCGATTGCGCCGTCCGACATCTCCGGGGCGAGCAGCAGCACAATGAAGAGCAGGAGGCGCAGCACCTTTGGTAACGGGCTGGCCGGCCGCGGGTTGCGGCCAGCCAGCCTGGATCGTCACCTCTTGACGCGGAACGCCTTGATCGCCGTCTCCAGCCGCGCCCCGTACTCCGCGTCGGCCGCCCGGAAGTGGCCGAGCGCGCGGGCGATGATGTCGTCGCGGCTGACCTTGCCGAGATTTCCGGCGATGTTGGCGATCAGGCGGTCCTTCTCCTCCGGCTTCATCAGCCGATAGAGCGCGCCCGCCTGCACGAAGTCGCTGTCTTCCTTGTGCAGCACCGGCTTGTGGCTGCCGGTGAGCCCGTTCACCTCGACGCCGGCATAGATCGGCACGTTGGTCTCGGCCGGCCCGTCGAAGCTGTTGGGCTCGTAGTTCTTGGCCCGCTTGCCGTTGGCGTCGAAGCGCATGGCGCCGTCGCGGCCGTAATTGTGCACGCCCGCCTGGGTCCGCGGCCGGTTGACCGGGAGCTGGGTGTGGTTGATGCCCAGGCGATAGCGCTGGGTGTCGCCATAGGCGAACAGGCGGCCCTGCAGCATCTTGTCGGGCGACGGCCCGATGCCCGGAACGAAATTCGCCGGGTTGAACGCCGCCTGCTCGACCTCGGCGAAGTAGTTGTCGGGATTGCGGTTGAGCGTGAGCTTGCCGATCGTGATCAGCGGATAGTCCTTGTAGTACCAGACCTTGGTGAGATCGAACGGGTTGAAGCGGTAGCTGGCCGCCTCGGCCGCCGGCATGATCTGGACCTTCACCGTCCAGGACGGGAACTGTCCCGTCTCGATCGCGTGCAGCAGATCCTGATGATGATGGTCGGGATTTGTCGCGCCGATGGCGGCCGCCTCTTGCGACGTCAGGTTCCGAATCCCCTGATCGGTCTTGAAGTGGTACTTCACCCAGAAGACCTCGTCCCGGGCGTTGGTCCACTGGAAGGTGTGCGAGCCGAAGCCGTCGAGATTGCGATAGCTGGCCGGAATGCCGCGATCGCCGAACAGCCAGGTGAACTGATGCGTGGCCTCGGGCGAATGGGAGAAGAAATCCCACGCGTTGTCGGGCTCCTGCATGTTGGTGAACGGATCGCGCTTCTGCGAATGGATGAAGTCGGGGAACTTCTGCGGATCGCGGATGAAGAAGATCGGCGTGCCGTTGCCGACCAGATCGTAGTTGCCGTCCTCGGTGTAGAATTTCAGTGCGAAGCCGCGCGGATCGCGCACCACGTCGGACGAGCCGCGCTCGAGCGCCACCGTCGAGAAGCGCTGGAACATCTCGGTCTTCTTGCCCACGCCATTGAGAAACTTGGCCCGGGTCCAGGCGCTGCAATCCTTGGTGAGCTCGAAAGTGCCGTAGGCGCCCGAACCGCGGGCATGGACGACGCGCTCGGGAATACGCTCGCGGTCGAAGCGCGCCAGCTTCTCGATCAGGTGATGATCCTGCAGCAAGAGCGGGCCCTCGGGTCCTGCGCTTTGCGAGCGCTGGTTGTCGGCGACGGGCGCGCCGTTTTCGTCGGTCAAAGTGGGCTGACTGGTCATTCTTCTCTCCTGGGCTGGTCTGCTCTATATCAGTTTAGAATTATTCTAAACAAGGGCCCGTTGCACCCTATTTTGGCGGCTGCCAAGCTGCCCGCGTGTCCCAGTCGCCTTCCGCATCGAGCTCCCGCCCGCGTCGCGTTGCGCTTTTCGTCACCTGCCTGGTCGATCTGTTCCGGCCAGCCGTCGGTTTTGCCGCCGTAAAGCTCCTCGAGGAGGCCGGCTGCACGGTTGAGGTGCCGCCGCTGCAGGTCTGCTGCGGCCAGCCGGCCTACAACTCCGGCGACCGCGCCACGACGCGCGCCATTGCCGCCCAGGTTATTGATGCCTTCGAGGGTTACGACGCCGTGGTGGCCCCGTCAGGCTCGTGCGGCGGCATGTTGAGCCATCACTATCCAGGGTTGTTCGATGATCCGGCCATGAAGGCACGCGCCGAGAATCTGGCCAACCGCAGTTACGAGCTGGTGGCGTTCCTGGTCGATGTCCTGGGCGTCACCAAAGTTGCTGCGCAATATGACGGACACGTCACTTATCATGACTCCTGCTCGGGCTTGCGCGAGCTCGGCGTCAAGCAACAGCCCCGCCGCCTGCTGGCATCGGTCGGCGGCCTCAGGCTCAGTGAGATGAAGTCGCCGGAAGTCTGCTGCGGCTTCGGCGGTACCTTCTGCGTGAAGTACCCGGAAATATCCAATGCCATGGTGAGCGAAAAATCGGCTGATATCGCCGCCACCGGCGCCGACACCTTGCTGGCGGGCGACCTCGGCTGCCTGATGAACATGGCGGGCAAGCTGCAGCGCGAAGGCAGCGCGGTGCGGGTGCGTCATGTCGCCGAGGTGCTGGCCGGCATGGGCGACCAGGCGTCGATCGGCGAGCCGGATCTGGGCAAACGCTGATGGAATCCACCGCCCACGACTTCAAGGACAATGTCGACACAGCACTCGCCGACCCCAATCTGCAGGACTCACTTTCCAAGCTGAAGGTCGGCTTCTCCGAACGCCGTCGCCAGGCGGCCGAGCGCCTGCCCGAGTTCGAAGTGCTGCGCGATCGCGCCCGCGACATCAAGAACCACGCCCTGGCCAACCTCGACTTCTACCTCGAAGAGTTCGAGCGCAAGGTGACGGCGCTGGGCGGCCACGTTCACTGGGCGCCGACCGCCGAGGATGCGCGCCGCATCATCGGCGAGCTCTGCCAAAGCATGAGCGCCCGCACGGTCGCCAAGTCGAAATCGATGGTGGCCGAGGAAATCGCGCTCAACGAGCATCTCGAGGCGCTCGGCATCGCGCCAATCGAGACCGATCTCGGCGAATACATCATCCAGCTCCGCCACGAGCCGCCCAGCCACATCATTGCGCCCGCGGTGCATCTCACCAAGGACCAGGTCGCCGACACGTTCCTCGAGCACCACAGCAAGCTGGGCTTCACCAAGCGCCTCACCGAGCGCAACGATCTGGTGGCCGAGGCGCGCTACGTGCTGCGCCAGAAATTTTTGGACGCCGATGTCGGCCTGACCGGCGCCAATTTCCTGGTAGCCGAGACCGGCTCGTCGATGCTGGTGACCAACGAGGGCAACGCGGATCTCTCCAACACCCTGCCGCGCATGCACATCGTGCTGGCCAGCATCGAGAAGGTGATCCCCACGCTGGAGGACGCGGCCGTCCTGCTGCGCGTGCTGGCGCGCTCGGCGACGGGGCAGGAATCGTCGGCTTATACGACACTCAACACCGGCCCCAAGCGGCCGGGCGACCTCGACGGGCCCGAGCACTATCACGTCGTCATCCTCGACAACGGCCGCTCCGCCGTGCTGGGCACGGAGATGCAGGACATGCTGCGCTGCATCCGCTGCGGCGCCTGCATGAACCATTGCCCGGTCTACGGCGCGATCGGCGGCCATGCCTATGGCTGGGTCTATCCCGGCCCGATCGGCGCGGTGCTGACGCCGCAGCTGATCGGCGTCGAGGAGGCCGGCAACCTGCCCAACGCCTCGACCTTTTGCGGCCGCTGCGAGAGCGTCTGCCCCGTGCGCATCCCGCTGCCCAGCCTGATGCGTCACTGGCGCGAGCGCGAGTTCGAGCGCCATCTCACGCCCAAGGCGGTGCGCCAGGGTCTGGCGTTGTGGAGCTTCCTGGCCCGCCGGCCCCGCCTCTATCACCGCCTCACCGGGCTCGCCAACCGCATGCTCGCGCTGTTCGGCCGTGCCCAGGGCCGCTATCAGACCCTGCCCCTGGCCGGCGGCTGGACGCGCTTCCGCGACTTCCCCGCGCCGCCGCCGGGCGGCACGTTCCATGCTCAGTGGCGCGGCAGGCGATCATGAGTGAAGCAAGATCACAGATCCTGAACGGCATCCGTCGCTCGCTCCAGCGCGGCGAGCTCTCGGGCGATGCCCTGAATATCGTCGAGGCGCGACTAGCGCAGCCGCCGCGCGGGCCCGCCGTCGCCCGCGCGGTCCTGGCGCAGCCGGACAAGGTCGCGCTGTTCTGCCAATGGGCCGAGGCCAACAATGCCACCGTGGCCCGCGTGGCGCCTGCCGAGGTTGCCGCCGAAGTCTCGGCCTATCTCGCGCGCAACAACCTGCCGGCCGAGGCGGTGATCGCGCCCTCGCCGCAGCTTGCCGGCTACGACTGGGCGAGCCAGAAGATGCTGTCGCTGCGGCAGGGCCGCGGCGAGGGCAGCGACCATGTCTCGATCACCGGCGCCTTCGCCGCCATCGCCGAAACCGGCACGGTCGTGATGGCCTCCGGCCCCGAGCATCCGGTGACGCTCAATCTCCTGCCCGACACGCACATCGTCGTGCTGCGCGAGAGCGACATCGTCGGCGGCTACGAGGAGGTGTGGGAACGGCTGCGGGCGCGTTACGGCAAGGATCGCATGCCGCGCACCGTCAACACCATCACCGGCCCCTCGCGCACCGGCGACATCGAGCAGGCCATGGAGCTCGGCGCCCACGGCCCGCGCCGCATGCACGTCTTGGTTGTACGTGAATGAAGCCCGCCGGCGACGCCTCTCCAGCGGAATCCAAAGGGGAACTGCGCGTCGTCGGCACGAGTGTTACCCGCGAGGTCGAGCTGCTGCTCGACCGCGTCGCCCAGGGGGTGGGACGGCGCGCGCCGCGCGTCCTGCAGGTCGGCTCGCGCACCCTGGTTTCGGACCGCAACGAACGCAACTGGCGCAGCCTGGTGGCCAAGCGCTTCGGCGGCCGCGCCGCGTTCGTCGGCATCGACTTGCTGGAGGGCAGCAATGTCGACCACGTGCTCGACATCTGCAGCGAGCCCCGGTCGCTCAAAGCCAAGCTCGGGCAAGATCCGTTCGACCTGGTGATCTGCTGCCATGTGCTCGAGCACGCGCGCCAGCCGGCCAAGGCTGCGCACAACATCGAAGGACTGCTGAAGCCGGGCGGCGTGGCTTACGTGGCCACACCGTGGTCGCAGGCCTTCCACGCCACGCCGGACGATTATTGGCGCTTCTCGGTGCGCGGCCTGATGCTGATGTTCGAGCGGCTGGAAGTCCTCTCGTCGTTCTACAGCGGCGGCGATGTCGGGCTGGACGTGGCCTACCGCGTGGTGCGCGACGGCAAGCCCGAGCTCGATTCCCGCGCGGGTGCCGTCGAGCAGGGTCTGTTCCAGCTCGTGCTCGACCACGAGGACAATCGCGCCGTGCTGGCCCGGCAGGCTACCGAACGGCTGCCGGTGTCGCGCACCTACCTGCCGACCCTGTTCGTCAACATCGTGGGCAGGCGGGCCGCATAGGCCGTCACAGCCAGCGACGGACCTTCGCCTTGTAGTCGGTGTAGGCGCTGCCGAAGCGGCGTTCGAGAAATGCCTCTTTGTTGGCGATCACCGCGCGCCGGATGATGAGCAGAACGACAGGCAGGAGGATCAGGCTGCCGAGCGATCGGTCGGCGATGGCGAGGCCGAGATAGGCGGTGGCCATGCCGACATACATCGGATTGCGCGTGAATTTGTACGGGCCGGCGATGACCAGGCTGCTCGAAGCACGGTCCGGCCGGATGGTGGTGCCGGCCCGCATGAAGTTCGTCATCGCCGAAGCGATCAGCCCGAGGCCCAGGACGAGGAGAATTCCGCCCACGATCCACGCCACATCGACCGGGACGGCGTCGACTTGTAACCAGCGGTTCGCCAGATGCCCGATCACGAGACCGGCCAGGTAGATCAGCGGCGGGAAGGTCCTGACCTTAGGAGCATCGGCTCCGCTCATGAGCGCATCCTCTTCGCGAGAAGAGCCTCAGGCGCCCAAGCATGCGCCGGCGCTGGCCGGCCGGCAAAAAGAAAGAGCGGGCTTTCGCCCGCTCTTCCCGATCTTCTGTCTCGGACTGCGACTAGAAGCGCAAGTCCATGCCCAACATGATGACCCAGTTATTGCCGGA